>Ga0307984_1000634_pt1 | contig 15314 bp, 23 predicted proteins | sample EllFjometageno78_FD_203169 | JGI IMG/M metagenome (GOLD analysis project Ga0307984, IMG submission 203169) | Marine microbial communities from Ellis Fjord, Antarctic Ocean - #78 | ecosystem: Environmental > Aquatic > Marine > Unclassified | place: Southern Ocean | collected 2014-10-09
CCACAAGTTTTTACACAATAGGTAAATAATCCGAGAAAGGAATCAGCATGATAGAGGAAACACTTCAGGAGTGGCTTGATACTCTTAGTATGACTATTGAACAGAAAGTAATCGCAGGTATGGCAGTACGTCTAGCCGCTTCCTTTGATGAAACCGGACACACCTCCACAGCAGCAGAACTTAGGAAGACAATCCTAGAACTACAATCTCAGCTAAACGCAAACAGGCAAGACATAGACCCACTAGAGAAACTGCTCACGCGGTAATGAAAATAGGTAGCCTATGCACAGGATACGGCGGATTAGATCTAGCCGTAGAGGCACACTTCAACGCCAAGACTATTTGGTGTTCTGAATACGACAAACACGCTTCTAAGATTATTGAAAAGCGATTTCCAGATATCCCCAACTACGGGGACTTAACGAAAATAGACTGGGCAACAGTTCCAAAAGTAGACATCATTACAGCAGGGTATCCATGCCAACCATTCTCACAAGCAGGAAAAAGGAAAGGCACAGAAGATGAAAGACACCTATTCCCCTACATACTCGAAGGTATTCGCTATTTACGACCCAAATACGCAATCCTTGAAAATGTTCGCGGACACCTTACTCTCGGATTTGACACCGTTCTCAGGGATCTTGCCTCAATCGGGTATGATGCAAAATGGAGTATTGTTCGAGCTTCCGAAGCCGGAGCGCCACACCAGAGAGCCAGATTATTCATTGTTGCCCATCCTCAGAACTCCAGCAGCTAGCGAAGCCGAAAGAGGACACCAGCCGGAAGCTAAGTCGAAGGCTCGGGGCGGACAAGTAACCCTGAGTGGTCAGATGATGACCTACTTTCCGACTCCAATAGTTCGTGATTACAAGGATGGCTCAGCCGCAACCATTAGAGATGGCAAGGTCAGCGTTGATACGGTTGCCAGGGCAATTTTCCACAGCGGTGAAGTGCTGCTGCCGACTACTCGAGCGCAGAACGGCGAAGATAGAAATAACAAGATTTATCCGAGAGATGCTAGCAAGCCGCAAAACTTAGAGAACGCACTAGCTGTTACATTGCTGACAGAAACAAGCCAAACGGAATGGGGCAAGTTTGAGCCAGCGATCAGGCGGTGGGAACAGACACTAGGCAGACCAGCACCGCTTCCAACTGTGCCAGACGGCAAGAATGGCGGTCACAGGCTCTCAAGCGCCTTTACAGAGTGGATGATGGGGTTACCGGAGGGCTGGATAACCGACATAGAACTAAGTCGCAATGCAAAACTGAAGGCTTGCGGTAATGGTGTAGTCCCACAGCAGGCAGCCCTAGCCCTTAGTAGACTTTTGTAATGCTGCAACTGCCTGCTGTCTACACTAAACCGCTATCTGAGGACTTTGTCACAGACGGTGACTTGCTTATAGAACTGGCAGACATAGCCTGGAAGGCTCCTGAGAGTCCAGACGGCTTAGAGCTAGATGAGTGGCAGAAGTGGCTACTGCGACACCTTCTAGAAAGATACCCAGACACACACCCAAACCCGGATTTAGCTGGCAGACTCAGGTATAGGCAAGCGGTGGTATCACTCGGCAGGCAGAACGGCAAAAGCCTTCTAGCGGCTATTCTAGGGCTCTACGGTCTACTCGTTCATCAGAGATCAGGAGCACAGGTACTATCGCTTGCTTCTAGCTCAGACCAAGCGCGCATTATCTACTCGCGCGTACTCTTTGTAATTCAGAATAATCCCTTCCTGTCTAAGCGGTTCAAGAAAGCAACTGAGCAAAGAGGCATAGTCACAGCAGACGGCACAGGGCGTTATGACGTAAAAGCCGCTAAGGAATCAGCGCTCCAGGGAATCCCCATTTCGCTCTGTCTATTTGATGAGCTCCACCTGGCTAAAGCAGGAATGTGGTCAGCAGCAGTTCTAGGTACTTCTCAGCGCAAAGACGGCATGGTACTCGGCATAACTACAGCAGGGGATCAGAACTCGCAGACCCTTATAGACCTATACAAGTCCGGGAAGAAAGCAGCCGCCGGAGATACAGAGCTAGAGCGCTTTGGGTTCTTTCTTTGGGAAGCTAAAGAGAATGCCCCTGTCACAGACCCACAGGCAATTTTTGCAGCTAATCCCTCAGTAGCTGCCGGGCGTATTCCACTAGATCAGGTCATTAGCGATCTAAAAACACTTCCAGAGCACGAGGCTAGGCGCTACAGGCTAAACCAATTCATAAGCGGTACTGCTGCAAGTTGGTTGCCTAGCGACATCTTTAGAAAGGCAGGCGGTCAGGGCGTAGAGATAAAAGAAGGCGCAGTCTTCGCTGTAGACATGAGCAAGAACTGGGAGCACGCAACAATAGCAGTAGCGAACTCTAAAGACGGCATACAACAAACGGAGCTAGTTCAGACTTTTGTAAACCCTACAGAAGAACAGTTATATCAGAGACTTACACAGCTTTTTGCAGAGCACGCTCCTAGAGCTATTGCATTAGATGATAGGCAGATACCAAATCTAGGCAAGCGACTAAAGCTAGTAGGGATTCCCACTTGGCAGCTTTGGACTAAGGAAGTTAGCGCGGCTTGCTCCGCTGTCTATGCGCTGTTCTCTACTGAATCTGTCACGCACAATAATGATCCGTTGCTAATTATGCAATCGCCTAACGGGGTAGCGAAGTACACCGGAGAGAATTGGCTAATCTCTAGGAAGGAATCACCTGGAGAAATAGATGCACTAATGGCAACTATTTTTGCATTATACGTTAGTGCTCGAGCGCAACACGCACAAATAGGTGTATTCTAAATACTACTAATATCATTAGGATAGGTGTATGGCAACACTATGGCAAAGACTGACAGGCGCGCCCTCAGAGAAGCGAGCAGCGCAACCTACAATCCCTACTAGGGCAGATGCTTCTGTTACAGCAGATACCGCGCTAACTCTTACAGCGGTTTACAGGTCAATTCAGATAATTGCTACTCCAATTTCTAAAATGCCTATTGAGACTTATCGCTACGCAACCGGCATGGATTTTAGAGTTGAGAATCCTGTCTTAGTAAACAAGCCAGACCTAAACAGTAACAGGCGCGACTTTCTATTTCAGACAGTTACAAGTCTTGCGCTTGAAGGAAATGCTTTTTGGCATAAGAGCTTCGGCTCAAATGGTCAAGTAAACAACCTAACCCTGTTACCTGCCTCAGCAGTATCCGTAGCCTATGTAAACGATCAGGACTTGAATCAAGGTGTCTACTACAGCTATCAGGGCGTTACTTACAGAAGAAATGAAATGGAGCACATAAGGCTCTTTACAAAGACAGGCAACCTTAGGGGTATTAGCCCTATTGAGTCTTGCAGGAAAGACATCTCAGCGGCTCTAGACCTACGCGACTACGCTAAGAACTGGTTCAACCAAGCAGGAGTTCCCACAGGTATTCTAAAAACAGGGCAGCAGGTAAACGCCGATCAAGCAGACACTATTACTAATAATTGGCACAATAAGCAGCAGAATAGACAAATCGCAGTTCTAGGTAACGGCTTCGACTATCAGGCAATTTCACTATCCCCTAGAGAAGCTCTTTTTACAGACACAGTAGAGCAGAGCACAGTAAACATAGCTCGACTATTTGGTATCCCGGCGCGGCTACTTCTCTCGACAGTTCCAGGCGGCTCAGATACCTATTCAAACTTACTTGATGAGAATGCTGTATTTTTTAGGCATACCCTTATGGGCTATACAGATGCAATCACAGATGCACTAAGCAACTGCCTGCCTAGAGGTACTCGAGTTGAATTTGACTATCAGCACCTATTCCGCGCAGATGTCGCAACACGCTATAACTACTATTCAACCGCTATAGCTGCTGGGATCCTTACAGCAGAAGAAGTTAGAGAAAGAGAAGGGCTAAATGTCTGAAATCGAAATTAGAGAGGCAGCCCTGTCACTAGATGCTGTCGAAGAAAGAACTATTACCGGGTTAGCAGTCCCTTACAATCAGGAAGCTTCTATCGGTGGAGGTATTCAAGAGCGGTTTGCGCCCGGCGCTATTGACTCAGTAGAAGATGTAAAACTCTTTTACGGGCATGAGGAACCTATCGGAAAAGTTATCTCAGGCAGGGAAACAGAAGCAGGCTATGAGATTACAGCGAAGGTAAGCAACACAGCTAGAGGTGAGGAAGTTCTCACGCTAATGCGCGACGGCGTACTAAACAAATTTTCAGTCGGCTTCATGCCTATCGAACAGGATAGAGATGGGTCGCTGATAACTCGGACACTCGTAGACCTTAAAGAGGTTTCTGTAGTTCCGTTTCCTGCTTTCGCAGGTGCAAACATAACCGAGGTTAGAGAAGATCAACAAGATGTTGAAGCTATCGAAACCCAAACAGAAGAAAGAGACTTAATGTCTGAGAACATAGAACTAGAAGTTCGTTCTGTTCAAGATGAGGTTGCTGAATTGCGCCGAGTTGTTGAAGCAGGACTAACTATTGAAACGCCTAAGGTAATTGGCTCAGAGATTCGCTCTCAGGGCGAGTTTGCTAAGAAAATGCTAACTGGAGATTCAGATGCTATTGAATTAGCTCGAGCAGCTTCAACTACTGCTAACACAGTAACTACTGCTGCTTTTGTCGGTCAGATCAACAACCTAATCAACGACAATCGCCCGGCTCTATCGGCTTTCTCGCGTGCAGCCCTTCCAGGCTCAGGCTTGAGTGTCGAGTATGCTTCTGTGACTGCTAACACCATTTCAGTCGGAGAACAAGACCCAGAGAATGAAGTCCTGTCATTTGGTAACTTGACAATCGCTAACACCTCAGCAGCAGTCAAGACTTATGGAGGATATACAACCTTCTCTAAGCAGACTATTGAGCGTTCAACAGTTGATTATCTAAATACAGTATTCCAGGCGCTAACTATTGCTTATGCAAACGCCTCTAACGCTGCTTTTGTTTCTCATGTTGAAGCGGTAGACATGACTGGTAAGGTGTTCGACATCTCAGCAGGAACAGTAGCTGCCCTAATCGGCGGCATTACAGATGGTGCTTCAAGTATCTTTATTGCAACTGGACTACGCCCAGAAGCTATTGTTACCTCTACAGAGGGCTACAAGTTCCTTATGACTATCGTAGGTTCAGACGGCAGACCTGTAGTTCTTCAAGATGGTCAGGGATTCAACAACGTTGGATCGGCTAACCTTCCTGGACTATCTGGAAACCTTCTGGGCTTGCCAGTTATCGTAGATCCAGCTATGACCGCTAACAAGGTATACATGGCTAACAGTCGCGCTATTCAGTCCTTCGAGTCTCCGGGCGCTCCTGTTCGTCTAACCGACGGTGACATCACTACCCTTACAGATTCTGTGAGCGTTTACGGATACATGGCGATTACTACACCATTCGCCGGGGCAATCGTAGAACTCGACATAGTAGTCTAAGGAATAATCTAAATGACAACAGTAGTCACGCTGGCAGAACTTCAAGCCTATGTAGGGACAGATGAGACAGGCACTTTTATAGAGTCCTGTCTAACCGCTGGAACTGCTCAGGTAGGAAACTATGTCGGCGTGATTACTGCTGTCCCAGATGAGATTCACAGGCAGGCTACGCTTATCTGTTCCTCAGAGCTATTCCACAGACGCTCAGCGCCTAATGGAGTGGCACAGTTCGCAAGCATGGACGGAGCTCCGGTTAGGGTTGCTAAAGATCCTATGGGCGCTGTGTATCCTTTGCTATTGCCTTATGTGGGCTGGGCAGTATGACAAACGAAATAACAATCTCGAAGGCAGAGTTCAAGCTAGACCTAGAATCAGCAGGCATTAGGGTTTTAGATTATGTTCCTGAGCGCATAACACCGCCGATAGTAATAATAAATGCTGCTTCCCCTTATCTAACGCCTAGCACTTTAGGCAATCAGTACGAGCTAAACCTAGAGCTAGTAGTCATAGCTTCTACAGCCACTAATAAGCAAGCGACAGAGAATCTAGATCAGGCAATACATGATGTTCTAAACGCTATGCCGCGATACGCTCGAGTGATTCGAGTAAACGAGCCCTATAACTTACAAACAAACAACGCTGAGTATCTTTCGGCTAACATCTCAGTTGAACTAGAAATAACTATTTAGAAAGGTCATGAAATGACTAACACAAGAATTGTTGCAGAGAACATCAAGTTCCTTATTGCAGATGTTGAGTATGCCTGCGCTGCCACTATGGTAGAGCTAACCCTGGGAGATGCTCCCGGAGATGTTCAGACCTTCTGCGAGCAGCGTGTAGGCGGAGAGTGGGCTTTAGGGCTTGAAGGTGTCACATCAGGTGATGCAGATTCTCTCTATCGCGTTCTGTGGGCTAACTTTGGGACTACTGCAACTTTCGTAATCGCCCCTAATGGTAATGCTGTAGCTTCGACATCACAGCCTCATTACTCAGGAGTGGTCAAGTTCAACGAGATTCCACCGCTAAGCCTAAACAGTAATGAAACCTCAACCTTCTCAGTGACCCTTAGGGTTGTAACTACACCTAACGATCCTTCTAGCTCAGAGTTCTATGGGGTTACAGTAGTAACTGCCTAATCATGGCTGTTCAGCCCGGGGTTAAGGTAAAGAATCTGCGAGAGATAAACAAAGCTCTAGCAGCAGTTGGAGTGCCAAAAGATGCTGTCAAAGCCGCTGGAAAAGAATCTGGCGAGCTAGTTGCTTCTGAGGCACGCAGCTTAGCCCCGGTTAGAACAGGTGCACTAAGGGACAGTATTAGAGTAGGCGCTACTGCCAGAGGCAAGATTACAGTCCTAGCAGGCAACAACAGAAGCTCTAGCTCGGGTGTTCCGTACGCTAACCCTATCCATTGGGGCTGGTTCAAAAGACACATACGACCTCAGCCCTTCTTTGTTACTGCCCTGGGATACACTAGAAGCGAAATCTATGATAACTACTTCAAGCAAATGGAGAAGCTGATCATAGAAGAAACCGCTAAAACTAAACTGTAAGGACACAGATGATTAACTTCGATGAATTGACACTGGGAGAGCTAGAAGAACTAGAGCTCCTAATCGGTACGGGCATTGACACTGCTTTTGCAGACGGCAAGCCAAAAGGGAGGGCGCTTAGGGCTCTTTACTTTGTAGCCATGAAAAGAGACAACCCAAACCTAAAGTTTGAGGACACAGCAAACATCACTCAAAAAGATGCACTGAAAGTGTTCGCAACAGACGAAAAAAAATAATAAAGCAGGAGCAGGCTAAACGTCTCATTAGTTATGTTCTTGCAAGCGGTCTAACACCAGACCAGATTAGATCTATGACAGCCTACGAACTGTTGGAGATGAAGAAGCAGCTAGAGGGAAGAGCAGGGAAATGAGCCTAGTTCTAAATGTAGAAATTCTTGGAGAGTACAAGAATCTAACTAAAGCGACTCAAGGCGCTGAGGGTACAATGACAAAGCTCCAGGGCACTTTCAAAAAGGTTGGAGGTGCGATTTCTAAGACTCTTTCCGGCATTGGTATTGGTTTCGCTGTAGCTATTGCCTCTCAAGTAAAGCCGGCTATCGACGCTGCTTCTGATTTAGCTGAATCCGTAAACGCTGTAGAAGTATCTTTCGGTGATGCCGCAGAAGGAATCCTTGAATTAGGTAAAAACGCAGCCACAGGACTAGGACTTTCACAAAAAGAGCTCTTTGGAATTGCTACACAGTTTTCTAGTTTCGCTCAAACTATCGCAGGAGACGGCGGAAGTATTGTAGGGGTCGTAGATGACATCTCTACTCGAGGTGCAGACTTCGCCTCTGTATTCAATATTGACGTAGCAGATGCATTGGGCAAGTTTCAGAGCGGTCTAGCAGGTTCAAGCGAGCCTCTAAGGGCTTATGGCATAGATCTAAGCGCAGCTACTGTAAACGCATACGCATTAGCCAATGGAATAGGCAACGGCAAAGACGAGCTCACAGAGTCCGAAAAGGTAATGGCTCGGTATGGTTCGCTCATGGAGCAGACCGAAAAGGTCACAGGAGACTTTGCAAACACTAGCGATAGCCTGGCAAACACTCAGCGAATAATGAACGCAGAGTTTGAGAACCTTAGAGCAGAAGTAGGCGAAGCTCTTCTCCCAGTAATGACAGAATTGTTTACCGCAGTCAGAGACTCTCTTCCCGATCTAAAAGAAATGCTCAGCGAAGTTCTAAAAATTATTCCCGCATTCGTTGATTTCGCTAAGTGGGCTTTAGCTAACAAAGAGTTGATTCTAGGAATTACAGTTTCTTTAGTTGCTTTAAACGTAGTTATTAAAGCTGGTCAAGTTGCTCTAGTTGCTTACAACGTAGTTGCAGCATTATTTAAGGCTGCCACAGTTGCTAACACTGTCGCTGTCGGAGCAAGCACTGTAGCTATGACCGCATCAACAACTGCTACTGTTGCCGGAACTGTTGCAGCAGGTGGCTTTGGCGCAAGCTTAGCTGCTTTGGCTATTGCTGCCGCTCCCTGGGTACTTGCTATTGGTCTAATTGCTTTGGCTTTTAGTAACCTGAAAACAAATGCAGACGAAGCAAGAGCCGCAGTGCAAGCACTAAACGCCCAAAAGGATTCAGCAGTATCTTCATCAGGCTTCTCACTTTCACCTGGCAATCAGGAATACTCTCCTTACTCTTACAACACTCCAAAAGCGACAGGGACAATGTCTACGGGGGTTTCTGGGCAAAATAATGTAACTGTAAACATCAACCGAGCAAAGGTAGACGCTCAGGACATTATTAGAGACATAAACAGCGCGCTAAAGACACAGGGAAGCACGCGGCTTCTGAGATGAGCACAATCCCTAACTTCGACATTACAAGTGACCTAAGGGTCGAGTTCTTTTTACCCGACACCTCAGATAACGCTTTTATTATTGGAATTAGCACACTAGGAAGCACAGCAGTTCTATCAAGTGGCAACCTGTTTATCCTCGGTGAGAGCCTGCTAGGTGGAGTAAATGTCTTAGGCGGTGGAGGTGAGCAAGCGTTTAGCTGGCAGAACTTATCTTGCACAGTCAATAAAGCCCTAATAGAGAACGGCGGTTCTATTCAGGATCAGCTTTACTTCCAGCCTGAGCCAGCAGCAGCGCGACTTACTCTACAGAGCTACGCCTATGACCCTTCTGCAAACAGTTCGTTTAGACCGGGCGTACCTGTCAGAATCAAACTTACAAAAGATGCTGTAGATAAGATTATTTGGAGCGGCGTAGTTGATAGTATCGGGGGCAGCTACACAATAGACGGCAATAACCTGCTCCAGGTAACAGCCTATGACTCTATGAAGCAGCTTCTAAACACTCGCATCGCCTCATTCGACTCAAGTAATGTAGACGGCTATGTCTCTCCACTAGAGCAACTCGAGCTAATTGCTACAGAGTTCGGTACTACTATGAGCGCGCTTAGCATTCCTTCTGCTGGTCGCATACCCTCAGAGACACTCACTCAAGTAATACCGACAGAGCTAATACTAGATGCGATACAGGTAGGGCTAGGGCTATTCTGGATAGACTCAGAGACTCAGGAGCTCGTATTTATTCCCAGACCAGACCCCTCTATTCTTCCAGACTTCCCGGTAGGAGGCGGTTACTTTACGCTAGGCAGTTCTGAGCTAGGCGGCATAGATGTATTAGGTTCAGGGCAAATTGTCTACACTATTGGCAACGATCATACAACTCAGTATCATCTTTGCATGACAAACATAAGCACTCTATCTAGCAGTGATGAGGTCTTCAACTCGCTGAGGGTAGACCTAAAATCAGACACAGACACTTTTGTCGTTCAAGAAAATTCAGACTCTATCTCACTCTATGGGGTTTATGCCAAAGACGTTACCTTGAATACTACAGATGAAACAGAGCTGACCAGGTGGTCAAACTTAGTCTTCAACCAATCCCCTACAGACTTAGTGCAAAACATAGAAACACTTACCCTAGACAGACTAGGCAACTTGACAGAGGCAGCTTTCCTATTACCCGGTGAGCTAATCGGGGTGGACTTCTCTCAAGACATACTAGAGATTTTGGATTACTACACCATTACAAAAGTGAGTCACTACCTTGACTCAGACACTTGGCTAACTACACTAGACCTATGGAAAGAAGCATAAAATGACCTATAAAGTATTCGCAAACGGCAACCCACTACAAGCTAGTGAGATAAACCTAAACCTAATGCAGCAGGCTATCGCTGTGTTCACAGATGCAACCGCTCGAGATGCTGCTATCGCTGTCCCGGTAAACGGACAGTTCGCTTATCTCACAGGCACTAGCAACCTGACTAAGTACAACGGAGCAGCCTGGGCAGACGCTATAGTCGTACCCGACACAGGCACAACAGTTAGTGAACAGGCAACTTCTCGCACAATCGTAGCCGGAGATGCTAACAGCTTTATCTATGCGACAGCAGCCATCACGATCACAGTAGACGATGAGCTTGCAGTAGGCGAGACAATCAACTTTATTCAGAACGTAGATGCTGCTCCAATTACTTTCGCGGCAGGCGCAGGGGTAACACTCAACTCTAAAGATGCAGCCCTACTAACAGGCGGACAGTTCGCAGGCGCGAGCATTACAAAGAAAGCGACAAACAGCTATTACCTAGTCGGCGATCTCGCATGAGCCTAATCCCATTCGGCTTTTGGGCTGCTTCTGGTGCAGGCGGTGGCGGTAGTGCTTATGACCTACTAGAAACAACTACGCTAAGCAGCTCAGCTTCAAGCGTTACTTTTGACAACCTAACAAGCACCTACGGCGGAGACTACAAGCACCTACAATTTAGGCTGCTAGTAAATAGAACCTCAGATAATCCAGATGCTAATACAATGCTATTTAGATTCAATAATGTTTCTAGTTCTGGCTCTTACATGAGTCATCAGCTTTATGGGTCAGGTAGTGCAGTCGTTTCAAGGGCGCTAAGTAATACAGCTGGTTATCTAAGAGGCGCTCTAGCAGGTGAAGGTGTAACAAAGCCCTCACCGGTAATCATGGACATACTGGATTTCGCAGATACCAATAAAGCGATTGTCTCTAGAACCATGAGCGGACTGATTGCACAGTATGGGCAGGCGGTAAGCCTAGAAAGCGCCATGCTAACTACAGGCGCAGCGGCTTTAACTCAAGTTACTTTTTTGAACCTAGGCACACACACCTTTAGCACAGGAAACCGATTCTCGATTTACGGGGTGAAATAAATGGCTACTCCAACATACGACCTACTAGCAAGCACGACGCTAACCTCAAGCGCCTCAAGCGTGACATTCAATTCTATTGACCAGAGCTACGGGGATTTGATTTTGGTTGCAGCTACTGATAGCACAGGTGGGCTGGGAATTATGACATTTAATAGTGACACAGGGTCAAATTATCATCGTGTTATTATGAGAGGAACTGGCAGTTCGGCCCAATCTTCCTCAGAAACTAGGAACAACATAGTAGTAAATTCAAGTGATTTTAGTGTTTCTATTTTTCAAATTATGGATTATTCAGCAACAGATAAACACAAAGCTGTTCTTTCTAGAGATAACAGAGCTGATGACCAAGTTGTAGCCACCGCCTCTCGATGGGCAAACACTTCTGGAATTACGTCAATCTCAATACCAGCCTCATCGGGGAATTTCGTAGCAGGCTCAACATTCAATCTTTACGGAGTTGCCAAATGACTATGACACTAATAGAAACAATCACAGTCGGGTCAGGTGGAGCTAGCTCTATCGAGTTCACTGGGATACCCGGCACAGGCAAAGACCTTCTTATTTTGGTTAGTAGCCGTAATAGCAGTACGAGTGTCTCCTTGGAATACAGGCTCAATTCCGACTCAACATCAAGCGCTTATGTGATGAAGCTTCTGCAGTATAAAAATGGCTTAGTTGATACTGACAGCATAACCTCTACAAAGTTTAGCGGTGTCGGGGTAAGCACAAACTACACCGCCAATACATTCACCTCTAACGCTATCTACGTCTCAAACTATGCAGGCAGCACAAATAAGAGTGTCAGTATAGACGAGGTATCAGAGAATAATGCGACGCAAGCATACCTGAGGATTAGTGCCGGAGTCTGGAATAATACGGCAGCAGTAACAGCATTTTCGGTAACTTCGCCAAACTTATTAGTCGAACATTCATCAGCCAGCCTTTACACAATCAGTTAGGAAACCATGTCAGTAACCCCAGTAAAAGTAGTAGTAGACCTATCCAAGCCAAAGGGTCAGCGAGAGTCAATCATCGAGCTAACTTCTGCGGAGCTTACCGAGCGTGAAGAAATGCGTATCGAGTCAGAGGCTAGTCAGGCAGCGCTGGATAAGGCTCAAAAGGAAACCGCAAAAAAGAAATTATCTGGGCGCAATAAGCTTCTAGATCTAGGACTCACAGAAGCAGAAGTTACGGCACTAATAGGCTAATGTCAGAGCAAATACCTAGAAGCAGCACACAGCAGCAGTTACTACTAAAGCTAGTAGGTGACATGGCAGAGGTGAAAGCCGGGTTCAAGATGCTGCAAGATCATGAGGACAGAATCAGAGAGCTAGAAAAGGCTCGCTGGAAGAACGCCTGGATTACTGCTTTCGCTTCTGCTGCTCTTACTGCTTTCGCTGTAACTATCGTGTCGCAGGTGCTAATTTGAGATACCCACTTCCTAAAGCAAGCATCACAGCCCTCTACGCTGCTACAGCTAACAGGACTAACCCTCACAGAGGCTTAGACTTTGGAGCCGCTACAGGCGCTTGGATTACAGCCCCGGCTACTGGGACAATAGTAGTAAACACTTGGAGTGATGTTCTAGGTAATTGCTTAGTCCTACGCTTCTGGCATGAGGGTAAAGACATGCCTATGTATCTAGGCTTAGCTCACTTAAAGGTAAAGAGCAAGCACAAGGTCGGTACTAAAATCTGGGAAGGGAATAAGTGGTTTGCAGCAGTAGGCAACACCGGGAGCGCCTCACGCGGTAGCCACTTACACCTTACCTACGGAGATACCCCTAAGCACATCTTCTACGGTCAAACATTCGACCCACTAGCCCTATTGGAAAGGTACGCAAAATGAGATTCAACCCCCAGATCAGAAAAGCAATCTACGCAGCAGTAGCCGGACTAGTGCCGCTTCTAGTAATCGCCGGGATAGTCACAGGCGAGCAGTCGCAGCAGATACTTAGCAGCGTTGCAGCCGCTCTAGCGTTCTTTGCTTCTGTTATGGCAGTCAAGAACACAGGTGAAAACAACCCTGAGCACTATGAAGATGTAACAGAAGGCACAGAGCCGCCTCACATTCCCGGGGTATAAAGTCTGAGGCTTTCGCTATAGTGAAAGCATGATCACAGTAAATAAGACAATCGCCAAACTAGGCGGCACACTAATAGGAACACACCCAGCAGGCTCTACTGAGTGGCACGCACAGAGAGCACACTCAATAGGCGGCAGCGACATAGCTCCGATAATGAATAAATCCCCCTGGACTAGCGCGGTGTACTTATGGGCGCAGAAGTCAGGGAAGCTACTCCCCACAGAAGGCACTATGGCTATGAAGCTAGGCAACTACTTCGAGCCTGCTATAGCGCGCCTATTTGGAGATATGCACCCACACCTCACCCTGCACACCGGGGATTACACCTACGAGAGCAATAAAAACCCTGCCTTCCACGCTAACCCCGACGGCGTTATAGAAGATGAGGACGGCAGATTGTACATTCTTGAAATCAAGTTCTCGCGTAACGCTATGCCTGTCTTACCTGAGCATTACAGGCTGCAAGTCCTTTGGTACATGATCGTGACAGGCTTACACAGCCCCGCTGTTCTCTGCGCGGTCGCAGGAGGCGAATACAGAGAGTTTACTATCGAGTATGACCAGACAGAAGCAGAGCAGCTTATGAAGGCGGCAGAGAGCTTCCTAGAGGCTGTGAGCACTAACACAGAGCCAGCACTAGACGGCAGTCAATCCACCTACACCGCTATCAGGATTCTGCACCCAGACATAGAGGACACAGAGACAGACATAGACCCTGAGGAATACAGGCTGTTACAAGATGCTCTAGAGCAGGAGAAGTTCTGGAAGCAGCAGGCAACACTTAGAAAGTCGGTCATTCAAAACTCTATGAAGGGCGCTAGGTATGGCTATGTAGACGGCGAGAATGTTGTAATGTTACAAAGCAGGTCAGGCGGATCGCCTTATCTCAAACTCACAGGAGGTTACTAAATGGGATTCATGGATAACTACGAACCAGTATCAGACCGGATAGCCAAGTTTTGGGAGAAGCACCCAAACGGCAGAATCCACACAGAGATAAAGCTAATAAACGAAACAGAGATCGTCATAATGGCAAGTGTTTTCACAGACCGGGAAGACATGAGGGCAGCAGCTATTGACTTTGCCCAGGAGACTCGAGGCTCTAGTGCTATCAACAAAACTAGCTTTATCGAGAACTGTTCTACAAGCGCAATCGGTAGAGCCCTAGCAACTCTCGGATTCCAGACTAAGAAAGACGGCAATACTGTTAGACCTAGCGCCGAGGAAATGCAGAAGGCATCACGAGAAGCCATAGGAAGCTCTCTAAAGGAGTTTGAGGGGCGTGCGAGTGTACTTGCCCTAAGTAGCGATGTTGAAGGGCTTAGAGAGCTGTACAGCGAGGCTAAGCTACAGGGCATGCCTAAGAAGCTTCTAGATCAGATTACTGACATGGCTAAGGCGCTGGTATAAATAAAGAGGGGACATGACCCACAGATAGCCATGCCCCCAGAGCACTAATCTTACAGCAAACACAGAGGAGAATCATGCAGGAAGAAATCAACTGGAAAAACTTTACTGAGCGTACTTGGGTAACCGGATACGCAAAAGGTTATGGTGACGGACGTGAGGACATGCGAAAGCAACTCACTATTGAGCTCTGGGACTACAAAAACAAGATAATGAAGCTTGACTCTGATTTAGCTGAAACCATTGAAATAACGATAGATCGAATAGAAAAACTAAAATGAGATACATCTTCTATATATAGATATATATATAGACATTATTAGGTTCTATATATAGACATTTAACTTAATAACTAGATATAAGCATTAGTGTTTATATATAGAAAATAAATAACAATCACAGAAAGCAGAAAATAATGCCACAGATTACAATCACAGGAGACGTAAACCTAATTGGCTGGGAAGGCAAGCGCCTATCAGTTTGGGAGAATTACGACGTACCCGGACAGCCAAAGCCATTCTCAAGACTCTGGACAGCATGGTTCGACATGAGCCAAGTAGAGCACTTGCAAGAACAAGACTGGGTAGAGATCACAGGAGAGCTATCAACGAAGATAGGGCAATACACGCCTAAGGACTCGACAATTGAAAAGACAGTAGTTGAGC
>Ga0307984_1000635_pt1 | contig 15269 bp, 12 predicted proteins | sample EllFjometageno78_FD_203169 | JGI IMG/M metagenome (GOLD analysis project Ga0307984, IMG submission 203169) | Marine microbial communities from Ellis Fjord, Antarctic Ocean - #78 | ecosystem: Environmental > Aquatic > Marine > Unclassified | place: Southern Ocean | collected 2014-10-09
GGAGCGCGCATCGAAAGTCAGGCATGGGGTGAGGAGCACGGCATTTATTTGCCTGAACAGGGCGTAGACCGGGTTGAGATTATCAGAGGGCCCAGCGCCTTGATTTTCGGCGCAGACGCTATAGGGGGCGTGATTAATTTCCTTCCTTCACCCCCTTCAGATGAAATTGGGAGAGCGTCTGTCATTTCTCTACGTGGTTTTTCAGCAACTACGGGGCTCCAAGCTTCGCTACAAACAAAAAAGCGGTCACGCTATTCTCATCACTCGTTCAGTGGGGGATATAACGCCCACAATTCCTACCTGTTGCCAGACAGGTCTACTGCCGAGAATTCACAATACAGACAGTTTTTTGCACAAGGAACGTGGGGTTATGTCCGAGACTGGGGGGAAATAGATGGCGCGTATTCATCCGCTTATAACACCACTGGATTACTGTCAGGAGACGGTTTTCAGCAAGCGGGCGACCATATTATTACGACCTCTGCGACATTCTTTGCGGACGGATGGAAGGTGAAACCTTCTGTGAGCTATCAGCTTAATCACAGGAAAGAATTCGACACGTCTTTCACCGCTCCTTGGACGCCGGATGAAGGGGATTCGAGTGCCGTAGATATTGGCGATGTAGACTTAAGTTTAAGAACCTTGAGCTATGGCATTCAAGGGAAAAAATCATTTGGAGAATTTGAATTTATTCTTGGAACTCAAGGGGTAAGCACGACGAATACAAATGAGTCTGAGGAAGTTTTTATCTCGGATGCGGAGATTAACGAAGTCAGCGGTTTTTCAATTTCTACTTGGGAAAGAGAAACCCTGACGATGCAGGCTGGTCTGCGATTTGATTCCAGAACGATTGCGCGAAGTGATTGGTCAGAGACCTATGACTTTCTCTCGTTTTCTTTCGGCACCACATTTGAACCTTCCGAGTTTTCTGAACTTAGCGCAAATTTTTCGAAAGGAAATAGAGCTCCGGGCTTGTCAGAACTCACAGCCGATGGCGTGCATCACGGGGCAAACAGATATGAGATTGGAAATGTAATGTTGACGCAAGAACAAAGTCACAATTTAGATGTGGGGTTCAGTCATACCACTTCCTCTGTAGCGTTTGATGTGGCGATTTTTAGAAATGCCATTCGTGATTACATCTATTTGTCTCCTACCGGAAACGAGATACAGGGTTTTCAGGTGTATGCGTTTAAGGCGACGGATGCTGTGCTAAGGGGTGGGGAAATAGGGCTGACAATTTCTCCTCAGGTATTTCCGGAATTTTCATTCGCGGGATCCGCTTCATATGTTCGAGGGGAGAGCACAGAGGACAACCTGCCTTGGATGCCTCCTCTAAATTTCCATTCGGAATTGAACTGGGAGAAAAACAACCTGAAAGGGTTGAGCGACGTTTTTGCGAGTATTAGTGCAGATTTTACGGCGTCAGCGGCGCATGTTTCTGCTGGCGAAACGTCTTCTTCCGCATACCATGTGGTGAATGTTGTGGTCGGCGCAAAAGTTGCCAGCCACGTTTCAGTCTCTGTCGCAGCGTCCAATTTATTCAACAAGACTTACATCCCACACCTTTCTTTATTAAGGGATCTCGGGATTCCAGAGGCAGGTAGAAATATCAGCGCCCGACTTTCTTTTTCATTTTAAGAGACCCCCTTTGCCGCCAGTTGCGCCGCGCGATCCTTCAGTAGATTCACATCGCCGGCCCAAAGAAGACCGCATTTCCAAAAATCTTATGTCCATTTTTCCAAAATGCACGGAAGAGGACATTGTCGACCAGGTAGATTGCATTTCCTCCCCCCATTGAATGTGCGCCGAAGCTGAGGCTATTGTCTAGCGCTCTGTTTGCTCTTGACCCGGAAAATCCACTGAAAGGTTCCGCGCTTCCACTTAACACGCCGACATTCCCACCGTCGTTAAGGGGTGCATACCGTTGTGCACTCGTTTTGATGCTCAAATAATGATCTCCATATCCATAGGCGAGGGGGTGGGTGTTGTCCAGACCTATTTTATACACGGCCCCTGGGATGTCATCCATGATACTCATACGTGTATCTAAAGCAAAAGGAGCGAACCTGTCTGATTTTGAGTGCGCATCGTATTCATCTTCTCGCATATCCTCATCGATGTCGCCCCCTTTTCTAGACAAGCCCCAGCCATCTTTGTCGGCAAAACTGCGACAAGCCCCACCGATGGCAATCAACTGTCCCCCGTCGTTCACCCAGCTTGACAATTCATTCATTTGGTTTTCGTTCAGGGAGTACCACCCTCGAGGCATCACCACGACATCGAAGTTGTCGAGATCCATCCTGTTCATCCCTTTTGTGACTGTAACGGGGTATTTATAGATTTGTTCAAACTTGTGCCAAACCTCTCCAAAGCTCAATGAAGAAACGCTTTCTCCCGAAACAACAGCGACTCTGGGAGCCTTGAGGTAATGAAAGTGTTCTGAGCCCAAATCGGGTCCAGCTTCAGACAATCCACTTCGCACTTCCGTCACCCTCAAGCCCGCAATGTCACGATCTCCAGCCGCGAGCATTGAAGCGATTTCATCGAGTAAAGCTTCATTGTAGCGTTTGGTAATTACGAGGGTTCCACGATCAAATTCAATGCCCTCAGAGATGAAGGGAGAATCCGCCACCCTGACGACGACCCCGTTTTTCAATAGCTGAGCGAGCAGCGTTGTGCCTTCATCTGTTTTGTAATCAATCACCCAAGCGTAAGGAGACTCTATCTTCTTTGCCTCAGATTTTGCGGCGAATTCAAACGTGTCACCCGATTGAATGCGCGAGGTTAATCCATAGCATTGAAGTCCATAGGCAAATGGGAGCGCCCATGTTGTAATGTCATAGGTTAAGGAGTCACTTAGAACGGGGTCCGGATCGAACAATACGCCGAGCAACGCTGAGTTTGGTTGATGTGAGTCAATCAGAAGGTCTCCCTGTGCGGGTTTGACAGTGGTAGGTTTGAGCGTTGAATAGTCAAGGGCCGGCACACTTTTGCGCGTGTTCTTTGGGGTTGTATATGTGATGCCGTGTTTGTCTAAAAGATCTGTAAGCCAAACCATTTTGCCTTCATCGTTTCCTTCCGCTGGAATTAAATACGACGCATAATCCCCCCAAGGCTCTTCTCTGTTCCTTCTGTGGTATGCAGAAAACTCCTTCAGTAACTTGTCCTTGTGATGGGCAGCAGCTGTGATGGTCGCAATCGCTGTTGCGTGATGATTTTCTATTCGGTATGCAAGTGTAAGGGTGTCGCCTATTTCGGTGAGGATCGCTCTCCCAGCACTTCCACTTCCCCCTTGTTCATAGGTCATCCCGATCGCGCCATGAAACATCGGCCACGTATCTCCGTAGCTGGGATAGAAGAGATCGAAAATCTCACGTGTAAAATAGAGCGCTCCCCGCGCATCAAATGCCCGTGCGTTAAATCCGCCGATATGCTCTTGACATTTTCTTTGCCATGGTGTAATCACCTGATGGAGTGGCTCGGCAGCAGGAGCGAAGTAATATGGACTGTTCATTCCCTGCTCGTGATAATCTACGTGAACGTGAGGCATCCATTTCCGATAGAACGTGGTGCGTGCTTGTGTCTCGATTTGGGTTTGCCATGCGAGATCTCGGTTCAGATCAAACATATAGTGATTCGATCTTCCGCCCGGCCATGGTTCTTTGTGTTCCCAGGATTCCCATGACGTATTTGGAACTGGGCCTGAAGTTCGATCTTGAAACTGGACATATCTGTCGCGCCCGTCAGGGTTCACACAAGGGTCAATAATCACGATGACGTCATTGAGCAGGTCTGAGTGCTCATTGACGAGGGCTTCAATCGTTCTCATGGCCGCTTCGGTACACACCGCTTCATTTCCGTGTACGTTGTAGCTCAAATACACGATGGGGATACGTGCTCCTCCATCGATCCCTTCAGAGACTCTCCGTGTGTTGTCGGCAATGATTTGGTCCAAACCCTCCATGTTTGACACAGAAGACATGACCAACGCAAGGAGTGGCCGATCTTCAGAGGTGCGACCGTATTCATGCAATTTGAAGTGAGGCGTCTCGTTCGCAACATGGTTCATGTAATCGACGACCCTGTGGTGACGGGTGAATTTTGTCCCCAGGTCGTACCCGAGAAATTCAGTCGTAGACGACACCTGAGACCAAGCCGAGATGCATAGCAAGGCACTTGTGACAATAAACATGATTTTTTTCATTCTCACAATATCGTGAAATGAAACCTTTTAGACGTTTTGAGCGTTACTTATTTATGATCTTTCACTCTCTTATCTCTGCATATTTTATCGCAGCATTTTGCTGGGCATTGTTTTGGTCCATTCAATTAACGTTTCGCGTCCTGCATAAATAGTCTACATTCAGGGTAAAATACGATCCATTTTCTCGAAAAAATGATCACTTTTGGTGCTGATGTAACCACAAAACGACGTTTATCCTCGCAGCAGACGACACATAAAATTTATCAAAACACAGTATTTGGCCCTATTTCACCTTTTTTGAGGGGTATAAAATTTAGGCTAAATAATAGTAAAACAGATATATGTAGAGGATTTGAACATTCCAACGTTCATTTAAAAAGAAGTGTACGATTCACACGGGTTAATTTTTTATAAATATTGGCGGCAGTTGTAAACCAAAACCCTTATACAATGGATAACGTTTTTAAATTTATGGGCGGCTTTTTTAAAGGTCTCACCCAATTGTTGATCAGCTTCGCTGCACTTGCAGTTCTTGCTGAAGTAGTTTTCGGAGCAGCAATGTTCCCAGGAATGGAAGTTGTAAGTAACATTACAGGTTTAATTACTGAACTTGGTGAAGGAGGATTTGTTGGCTTAGTTGCCTTACTGATACTCTGGTCTATCCTTGATCGCAAGTAATAGGAGTAACTGATAATCTATAAAGCGGTCCGGAATTCCGGACCGCTCTATATACCCATTATACCCAAACCGACTTTAAATAAACTTTCTCATGGAACGAATTGCTACCATTATATTGCTTGTTGCTACAGTAGCCGCCGTAGGTTACCTCAAGATGGAGCAACTTGACCTTGATGCTACTAATGCAGAAAATGCTGCTGCTGAGGCTGTTGAAACTGCGGCTGCAGATGCTGCCGCTGCTGCTGCTGAGCTCGTTGAAGCTGCAAAAATCAGATTTACCATCCCCCACGACAGAGATGTCAATACTACAGATATAACAGTAGCTCTTGACGGAAGCGAGTCTTTCGATGCGGAAGGTGATTCCCTCTCTTACAAATGGACCCAGACTTCAGGAAATGATATTGGATTGTTTGAAGGTGTTCCTGGTGATAGTTACCAAATCTTCTATGCCAGTCCAGGTGAATACACATTTAAACTTACTGTTTCTGATTCTTATGGGAGTTCTTCCTCAGGTGAAACCACAGTATCAGTGGCCGATGAACCCAATTCACCACCAGAGATTGTAGTCAAAGTATATGAAACGATTGAAACCATAGATTAGATTTCTGAACAGGTCTTTCTAAATTGATGAAACGCGTCCCTTTGCAGGTGGCGCGTTTTTCATTCATTAAGTTTGCACCTAGAATAATTAACTATGGCTATACCCTCTCGTACGATGTCTCCAGAAGACTTCCTGTTTCAGGTTGACAAGGGTAGTATCCTTTTGGACGTTAGAAGTCCAGCTGAGTTTCTGGAGGGACATATTCAAGGTGCTGTTTCTTGGCCTTTGTTCTCAAATGATGAAAGAGCCCAAATCGGAACGCTCTACAAACAAAGAAGCCGAGAGGATGCGGTAGATTTAGGACTTGATCTCATCGGTCCTAGAATGAAGGAGTTGGCACAATACGGTCGCCATCTTTTTGAAAGCCAAACCTCATCTGATGGATCGAAAGTGCGCAACGCACTGTTGATTCATTGTTGGAGAGGGGGGATGCGGTCAGAATCTGTCGCATGGCTTTTAAGGACTGCTGGAATCCCCTCTGTCGTCCTTGAAGGAGGTTATAAAGGATTTCGAACCTACGCGAGATCGCAATTCGATCGCACAATTGATTTCGCGGTTCTCGGTGGCTTGACGGGTTCTGCAAAAACGGAAACACTCCTCGAACTGTCAAAATTGCCTGGCGAATCCGTCATCGATTTGGAAGGTCTTGCGCGACATTACGGGTCTGCCTTTGGTAATCTCGAAGCGCATGTACAACCCACAACGCAACAATTCTCAAATGATTTGTATGCAGGTTTAAGAGCTGTAAATGCATGGAATGACTACGCTCCAGAGAGAACACGGCCCATTTGGATTGAAAATGAAAGTAGATCGATTGGATTCGTTGATTTGCCAGAACCCATTTTCAGTCAGCTTATCTCATCTCGTTGCTTTGAAATGATGCGCACAGATGATGACAGAGTCAACCATTTGGTGAATATGTACGGTGAAATTGATTCGGATTTGCTCACTTCTGCTTTTAAACGCATCAGTCCCAAACTGGGAAGTGACCATGCAAACAATGCCATTTCTGCCATTTCCGATGGGAACCTGGACATTGCTGCTCGGCTCGCTTTGGTCTATTATGACAAAACCTATGCTCACGGTCTTACAAAACGCGATCCTTCTCTACGTACAGATGTAAATTGCGAAAATCTCACTCCTTCAGAGTGTGCCCAGCATTTGAATTCATTTTTAACGGATTTCACTTCTTAATGTCTCAAAATATGTCTGAACCGATTCGATTAACCCAATACTCTCACGGAGCTGGATGTGGATGCAAAATTGCGCCTGGTGTGCTCCATACGATGCTGTCATGTATGTCAAATGACATCTCATACCCAAGTCTGATTGTGGGGCACGACACAAAAGACGATGCTGCTGTTGTAGATCTCGGCGATGGAACGGGCATTGTAAGTACCACAGACTTTTTTATGCCCATTGTGGACGATCCACATACATTTGGAAGAATAGCCGCTGCGAATGCGATTTCTGACATCTATGCGATGGGAGGTACGCCACTGATGGCCATCGCTATTCTTGGTTGGCCCATTGATAAATTGGCCCCTGAAGTTGCTGGAGCGGTATTGGAAGGAGGACGTAGCGTGTGCGCCGAAGCAGGGATTCCACTAGCAGGTGGACACAGTATTGATTCACCTGAGCCCATATTTGGTCTTGCGGTGACTGGTCGTGTGACGCTTTCCCATCTGAAGGCGAACGCAAGTGCGTCCATAGGGGATGTTCTTTTCCTGACGAAACCTCTTGGTGTCGGGATGGTCACGACAGCAGAAAAAAAAGGCCTGGTTTCCAATGAGCATATTGCATCTGCGATTGAATCTATGACGTCCTTAAATAAAGTGGGAGAGAAGTTGGCAGAGCTTTCGGGAGTCAATGCGATGACAGATGTAACAGGGTTTGGCTTGATGGGACATTTGCTGGAAATGTGTCAAGGCTCAGGAACTGCCGCACAAATTGATTTTGACGAAGTCCCTACACTGGATAGAGTTGCGCTAATGGACTATCACAAGCAGGGATGTGTTCCTGGCGGTGCGCGACGCAATTTCACGAGCTATGGTGAATACCTTGACATCCCTGAGGGATTCACGCGTGACCTTCTCTGTGACCCTCAAACTTCTGGTGGGCTTCTCGTTTCTGTCGAGAAGGAGAGTGTTGAGGTTGTCAAAAAGATCCTTCGTGCGCACAATTTGCCGATAAATATTATTGGTCAAATTTTGGAGCACAATGAAAGTGATGCGATCATCGCATTAAAGTGATTGTCAGAAGAGATGTCGGCGGTTTGGTTTCAATGTGATTGAACGCGAAACGCGAACACCTTCCATGTGCCATTTGGATTCATTCTATGAGCCAGAGACCTCGTCATTCAACCAGCTTTGAAGTGATTCAGCGTCATGAAAAACATGAGATTTAGGCACAAAATTCGGGATGATATGTACATTCATAAGTTGATCTAATACTTTTTGATTTGGACCACTTATGGCAATCACAACGTTATTTTTCTGAAGATCTAAAAGGGTTTCTTCTAAAGCATACAATCCACTTTGATCAATGAATGCCACTTTTTCCATACGGATGATGAGGTAATCAATGTCGGGCAATTGTAGCACTGAATTTTTAAACTCTTCGATGATGCCGAAGAAAATGGGGCCGCTGAAATCCTTAAAATATACTTTTTGGACTTTGTCGGAGTCAATTCCGACACCATCGATCCAATTGTCTTTCACAGCATCAGCAAGAGATGTGATTGTAACATCATTTCCACTGGCATCGCTATAACGCTTTAGAAATACTAAAGCAGCCATCACAAGCCCCACGGCTACAGCAAAGACCAATTGCCAGAACACAGTTAAAATCAGCACTGTGAGGAGAATAATCTTTTCACTCCACTCCATCTTGGGAAGTGCTTTTAATCCTCGATAATCCATGACTCCGATACCTACTGTAATCAGAATGCCTGCTAGAACGCCTGCTGGAATTTTAGAAGCAATGGTGCCGAGCACAAGAATAATGCTAAAAAGAAACACGCCGGCCATCATGCCAGACAGTCGTGTTTTACCACCAGAATTAATATTGACCACAGTTCTAATTGTAGCGCCTGCGCCGGGCAGGCCGCCAAAAAATGCCGCAATCGTATTTCCGATACCTTGGCCAATTAATTCCTGGTTAGGCTTGTGTTGTGTTTTTGTCATGTTGTCCGCCACAAGAGAGGTGAGAAGGGAGTCAATTGCTCCTAGCATAGCCAACGTGAAGGCAGATAAGATAAAGGGGGACATGATCTTAAAATCGATGCTTGTGAAAATTTCATAATTAAATTTAGGCATTCCCATAGGTATTTCTTGAATCAACCGATAGTCCAATCCCCCAAAATATGCACCCGAAGAAACCACAACCAAAGCGACAAGGGTAGACGGTACAGCTGTGGTGATGCGTTTAAACCCATAGATAATTAAAATGGTGAGTAAAGCTAACACGAGCTCCATCCAATTCACATTTACGAGGGCCCTCTCTATATATCTTAAAGATCCCACAACGCCTTTGCCTGCATTAGAAGCCAAAACTTTTGCCTCCTCCATCTTTTGAATTTCTGTGATCTCTGACGCTCTTAAAATTGTTTCTTTAAAATCATCTAGGACCATGATACCTTCTTCAGCTTCTTCCGACAATATCCTGTCTAAAATCAGCTCCTCACCCTGCGGCATAAAGTGTTCGATAAGTTGTTCATCTTGTCCAGAATTGTAACCTAAAGTTGGTGGTATTTGAGTGATCAAAATAATGACGCCGATTCCTGTCATAAATCCTGAAACAACAGGATAAGGAATAAACTTGATGTAGGATCCCAGCGAAAGAAATCCCATCAATACTTGTATAAGTCCTGCAAGCACAAAAACAGCTAAGATCATAGGTAGGGCAACGGAAATATCACCTTCACATGCTTGAACGATGCCTGCAATAATCACCATGCTCAACGCTGTCATTGGGGCAGTAGGGCCACTAATTTGAGTGTTTGTTCCGCCAAACAAAGCTGCGAAAAACGAGATGAATGCTGCTCCGTACAAGCCAGATGCAGCACCTAAACCTGATTGTTCTCCAAATGCAAGAGCGAGTGGTAGAGCAACAATACCGGCTGTTAAGCCACCGAGAAGGTCAAATTTAAAATGTGAAAAGTCAAAATACTTTTTCATATCAGTTGGATGTTTCTTGATGAAACGAATAAAAGGAAATAGAATGTTCTAGATTAAGTCACTGAAAGAATTAACTTAAGTCTGGAGGGATTCCTTTTACATCCAAATACAAAGAATGAGCCCATTCGTCAATATGATAGGATTCATTTTTATTCTCTGATACGCTTGTTGAATTGAATGAACGATTAATGATTAACTCTTTTTCTTCTGTATCATCCTCTGCATCTGTTTCATTTGATTCATTATTCTCACTCGTTTGATTCGTGAAATCAATGTCCTCGATTTGCGATAAATGTGAACCAGATAGCACACATGAAATAGAAAATGCGCATTGACTAAAAAGCATCAAGCAGACAAGCAGAGAGGTGATCGTAGAAAAAGTTTTTGAAATCATATCGATTGCAAAACTAAGGTGAATTCTTTATAAAGCACGATTAATATTTATCATAAATGCCAATTAAGTATAACTATTTCATATTTTTTATTTGTAAATTTCCCCTTTGTTTATAAAGATGGATTAATTTTATTTATATGTCAATTGCAACAAAAGAAATTCAGTCAAAATCAAGTGCCCTGGAGGTACTAGAGATATTAAAAGAAGGGAATCAACGATTTGTCAATCAAGATCCCAAGTCAAGAAATTTACTAGAACAAGTGAATGCAACAAGCACAGGTCAATTTCCATTGGCTGTCGTCATCAGTTGTATCGATTCGAGAGTGCCGACTGAGATGGTTTTCGACCAAGGAATCGGAGACATTTTCTGTGTCCGAGTTGCAGGAAATGTAATCAATCAGGACGTTTTAGGGAGTGTGGAATTTGCGTGTAAAGTTGCAGGTGTGAAATTGATTGTGGTGATGGGGCACACGAGTTGTGGCGCTGTCAAAGGAGCATGTAATAATGTTGAGTTGGGGAATTTGACCGGTCTTTTAAACAAGATCAAACCGGCGATATCGATTGTAGCAAATAGGGGTGTCGCAGCAGATGATGCAGGTTTTGTGGATGAAGTTGCACTTGAAAACGTACAGCTATCTTTGGATACGATCCTAAATGACAGTCCTGTGCTTAAAGAAATGGTAGATAGCCATGAGGTGAAATGTGCAAAAGCCATGTATTCAGTCCAAACTGGCGAAGTTGAATTAAACCTCTTGTAACATCTTGTGCAGGATATGAACAGGCAGTCCCATGACTGTATAGAAGGAGCCATGAATCGAGCTCACCCCTATAAAGCCGATTAAATCCTGAACGCCGTAGCTTCCTGCCTTGTCAAACGGATTGTATTTCTCGATATAATGAGCGATCAGCTCTTCTGTCAATTCCTCGAATGTGACTTGGCATGTGTCGACTTCGCATAAAGTCACAGGTTTCCCTTCTGTCAGCGTTGTTATGGCAATTCCGGAAGCAACAACATGGGTTTTCCCGCTCAACTTCCACAACATGGAAGAAGCCTCCTCAACATTTGAGGGTTTCTCTAAAATTTCTCCATCAAGAAGAACGATGGTGTCTCCAGTAATAAGCACATCCTCCGATTCCATCATGCCATAGAAGGCAGAGGCTTTTGCCAGTGTCACAAACTTTGCAACTTCGACGCCTGACAATGAGGGAGGGTAGCTTTCGTCAACATCCTTCACGATGACTTCGGGCTCGATTTCTAATCCACGTACCAATTCCAGTCTACGAGGGCTTTTAGAGGCAAGTATAATGCGTTTTGAATCTAGGTTTGGATATAGCATTTGTGAACGCGTAGTGAGATGTGAGTAATCATTGCAAAATTAGCGCCTATTGAGTCGCAAACTCTCGCAGGTGTGTAACTAACTTCGCCTCGGAAAAATCTACTACATGTCTGACCTACATAAGAGCGCTGAGAATATTTTAATCCTGGACTTCGGTTCTCAGTACACACAACTGATTGCCAGAAGAGTGAGGGAGATAAATGTGTACTCGGAAATTATTCCTTGGCACAACTTTACTACCCTGCCAGAAGGTTGCAAAGGCGTAATTCTTTCAGGATCTCCTTTTAGTGTCCGAGATGCGGATGCACCGATGCCAGATTTGTCAGCCATCATAGGGGTGGTTCCCTTGCTTGGAGTTTGCTATGGTGCACAGTATTTGGCCTTACAAAATGGAGGCAATGTTGAGGCAAGTGACTCAAGGGAATACGGCAGAGCGAATCTCAATGTCGTCAATACTGAAGATGCGCTGTTGAAAGGAATGACACTAGGTAGTCAGGTATGGATGAGTCATGGGGACACCATTCTAGATTTGGGCGATGGGTACGAAACGATTTGTAGTACCGGAGATGTCAATTTTGCTGGATTTAGAGCTGTAGGGGAGGATGTTTGGGGAATTCAATTTCATCCAGAGGTTTTTCACAGTACAGAGGGGCCGATCCTTGTGAGAAATTTCATTGTCGACATTTGCGGATGTATATGTGAATGGACTCCAGACAATTTCGCGGATGCAACGATTTCAGAGATGAAAGACCAAGTCGGTCTCGAAGATCATGTCATACTCGGCCTTTCAGGTGGTGTGGACTCGACTGTTGCTGCAGTATTGCTCCACAAGGCCATCGGGGATAGATTGCACTGCATCTTCGTCGACAATGGCCTTCTTCGGAAAGGCGAGTACGAAGAGGTGTTGGAGAATTATGAGCACATGGGGCTCAATGTTCGCGGTATACGTGCAGGAGATAAGTTTATGGACGCGCTTTCAGGTCTGAGTGATCCCGAACTCAAGCGCAAAGCCATAGGTCGCGTATTTGTAGAAGTGTTCGATGAGGCATCGAAACAAGTTGAGGGCGCAAATTGGCTAGGGCAGGGTACGATTTATCCCGACGTCATCGAGTCCGTGAGTGCAACTGGTGGACCTTCAGCGACGATTAAGAGCCACCACAATGTGGGCGGTCTGCCGGATTATATGACCCTTAAGGTAATTGAGCCGTTGCGCTCCATTTTTAAGGACGAAGTACGCAGAGTGGGCAAAGCCCTCGGAATCAATGCAAGCCTTCTAGGTAGGCATCCTTTTCCGGGGCCTGGCCTGGGGATTCGCATTTTGGGTGACGTAACACCTGAGAAAGTGAGGGTGTTACAAGAAGTAGATGCCATCTTTATCAATGGTTTGAGAGAAGCTGGATTGTACGATGAAGTTTGGCAAGCAGGAGCAATGCTTCTCCCAGTGCAATCTGTGGGTGTAATGGGTGATGAGCGCACATATGAGAATGCTGTCGCACTAAGAGCGGTAACGAGTACAGACGGCATGACGGCTGATTGGTCACATCTCCCTTATGAGTTTTTGGCAAAAGTTTCTAATGATATCATCAACAAGGTGAGAGGAGTTAACCGAGTTGTGTACGATATTAGCTCAAAACCACCAGCAACCATAGAATGGGAGTAATACATCATCGCATATCGATTTCTTTTTCTAAAAGATGTTTAGCCATTGTATTCATGGCGAGCTTTCTGGTTGCATTTTCTCTTCAAGGTCAATCCGACACTCTTCAGGTTCAAACAGATTTCCGTGCGGTGACTATTCTCCCGTTTTTCACCGACTTGGTTGAGGAAGAAGGGGCTCCTCCAGCACGACGAGAGTTGAGAATGCGAGAAATTGCTGTAGAAAACATGCACGGGATTCAATGGGCAGCTGAGAGATTAAGCAATGAGGGTTATCACATTGAATTGCTTTTTTGCGATGAAGTCGCGGACGCTTTGGGTTTTAAACATTGGGGTATTGAGGATATCTATGATGCAGATGTCGTCTTCGGACCTTTGCAACTCAGCCCAATTTCACGAAGTCGCAGAACCATAGAACGAACAGGCGCTGAGCACATTCTACTTACACCTGTGCCAGCTGCTTTTTTAAGAGGATCTGACGCCATTCGTACGGTCATCTCATCAAAGTTGCATGCAATTGATGTAATGGCCCGAGATATCGCTGAAAAGCACAGTCAGGACAATGTCGTTTTCGTCATGTCGGGTGGCAATGATTTGGAACTTGAGGAGAGATTTCTTGATGTTTTTAACAGGGAATTGCAAACGGATACGGTATATGCAGATTCCCTGCTATTTGACACAGTGAATGCTTCTCGAAATTCGATCGGATCTCTGTCAGAAAAATTAGATAACTACAGTCGCAATGTGATTGTTTCCTTAGCTGGAAGGTCTTCGCGTTCCATGCTTTCTAACCTCCAGATGGCAGTCCAAATAAATGATGATACCGAGATATTTGTATACAGTCACCCTGAAGTAAAGGATTTGAAATTTATAGATGTAATGTTTCTTGAGAGAACCCGAACGACAATACCAGTGAGTGAGGAGATGAATTGGTCAGACAGCGCTACAATAGCTGCCGTTCAAGTATTCAAAGCTCAGTTTAACTCCGATCCCTCCAAGTATTCAATTCGTGCGCACGATGCGTTCCTAGACGCGTTTGTGAGAAAAATGGAGAGAGACCTGGGCCCAATGGACTTTTCTGTTTTACCAGCACCCATTGCAACAGTCTTCGATTGGGTGGCAGTGGATCAATTTTCAGGTTACGTAAATAAACATTGGAAATTGAAAACGTTCTACAAACGTCAATGGTGCGATTCAGACTCTGTACCCACACTTCTCGACTTTATAGAGCCTGATCTCGATTGAGAAGCGATTCTATATTCTATTGTCAATGATTGTCGCTCCTGGATATTCATTTGTTTCAAATGAAAAGTTGGATGCAGGGATTTCGACCCCAACATTAAAAAGCTCGATGAGATATTCGGTGTCCATTCCTTCTCTCCCTTTCACGACGATTTTTACAACTTCTAACTCTTTTTCGTCTACAAAAAGTTGCATCGTGTGATACGGTTTGTCATCCGACTCTTTGGGGTATAAATTTATTTGGACACATTCCTTGCCGGACACACTTTCTTTGCCCATCCATTCCGATTTAAAATCATCCTCCCAAATCGTGAATATTTTCGAGGGATCCATTCCTTCTTCTATGAGCATATCTGCGTCATCTAGATAGCAGTCGTTCGTTTCCTTTTCATAAGTCCAAACCGATATCCCATTTGAAATAATCAAAAAATCGCCATAGTCGAGTTTAAATTTGCTTTCTTCAATAAGAATATGCCCTTTCATCTCTTCCTCGAAATTGTTTTTCAAGTCCACAATCTTCGATGAGTAGGTCGCATCTATGGTTTTGTAGGTTTTTGCCTTTTCGCTTAATTTCAATAACAGGCCTTCGGCATCTTGGGAAACCCCAGTAAATACAAAACCCAGTGTCAAAATTGTCGTTGTAAATAATCGAATCATTGTCTTTTTATTCTTCTCCTTCAAAAGGTTTACGCAAAAGTTGTTCCAAACTCACTTCGTCCGGAATTAATACCTTCCTGGCCTTGGAGCCTTCAAAGGGTCCGATGATCCTGGCATCTTCGAGTTGGTCAACAATACGGCCAGCTCGATTGTATCCAAGCTTCAGTTTTCTTTGTAAAAGCGAAGTGGATCCTTGTTGATGCATCACGATAATGGATGCTGCTTCTTCGAAGAGTTCATCTCTTTCCTCCACAGTTGATGCGCCTCGATCTCCTTTTTTATCTACAGAATAATCCGGCAATTCAAAGATTTCAGGATA
>Ga0307984_1000636_pt1 | contig 15249 bp, 14 predicted proteins | sample EllFjometageno78_FD_203169 | JGI IMG/M metagenome (GOLD analysis project Ga0307984, IMG submission 203169) | Marine microbial communities from Ellis Fjord, Antarctic Ocean - #78 | ecosystem: Environmental > Aquatic > Marine > Unclassified | place: Southern Ocean | collected 2014-10-09
GGTGAACCCTGGCGATTCGACAATAACGGTCAACGCGGAAGAGGTTACATTTACTGAGATAATTCCACCCGAGCAAAACGTAGTTAATCTTTTTCCAACGCCTAATTATATTGGTTACAATATATATGACAGGGCAGTTGCAGAGATAGGCGGAGCGCCAATTGCGGCGACGGTAGTTAATGTTTTTGTCTCTGAGAATTTTATTCTTGGCTCAATGACAACCGGAAGCGGGTGGCCAGCGGGAGCAACCATAAACCTTTACGTCCAACCTGGTGCTAAGATTCTAGGCCCTGGCGGGAATGGCGGAAGCGGTGGTTCGGCTCTTGCAAACGTTGAGCTAAAAAACAGGGCACTTCCTTATCCTCCATTTTCGGAACCATATTTCGTCATTACAGCAAACACTACAACATCGCCAACAAGCGGCACCGCAGGCGGTACGGCGCTGGAGATATTGCACCCAGTAAATATAACCAACTATGGAATCATTGGCGGTGGCGGTGGCGGTGCAGGTGGAGCAGGCGGAGCAGCATCGGCGCTTACGTTCACACCAGAATACAATGGCTATCAAACAGCATTAGCAGCAATTGGCGGCAATGGTGGAGGCGGCGGCGCTGGCTTCCCTGGCGGCACTGGCGGCGCAGCCGGGACACAAGACGCCTATGCTTTTAAGAAGGTTTTTGCAGGCCCTGGTGATTTTACAATAGAAAGATACGACGAGCCTAGTTTGTACCTTGGCCCTATTACATCGCCAGGAGCTGCAAAGGATGGCGGTATTTTAGACGGCGGCTTGGATAAATCGACAGCTTTTCAGAATAGCTCTAAACTCTTAAACTATCCTGCTTCAACGCCTAGAATCAACATTCTTGCAAAAAGCCCAGATACTAATACCGGGTTTGGGCACGGCGGAGATCTTGGGGATTCTGGGCAGCCGGGCGGTGATGGTCTTGCAATCTATTCAGTTGTAGCATTACCCAATAATAACCTTCAGCATCAAGAGAATTCAGAAAACGGCGCAACCGCAGGCGCGGCAGGCGCAGCAATAAACACGAACGGAAACACAGTAACCTATTTAATCACCGGCGACATTAGAGGCGCAATCATATGAGTTTACCAATTTATCAACGAGTCGCCGTAACAGATGCCGGGGATGTTATCCCTGGCGCTGAATATACGGTCATCAATGAAAACACCGGCGTGGCAGCTCCTATCTATTCGGATCGCACCGGCGCTACTTTATTAACCGCGCCATACTTTGCCGACTCTGCCGGTACCATTCAGTTTTTCATCGCGCAAGGTACGACTTTTCGCGTCGCTGCTTCTGGCGGTGTGGGTACTTATACTGACCGTTATGTTTATGGTGTGGCTGAGGCGGTTTTGGTTCAGGCTGATGGCAATGTCGGGATTGGCACGACTACTCCGGTTGTTTTAAGTCACGTTTCCTCCGGTTACGCAGCACCAACAGGAGGAGTTGACGCGAATATAATAAATTTGCTTTCTAATGCCGTATCTGGAGCCAATTTTGTTGGCCTTGGCCTTCTTTCTGGAAACAACGGCGGGTCATTTATCCATTTTGGCGATACCGACCAAATGGACATAGGCGGAATCGCATACTTTCACGATAACAATAGAATGCAGTTTACTACAAACGGTTCAGAGCGTATGCGAATCGACAGCGCGGGCAACTTACTCGTGGGTAAGACTGCTCTTGATGTGGGAGTCGCTGGACACGAGCTGAGAGAAAGCGGCTACTCTGCTTCAACGCGTGACGGGTCGACAGCTGGTTCGTACACACGCCTTAATAGCGATGGGGCCATATTAGAATTTCGAAAAGACACTACAACCGTTGGCAGTATTGGCAGCATTGCTGGCGGGTATTTATATGTAAATGCACATCACTCTGTTGGCAGGCTTCAAGTTGGTGGGGCTGATAAATACGCTTGGGACGCGACTCAATTTTACCCCAGTAATGACAACGCAAGAGACCTAGGGTTCAGCGCATTGCGCTGGGATGACATCTACGCCACTAACCCAAATATTATTACATCTGACCGAAACGAAAAGCAGGACATTCAAGAAATAGCCGAAGCAGAAACAGCCGTGGCCAAAGCCTGCAAAGGTTTGCTGCGCTCTTTCCGATGGAAGTCGGCATTCGAAAAAAAGGGTGACGATGCTCGGATTCACTTTGGCATAATTTCCCAAGACCTTCGCGACGCCTTTACAGAACAAGGCTTAGATGCTGGTCGATACGCTATGTTTGTTTCAAGCACTTGGTGGGAAACGCAGACTGAAGTTGAGGCGGTTGAGGCGGTTGAAGGTGTAGAGTTTGTGCAGGCTGTTGAAGCATCTGAAGCCTTGTATAACGAAGACGGTGAGCTTGTCAGTGAAGCCGTTGAAGCTGTTGAGGGCGTAGAGGGCGTCGAAGCCGTAGAAGCCAAAGACGCTTACGCTCGCACCGATACATTCCAAACACTAGCAGAGGCACCAGCAGGCGCTACAGAGCGCACCCGATTGGGTGTTCGTTACTCTGAGCTGTTGGCGTTTATTATTGCGGCAATTTAAAGGGCAGTAATGGAATCTGTTAGCCTCTTAGAAATAATCCCGGCGCTATGGCCCATAGTCGTCGGTTTTGTTGGCCTTATATTTTGGCTGGCTAAAAGTTACGCGGACATTGAGACTTTGAAAGAGAAAGTAAAAGTTCTCTATGACCTGTATAATAGTAAAAATTAATTAATCAACAGTGGCCTTTGTTTATGACCGATCATAATTTGCTAGCAGAAAGACTAGAATCTCACATACAAAGCCAGATCAAATCTAATGATCGGATTGAACGGGCACTGGTCAAACTGGCTGAACAGATGGCCACCTTTATGCAATTCCAGACGCGGGCCGAGGAACGCCAGGACCGTCAAAACGAGTTCAAAGAAGAGACCAAAAAGAACATCATTGCCATTAACAAAGAGATCCGATCTGTGCGCGAGTATGAGTTAAAGCCGCTTATTATCGCTGTTGAGAAAAACAGTCTTATATCGAAAGCCGTGGTTGCTGTTTCGTGCCTAGTAATTGGATCTGGTTTGACATTTTTTATCGGGAGCTAACATGAGTTTAAAGCGCGACGAATGGCCAGCAAAGGCCATAGGGTTCATAGCTGATGAAGTCATTGAGATGGCCCAGAAGATCCGCGAGATCTGCGACACTGCGATGGTGCCAAGCCCTGACCCGGAGGCCCCGGGCTATATCGCCTACGCGGACCTGACGGAAGCAGATGTTTTGAGCTGGTGCTGGGAAGACGGCATCGACAAAGACGCTACGGAAGCCTCGTTGCAAGCTAATATCGACCTACAAATCAGCCCCGTAACGGCCAGTGGCACACCGTGGGCTACCGCTTAACTAACCCCTAAAATGAGAGGAGATCAACATGTCCGAGAAAAAAACAAAGACTATTGCGATCAACGGCACTGAGTACACCGAAGACCAACTGACCGATCAGCAAAAGGTTGTCATTAACCATGTTGGCGATCTTGATCGAAAGATCAATTCTACCCAGTTTAATCTGGACCAGTTGATGGTAGGCAAGCAGGCGTTTGTCGATATGCTTACCAAGTCTTTAGAAGAACCAATCGACGATAACGAGTGATAAAGTTCTTGCCGCACGAGTTGCGGCGCGACTTATACCGCAACTAGGAGAACACCATGGAACCTTTTTCAACAATTTACATCTTGGCTACATCCGTAGTGACGATCTGTTCGATCGTCGCCAACTACACTGACACACCCAAAGATGACGCCATCGTAGCCAAAGCCTATAAGGTAATGGAAACATTCGCATTCCTGCGAAATAAAGCAAAAGACTAAAATGTAGGAGATACGATGGACATGGGCTTATTGTGGAGTGGAGTGCTTACCGTCATTCTAGGAGTGATAAGCTGGGCACTGCGCAGTTTCCTAGCCGAGATGCAGCGAATCCAGATCCTACTCAACAGAACCCGAGAAGAGATGGCGCGCGAGTATGTCACTAAAGCTGAGGTTAACACCGACATAGATAGGGTGCTGGATCGTCTGGATCGATTAGACGAGAAGCTAGATCGCCTCATGGCCCGATAATGGGGGACGTTAGCATACTTGAAATAATTCCAGCAATTTGGCCCATCGCAGTGGGCTTTGTTGGTTTGATTTTCTGGCTGGCGAAGAGCTACGCGGACATCGAGACTCTTAAAGAGAAAGTAAAAGTCCTCTACGACCTGTACAATAAAGACAAGAAGTAAGCAATCTGGAGTTGATATGAGTTTAAAGCGCGACGAATGGCCAGCTAAAGCGATTGGATTTATGGCTGATGAAGTTATCGAGATGGCTCAAGAGATCCGTAAGATCTGCAATACCGCGATGGTGCCAAGCCCTGACCCGGAAGCCCATGTGCGTTTCACCGGTGGATCTAGTCTCCATTGTGTCGGCGCTGACGGCGGACTCAAATCGCAGGCCACAGATCTGTTTCTTCTCGACAATTCAGCATCCGCAAGGGTCTGGGCAGCAGTTCAATCTGTCGCAGGTGTTGGTGGCTTTGGTATGTATTTTGACACGCATCTTGGTGGCGAGAAACAGGTGCTAATCCACGTTGATACTCGTACCGAACGGTTACTGTGGCTGTGCCCAGATGAGCCTAAGCGCAGATACGTTTATTACAATAACAACCCAGTTTATTTCCTGAATCTGTTATCTAAAGAGCTGGCCAAGCTATGATACTGACCGGCCTTGAGGCGTTTGTCGACGGCCCCCACTTTGAATTGCGAGGATGCTGATGAAAACCTTAGTAACTGCACGAGACGTTGACTCCGGTGTCGAACCGACCCACACGATAGAAGTTATCTGTGCGAACTGCGAATACGACCTAGATGAATCTGAGATATCAGCCGATACTTGTGCTGATTGCGGGCAACCGCTTAATTTAAAGCAGAGTGTGACCCTCGCGATTACCTCTCTCCCGCCAATATTTGGCGACGCTACGTAGGTGCCCCCATGCCTCTTCAAAAGATACTATTTAAACCCGGTGTAAACCGGGAACGTACCAACTACTCCAACGAAGGTGGTTGGTATGAATGTGACAAAGTTCGGTTTCGTCAAGGCTTACCAGAGAAAATTGGTGGTTGGGAGCGTATATCGAGCACTACCTACCTAGGCGTATGTCGGTCTTTGTGGAATTGGGTTACGTTAGGTAGCATTAACTTACTCGGTGTGGGTACCAACCTAAAGTTTTATTTAGAAGAGGGCGGCGGCTACAACGACATTACACCGCTACGCGCCACTACCGCTGCGGGGGATGTAACCTTTGCGGCTACAAATGGTAGCGCGGTACTGACTATATCCGACGTTGGACATGGAGCTACCGCAGGAGATTTTGTTACTTTCAGTGGCGCAGTGTCTCTCGGGGGTAACATTACCGCAGATGTGCTCAACCAAGAATATCAAGTTGATGCGCTAATCGACTCCAGCAGCTACACAATAGTAGCGGTAGCTACTGCGAACGGGTCTGACGTAGGCAACGGTGGGAGTTCAACAGTAGGCGCGTACCAAATCCATGTCGGTGCTGCATACGCAATCCCACTTTCTGGTTGGGGCGCGGGTACTTGGGGCGGCGGCGTTTGGGGTACGGGACTGGTATCAACAGAGAGTATCCGCCTGTGGAGCCAAGCTAACTTTGGTGAGGATCTAATCTTTGGCCCTCGTGGTGGTGCCATGTATTATTGGGACGCGACGGCAGGTACAGGATCTCGCGCGACGCTTCTAACAGGTTCAGGCATCCCGACAAGCCAGAACTTAATCGAGATCTCTGACATCAGTCGTTTTGTGTTTGCTTTCGGTGCGAATGAGCTTTCTTCTGCCACCCTAAACCCAATGCTTGTGCGCTGGTCGGACCAAGAAGATCCTACAAACTGGACCCCCGCAGCGACAAACCAAGCAGGTAGTATAGTTTTATCGCGGGGCACGATGATCGTGGCCGCCAAACAGTCGCGCCAAGAGATCCTTGTTTGGACTGATTCTGCCGTATACTCCTTACAGTACGTAGGAGCACCTGTTGTTTGGGGCGCACAATTAGTAGGAGAGAACATATCCATAGCGAGCCAGAACGCTGTAGCCTATGCCAACGGTATCGCATACTGGATGGGTAAAGATAAGTTCTACAAGTACGATGGGCGTACACAACCACTACCTTGTGACTTGCGTAGACACATATTCTCTGACTTTAACGTACAGCAATACGACCAAGTATTTGCGGGTACCAACGAGTCTTTCCACGAGGTTTGGTGGTTCTACTGTGCCACAAACCAGACCGATATTGGTAAGTATGTAGTCTATAACTACCTCGAAAATACATGGTATTATGGCACTATGTCTCGTACAGCGTGGCTAGATTCTGGGCTGCGTAACTTCCCGCTTGCTGCTACCTATAGTAATAATCTGGTTAATCAGGAGTCAGGAACTGACGATAACGAAACGGCTACTACGCTACCGATTGCCGCGTCAATATCCTCATCGCAGTTTGACTTAGGCGATGGGCATCAGTTCTCGTTTGTATGGCGTATACTGCCCGACGTTACGTTCGTAGGTTCTACGGCGGCGGCTCCCGCAGCTACCATGACTTTGCTCCCGTTAGCGAACTCAGGATCAGGGTATAACGACCCGCTATCGCAGGGGGGTAGTAGTTCTGGCACCGTAACACGTAGTACTGTGTTACCGATAGAACAGTACACAGGGCAGTTGAACACGCGTGTACGTGGTAGGCAGCTTGCAGTCAAGATCGAGTCTACTGGGCTGGGCGTTACATGGCAGTTCGGCACACCTCGCATAGATATGCGACCGGATGGGAGACGGTAATGGCTTTAATTATTACTTCTGAAGAAGAGCTTAACCAGCTCGCACCGCCAGCCTTACCGCTGGCTACAGAACAGTACAGTCGCCAATACCAAGACCAACTTAACAATGTTTTGCGTCTGTATTTTAACCGTATCACCGCCCTACAGCAGCAGTTAAGCTGGGGGCAGAGCGTTGACTATATAGATTTTTCGCTCACCACTGCGGCCCCCCATAAAACGGGGCGGGTAGACTGGGATCAAGATGATGCAACTCTTGAAATCGACATGGATTACGGGGTTGTACAACAGGTAGGGCAGGAGACTTTCGTTCGGGTGCAAAACGAAACGGGGGTAACTATCCCTAACGGCACAGTTGTCGGTTCCGTTGATGCTTCCGATGACGCGCTAATAGTAACCCCATATATCGCCGACGGATCTCGGGATACCCTCTCTGTTTTGGGGGTTATGACCCATGATTTACCCGACGCAGGTACAAAAGGGTACTGTACTACTTTGGGGTTCGTGCGTGAGGTAGATACAAGCGCGTTCAGTCTGGGGGATGTCATTTATGCTTCACCTAGCACTGCCGGAGCTTTCACTAATGTCAAACCCACGGCACCCGCTAATGTCATACCGATCGCGCAAGTGGTTAAAGTAGGCTCTACTGACGGTATTATATTCGTTCGCCCCATCATCGAGCAACAAGAGTACTACGGCACATTCGTCCAAACCATAAGCTACACCCCTGCGGTAATAAACACTGCGTACGCAATTCCGTTTGACACCACTTCAATTGCCACCGGTTTCTCTATAGGTACCCCGACGTCTCGCATCGTCTCCGCTAATTCTGGGCTATATAGCGTGTCGGCCACATTGCAGTATATTAGCTCTAATGCGGCCAACAAGACTGTCTACTCATGGATCCGTAAGAATGGTACAGATATCGCCGACTCGTGCCGCATTATTGGCATCACGGGTAACGGCTCTTATCGCTCGGTGGTTGTCCACGAGTCAGTGTCTTTAGATCCCGGAGAATACGTAGAGATCATGTTTGCGGTAACAGACCTCAGCGTTACCCTCGTTGCCGTTGCACCAACTGCATTTGCCCCCGGCGCTCCCGGCACTAACTTGGTAATTGAGCAGGTACAGCAGTAGCCTACCATCTAACCGCTAACTAGTTAGGGTGCGAAGTTGCTCCTGCTAACGTTTTGTTTATACTAGAAAGTCCCTATTAGCAGGCGCGACAACATGACTAAATTGTTTGATTTCCTTGAAGTATTTAACGCCGTATCAGCGGCGCAGAAAGCAGTAACGGCAGATTATATTGTGGCCGAATCCCTTGATGTACCTATAACTGAAGACGCGACAAACCTCGACAGCCTAGATGTCACATTGATCTTCTTCGTACTAGGCGAAGCCTATGGTATTCCCGGAGGCGAGGAGATGGATGCGCTTTGGCCGATTAGCTCAATTGGTGCGCTGAATACCTTCTTGCAAGAGTACAAAACTAAAGACCCTGAGAGCGAATACGACAATGTTAAAGCCTTAGTTAAGGACTTATCATGATATACCTCACGAAATGCAATACCGTATGCACTACAGAAACGAAGCTTATCGCGGACATCCCACACCCTCAACATGCGCATATAATCCCTGAGACATTTAGACGTGCTAAAAGCGGGATGAAATACCCACCACATACGCTTCTTGAAAGTCTGGTCGATGAAGACACCATTAGCTACGTACGAGACAACCCCGTGCAAGGTAAGACCGGGTTTATATTCGCTGCGGGTAATCAGGGGTGGATGCTTAACAATGGGCGATACGACAAAAACCCTAGCGCCGAACTACATTACGCGGTAAAAGTACCCTTCATAGTCCTAACCAACATATATGCTGGCCGTATCGCCAGTATGTTCGGGGTACATGACCATGTGTCAACAGACGCTAGCGCCTGCGCTTCCAGCTTAAAAGTCCTCATGGATGTACAGAACCTGATGAACAATTTCGGGTTTGACCGCGTTATCGTGCTTACTGGGGAAGATGCCGTTAACAACCTGACGCTAGGGTTCTTTGGCGAAGCTGGAGCGAGTCTACAGTATAAAGACGAGACCGAACGACAGCCGTCGGCTTTTGACACTACAAATCAAGGGTTCTTTCTGGGGCAGGGTGCGGCGTTAGCTATATTTGAGAAGGAACATCCCGGAATGCCTACGCCGATGGCTAAATTTCTAGGGGCCTACACCTCCGCAGAGGACAACACAAACCCGCTAGGACAAAGAGCAGATGGCTCGGGTTTTAGTAAAGCTATCGAAGGTGCATTATTTGTAGCCAAAGCACACCAAAATGAAGTAAGATTGGTGAAGACGCATGGAACTGGTACTCCAGTCAACAATGCTGCGGAAAAATCGGCACTATTGAATAGCTTAGACGAGTTTATTGCAACATCGTATAAACCTCGTATTGGGCATACTATGGGTGCGAGCGGCTTATTGGAGACTGGATTGTTGTTAAAAGACCTGAAAAAAGGCTATGTGCCTAAAATCCTTAACAGAACGCAGGATGACCCTGTGTTCCTGTCCGCTGATGCCCCCGCTCCCGGAGGGCTAATGCTCAGTCTCGCCGCCGGTATGGGCAACATCTACTCCGCTGCCGTGTTTTCGCCGGAGGTAAGCTCATGAACCTCGTAGATAGTAATGAAAAGCTACTAAAAGGCCCTGAAATTATTACCGGTGCTGTACACAATATGCCCGATATGGGGGTACCCTTGCAAAGTGTATTAGCAGTTATAGCTGGAGAAACAACGCTCCCAAATACAGACATAGTTCAGGTAGGGAATACAGTATTCTTATCGCAATTGGGTAAGGGGGAGAACCAACACAAGATGGTGGGTAGGGCGTTCAATATGGACACTGGACGAAACTTTGTCAAGAACGGGTTCAAGTACTTTAACTACCTACAGCAAAAAGGGTATACGCACTATTCGACTACCTTTAATAGCCCTGTGTTTTTAAACGCGTTTAAGATTTTCCAGCGCCGTGCAAAACAACTGGACACTGAGATCTATATAGGCGTAGTCGCTAAAGGCGCTGCGATGGACAAATACGTGGTCTATATGCGCTTAGGCACAGAACCGTTAACCCGAGGATTATAAATGCCCGCCATAGTAGAAGCCGCAGTCGATGTACTAGAATTCGCAATTGAAGAAGTCATTGTTCCCGTGGCCGAAGTCGCGGTTGACGCAGCAGTTACCGCAGTAGAAGCTGCTGCTGACGTAGTAGAATTCGTAGCTGAAGAAGTCCTTGTTCCCGTTGTCGAAACGATAGGTAACGTTGTGAAGCCTGTTGTAGAGGCCGTTGCGTGGGTAGGCGACACGCTTATCGGCAAACCGGTAGAGTGGGTAGTTGACGAGATCATCGAACCGGTCGCGGATTTTACGGTAGCAACAATCCAAGCAGCCCTAGACGATCCACTAGTTACGATTGCCAAAATAGCAGCTATGACTACGGGCAACGCTTGGGCAATACCCCTAATCGACGGTGCAAAAGCTGCTGCTGACGGGGAAGAGTTTAGTGAAGTACTGAAGACTGTAGCTATATCATACGCAGTCGGTAAGGTTGGCGCGACTGCGGCTAAAGTTGGCAGTAACGTTGCGGGTGCGGTTGGCGGTGACTATGTTGGTAAAGAACTAGTTACTAGTATCGTTTCAAAGGGCACCAGTAACGCCGCAGTGGCGGTTCTCTACGGTGAAGATCCGATGGAAGCCTTCGTAAAGGGCGGCCTAGATGTGGCAGTGTCCGCAACTATGGGTTACATCGGGGAGAAGAACGGGTCTAGTGAATTTTTTGAGGCTAATCCGGGACTAAAAGCGGTTCCGAACATCACCAGTAAAATTGTGCATGCTGGTATAGTAGCCGAGCTTACGGGGCAAGAAATAACTGGTGAGATGCTAGCGAATGCGGCGGCGAAAGGTCTCGTCACTACTAATCTAGTGACCGGCCTGATGGCTGAAGATAGTACGCTTACTGACCGGGATATTGGATACATCACCACTGCACTTCAGCGCACTGTAACGATGGCCTTCGATGGCACCAGCGGTGAGGAAGGGCTTGCAGCGTTTAACGGTATGATGAGCGCGTATGGTACCGAGGCTATGCACGAGGCTATTGACAACTCTAGCTTCGGTGATGCAGTCAACACCTCGATGGACAAGCTGACGGGCGACTATGAGAAGGTAGAAAAAGCCGCTGACAACCTCGACGATGCAGTTTTAGCCCGTGATAACGCCGTTAAATCATACGAATGGTTAGTTGATGACCTTAATGGGGATATGGACGACCTGAAAATTAAGCGTGCAGAATATGAAACTGCTTTCGCTGCGTATCAAGCGGCAGAGGGCGGCGGGAACACTACGGCAGAGTTTGAAGCTGCGGAGAAAGAGTACTTAAAAGCGGAAGCAGCGGTTGAGAAGAAGCATACCGATTACGCGCCACAGCTCGAAAGCTATAAGAAAAAAATAACTACTGCGCAAGATGACTTTGTAGGTTATGAGAAAGACTACGCCGACGCAGTGGCAAACTTGTCAGTTAGTTCTGAGCGGCTTAACGAAGATCTATCGTCTGCGTACGCTGAGGCAGACCGTGCAGTTGTAGAAGTAATGGCTCCCGATTTCAACGAAGCCGAATATCGCAAAATCAATAACATTCCTACGGACCAGAGCGCCACTGCGCACTACTTAACGACCGGGCAGCACGAATCCGTGTATGTTAACGACGCGCAGTACGATCAGGCGATGACGGAAAAACGTCAGATAGCGCTAACAAACGTTTTTGCAGCCGCAGGGGTAGATCCTAGCCTTCTAACTAAGGCGCAGCTAAAAGCTGTTTCAGACAATCTCGCTAGTACTTATGACACCCCAGAAAAGCTTGATGCCTTTATAGCTAACCCATCCCCGGTGGCAGTGCCAACACCATCGGCAAATGCTGTTGTTAACGAAGCTACACTTTCAGAAGGCACGACTTGGAAAGACGTATCCGATGGTAAGGCTGCCGTCGTGGTTGATGAAGACGGTAACCGCGTGTGGAAAGATCTTTCTGCAACTACCGAAAGCTGGGATCCCAAGAAAGGAAAGCTTACAACTACGCGGTATTACGATGATGAATCTAACACATACAAAGAGTTTGTTAGTAGTTCCGCAGACTTCACATTAGAGAACCTCGCGACAGGTCTCCCGTCAGGTATAACAGGTAAATACGATGCCGCAACGGGGAAAACAATTCTTAGTGGCCCCGACGGTAGTTTTGCCGGTGAGTTTAGCGAGTATAACTACACAGGGATAAACCAGTTAAATGCCGTAGAGACGTTAGAGATTGTTAAAGACCATGGTGCCGACATGGACAAAACTGGTTTTGTGATCGACTTTGTAACCAAGGCGCTGAACTTCTATAAAGAGACGGGTAGCGAAACCTCGATCAACACTGCGGCTAACGTAGCTAAAGCAGCTGGTGGGGCGCTTACTACCTTTAACGGTGTCGTAGCACTTTTGGGTATCGCCCCACCGGATACCGCACTCGGTAAATTTGCAGAGACGTTGACTGGTCTTGGAGAGGACGCCAATACCCCTGCATATAAAGAAGCTCTAGCCGAAATGCAGACTATGATGGCGGTAGAGACAGATCCTGACGCCCCTTGGCAAGACCGCGCATTCGCGAAAATGAAGGCTATTGGGGGCGCGATCGCGGAACATCCAGCGACGTTCTTCTCGGAATACATTCTGGTAGAGGCGGCGCAAGAACTCTTACCACTAGCAGTAGGTGGCTTCGCTTCCCTTGGTGCTAAAGGCGTGGCACGTTTCGCAGGTTCGAGTGCTGCGGTCGCTAAGAAAATGGGTGCAAACGCCGGTTTGTCAGCGTCCCTTGTTACAGACATAACTGAGAGTTTTGGTGGTGCTGCCAGTGGTGCTTACGATACAGCCTTAGAAGTCGCCCGCGCAACCGGTATGTCTGACGTAGAGGCTAAAGCATATGCACTAGATCTAGCGGTTAAGGCGGGAACGGTACAGGCAGTTATAACATTGGGACTATCCGGTGTTGGTGGTCAGTCACTTGAGAAAGCTGTACTTGGCGACCGCGCACCTAAAGTAGTGGGTGATAGCGTCCTATCCGATGTGATTGGCGCGATCGCTGATGGTGGTGAGATCTTCATAAAAGAAGGTGTTTCAGAAGGTATTGAAGAGGGTCTTGCCACTACATATGTCGAATCCCAATTATATAAAATTGACCCGACACGTGACGTAGTTGGGGAGATAGTCGCTTCATCTATGATGGGTACACTTATTGGTGGTCCCGTATCAGGGGGTGCCTATGGAGTAAGTAAGGCCGGAGACGTTGTATCCGTTACAAAGAACGCGGCTGGAAAGTACGTATCGAGTACCGGCGAGGTGATAACTAAGCAAATCGTAAAAGTCGGCAACGCGGCGGCTCAAGGTGCAGGATATGTAAAGAACTCAGCGGGGGAAATTGTAGCTGCAACGGGCGACATGCTATCTAACGCGCTCGTAACCCTTAACCCAAAAGTAAATGCGCTTGTAAAAGCTACCTTAGACGCTGGTTCGACAGCGGCCTCTAAAGCAGCAGCTAAAACAAAACTGGCTGCGCTTGGTGTTAGTGACTACGTATTCAATAACATAATGAACATCGTTGACAACAGCCAGTACACAAGCACTGCTGAGTCGTACGACGCGTTCACAACCGCAAATCCAGACTTTTCCCCCTCACAAACAGACATTGATGCCCTTGTAGGGTCCGCTAGTGATAGTGAGCTTGCAACTCGTGTAGAGACTTATATTGACCCACTGTACACCGATTCGGCAGAAGCAGCTAGTTTGTTCATGGATACCTTCGGGTATAGTGCAACAGAAGCCGAAATCGAACAGTTCGTAGGTCAGACCCCTGAGACCGAGGTTGAAACGGCTATAGAAGCCTATGTTGACCCAATACAGACGACTGAAGCAGAAGCTCGTGCGTTCTTTGCTGCGCTAGGATTCGAGCCTACCGACGCTGATGTCGCTAAGTTTGTAGGGCAGAACAGCGAAGCCGAATCGAAGGCTGCTATCGGTGTCTTTGTTGACCCTCGCCAGACGACTGAAGCTGAAGCACAAGCGCACTTTGACGCCCTAGGATATGATCCTGCGGCTGACGAACTTGCTAAGTTTGTAGGTCAGGGAGATGCGGATTTTGCAACGTTACAAGAATCTGGGGTTGCTGCGTACGTTGACCCTCGCCAGACGACTACTGAAGAAGCGCAAGCGTTCTACGATGCCTTGGGGTACGAAGCAACAGAGACTGAGCTTGCTAATTTTGTAGGTCAGAAAGACGAAAAGGATCAGGAAGCGGCGATCGCTGAGTACGTTGACCCTCGCCAGATAACAGAAGCGGAAGCTACGCAGGTTCTGAAGGATCAGGGTCTAACCGACCCAACAGCCGAACAAATTGCGGAATTCATAGGGCAAGGAGAGGCAGACTTTGAAGCCTCCCAACGAGCTGACATGATCACGTTCGCTGATCCGCTGGTCACTGACTACGATGAAGCGAAAAAATACTTCAACGACCTAGGCTTTACACCTACCAAGGCGCAGATTGACCAGTTCGTCGGGGCTACCTCAGAAGCTGAGCAGCAAAAAGCAATTGCAGCCTTCGCTGACCCACTCTACACCGATGCAGGTGAGGCGAGAGAGTTCCTAGAAGCTCTGGGATACGATCCGACTGATGCTGAGGTTGCTCGTTTTGTAGGACAGGTTAAGGAGACACAGCAACAAGAAGCCGTAGATACGTACGTCGATCCCCGCATGGTCACTGACGATGAAGTTACGGCGGCATATGCTGCGCTTGGCCTACCTCGACCCGCAGCTGAAGATATAGAAGCGCTTATCGGGCAGTATATGGAGACCGATCTGGCGGGACGGGCTGAAGGTAACCTACCCACTGCACGATATAACTCTATCATTGCCATTATTGACGAGATGGGTGTGAGTATGGCAGGGGAAGATGGACTTTCTCCAGAAATGCAAGAATCGCTAGCTATTATCAAACAGACCATGATCGATTCTCTCGGTGATTCTGGGCTTGCGGTTGCTGCGATTGACCAGTCTGTTGGAAGGCTCAATACCGCTATTGGTGCGGCGGCTACTGGGGGTACTGATACGGATGCTCTGTACGAGTCTATCGATAGTGCAGTTCAGACTTTGCGTGACGCTGGTCTTACCGACGCACAGGTTGCAGAAACTATCAGTGAGACCTTTACAGACTTTAGGGACTCTGGTAACGATGTATCTGGCTTAGCGGACATTTATGGTGACCCGGCAGATGGTGAAACCGCGTCTACGGGGCTGTATAACTTCCTCGAC
>Ga0307984_1000637_pt1 | contig 15221 bp, 7 predicted proteins | sample EllFjometageno78_FD_203169 | JGI IMG/M metagenome (GOLD analysis project Ga0307984, IMG submission 203169) | Marine microbial communities from Ellis Fjord, Antarctic Ocean - #78 | ecosystem: Environmental > Aquatic > Marine > Unclassified | place: Southern Ocean | collected 2014-10-09
AAAAAGACAGTTCAAATTCTGAGAAAGAGGCAGTTGAATATATTTATCGCCAACTTCGTAATGCTGAGCCGCCAGATTTAGAGACAGCAAGAGGTGTGATTGATAAATTATTCTTCTCTGAAATGCGTTATGACCTAGGAGAGGTAGGTCGTTTCAGAATTAACAGAAAACTTGGTATTGCTGATGATGAAGTTAGCAGAACGTTAACAAAAGAAGATATTCTATTAATCATCAAGTATCTGATAGATTTAGTTAACTCTAATGCTGATGTTGATGATATTGATCACTTAAGTAACAGACGTGTTCGTACTGTTGGTGAGCAACTTTATTCTCAATTTGGTGTTGGTTTGGCACGTATGGCTAGAACAATTCGTGAGCGTATGAACGTTCGTGATAACGAAGTTTTCACGCCAACCGATTTGATTAACGCGAAGACATTAAGTTCTGTGATAAATAGTTTCTTCGGAACGAATCAGTTGTCACAGTTTATGGACCAAACCAATCCACTGAGTGAGGTTACACATAAGCGTCGTATCTCGGCACTTGGGCCAGGTGGTCTATCTCGTGAACGTGCTGGTTTTGAGGTTCGTGATGTTCACTACACTCACTATGGTCGTCTTTGTACCATTGAAACACCTGAGGGACCAAACATTGGTCTTATTAGTTCATTGTGTGTTTATGCTAAAGTGAATCGCTTAGGATTTATTGAAACTCCTTATAGAAAGGTAGTTAATGGAGTTGCATCTATTTCGTCTGATGATGTAATTTATCTTTCTGCTGAAGATGAAGCTCAATCTATCATTGCCCAAGCCAATGCCAACATTGATGCCGAAGGTGAATTCGCGGATAAATTAATAAAGTCTAGACACCAAGGTGACTTCCCGTTAGTCTCGCCAAAAGAGCTTGAGTACATGGATGTTGCGCCTAATCAGATTGCATCGATTGCCGCTTCATTGATTCCGTTTTTAGAACACGACGACGCCAACCGTGCTCTTATGGGATCAAATATGATGAGACAAGCAGTTCCTCTAATGATTCCTGATTCACCTATTGTTGGTACAGGAGTTGAGTCTGCAGTCGCTAGAGATTCTAGAATTTTAATGCGTGCTGATGCTGACGGTCTTGTTGAATATGTAGATTCTGAGTTTATTAATATTCGTCATAAAATGGATGAAAGCGACAAGCTTGTTTCATTTGATGATGATTTGAAGATCTACAATCTCATAAAATTCCAGAGAACCAACCAAGGTACTTGTATGAACCTTAGACCTCTTGTTGTTAAGGGGGATAAGGTTGTTAAAGGTCAAATCTTAGTTGAAGGTTATAGTACTCAAAATGGAGAGCTTGCTTTAGGACAAAACATGAAAGTTGCCTTTATGCCTTGGCAGGGATACAACTTTGAGGATGCTATTGTTATTTCTGAACGAGTTGTAAGAGAAGATGTATTTACTTCACTACACGTTGATGAGTATACTCTTGAAGTTAGAGATACAAAGAGAGGTCTTGAAGAATTAACGAATGATATTCCAAATGTAAGCGAGGAGGCAACAGCTAATCTTGATGAAAATGGTCTTATTCGTATTGGAGCAAATGTTCAGGGAGGAGATATTCTAATAGGTAAGATTACACCTAAAGGAGAATCAGATCCCAGTCCAGAAGAGAAGCTGCTACGTGCAATTTTCGGTGATAAAGCGGGAGATGTAAAGGATGCTTCTTTAAAAATGCCTCCTTCAAGTCAAGGAGTTGTCATTGATAAAAAACTATTTAGTAGGGCTGTCAAGGACAGAAAAGCAAAAGCTGCAGATAAAGCTATTATCGAAACTATTGATGTAGAATTTGACAGAGAAGCAGCTATACTAAAGAAAATCTTGGTTGATAAGCTCATGAAGCTTGTTGCAGGAAAGGTTAGTCAGGGTGTATTCAATTACTACAAGGAAGAGCAAGTAAAGAAAGGAATTAAGTTTACACAGAAAATACTGTTAAGCTTAGACTTTTTAATTATAAACTCGGAAGCTTGGGTAAGAGATGATGAGATCAGTGATCTTGTAAATAGAGTGGTGCACAATTACACCATGAAGTACAATGATTTACTCGGTGCTTATAAGCGCAAAAAATTCCAAGTAACTGTAGGTGATGAACTCCCTAATGGCATTGTTAAGTTAGCTAAGATATACGTTGCTAAAAAGCGTAAATTGAAAGTTGGTGATAAGATGGCTGGTAGACACGGTAACAAAGGTATCGTAGCTAGAATAGTTCGTCAAGAGGATATGCCATTCTTAGAGGACGGCTCACCTGTAGATATCGTTTTGAATCCGCTTGGTGTACCATCTCGTATGAACCTAGGACAGATTTATGAAACAGTCTTAGGATGGGCAGGACAGAATCTAGGCTTGAAATTCTCAACCCCTATTTTTGATGGTGCTACCCTTGATGAGATTACAGAACTAACTAATAAGGCTGGAGTTCCTGAATGTGGAGTAACACACTTATATGATGGTGGAACTGGTGAAAGATTTGATCAGCCAGCAACTGTTGGTGTCATTTACATGATTAAGCTTTCCCACATGGTAGATGATAAAATGCATGCACGTTCTATCGGACCGTACTCTCTCATTACACAACAGCCATTGGGAGGTAAAGCTCAGTTTGGTGGTCAGCGTTTCGGAGAGATGGAGGTTTGGGCGCTCGAGGCGTTCGGAGCTGCAAATATCCTACAAGAGATTCTAACTGTAAAGTCTGACGATGTTATCGGAAGAGCAAAAGCATACGAGGCTATTGTAAAAGGAGATGTTATGCCTAAACCGGGAATACCGGAATCATTTAATGTACTTATGCACGAGCTAAAAGGACTCGGACTTAGTATTTCGCTAGATTAATAACTTGAATCGATAACTGAAAATGTTCCAACAAAAGAACCCCCAACAGAATTCGGGCGATTTTTCGACGATAACGATATCGTTATCATCGCCTGAAAAAATTCTTGAAGAATCAGAAGGTGAAGTACTCAAGCCTGAAACAATTAACTATAGGACTTATAAGCCCGAACGTGATGGATTGTTTTGCGAGAAAATCTTTGGTCCAGTTAAGGATTTCGAATGTCACTGTGGTAAGTATAAGCGTATCCGTTATAAGGGTATTGTTTGTGATCGCTGTGGTGTTGAAGTAACTGAGAAAAAAGTCAGAAGAGAAAGAATGGGCCACATATCGCTTGTGGTACCTGTTGCTCATATTTGGTATTTTAAAAGCTTACCTAACAAAATCGGGTACCTTTTAGGTTTGCCATCTAAGAAGTTAGATCAAATCATTTACTACGAGCGTTATGCTGTAATTAATCCTGGTACTGCAAAAAATGCAGAGGGAGAAGATTTACAGATAAATGATTTCTTATCAGAAGATGAGTACTTCGACGTTCTTGATACGCTTCCTAAAGAGAATCAGTATCTGGATGACAAGGACCCAAATAAGTTTGTTGCTAAGATGGGAGCTGAAGCAGTTCATGACCTTCTTGCCAATTTAGATTTAGACGCACTTTCTTATAAACTTAGACATGCTGCTGACACAGAAACATCTCAACAACGTAAGAGTGAGGCTTTAAAGCGTCTTCAGGTTGTAGAAAACATGAGAGATTCTCACAAGAGAATTGAAAATCGTCCTGAGTGGATGATTGTTAAAGTTGTTCCGGTAATACCACCAGAGCTTCGTCCTCTTGTCCCTCTTGATGGTGGTCGATTTGCAACTTCAGATTTAAATGATCTTTACCGTCGTGTCATCATTAGAAACAATCGTTTAAAGCGACTTGTTGAAATTAAAGCTCCTGAGGTAATTCTTCGCAATGAGAAGCGTATGCTTCAAGAAGCTGTGGATAGTCTTTTTGATAACAGTCGTAAGTCTAGTGCTGTTAAAACAGAGAGCAATCGCCCACTAAAGTCATTAAGCGATAGCTTAAAAGGAAAGCAAGGTCGTTTCCGTCAGAATCTTTTGGGAAAACGTGTTGATTATTCTGCACGTTCGGTTATTGTAGTTGGTCCTACACTCAAGATGCACGAATGTGGTATTCCTAAGCATATGGCGGCAGAATTATATAAGCCGTTTATTATTCGCAAAATGCTTGAGCGCGGAATTGTTAAGACGGTTAAATCTGCAAAGAAGATTGTTGATGCAAAAGAGGCTATAGTTTGGGATATATTAGAAAACGTTTTAAAAGGACATCCAGTTTTATTAAATCGTGCTCCGACACTTCACAGACTTGGTATTCAGGCCTTCCAGCCTAAACTCATTGAAGGTAAAGCTATTCAACTTCACCCTTTAGCGTGTACAGCGTTTAATGCCGATTTCGATGGTGACCAAATGGCTGTTCACTTGCCTCTTGGTCACGCGGCTATTTTAGAGGCTCAGTTATTGATGCTTGCGTCACATAATATTTTGAACCCAGCTAATGGTGCTCCTATTACTGTTCCTTCTCAGGATATGGTATTGGGGTTATACTACATCACTAAGGAACGTAAGAGTACTCCTGAATGGCCTGTTAAAGGTGAGGGAACAATCTGCTATTCTCCAGAAGAGGTGAGTATTATGTATCAAGAAGGTAAGTTAGATCTTCACGCATCTATCAAGATGCGTTTCATTGATATTAATGGTGATTCTTCAATGGTAGATACTACTTGTGGTCGTGTTCTATTTAATGAACATGTACCTAAGGCTGCTGGATACATAAACGAATTACTTACTAAGAAGTCCCTCAGAGATATTATCGCTAGAGTACTTGAAGTTGTTGGAGTTGCTAGAACAGCTGAATTCCTTGATGACATTAAGGAATTGGGTTTCTATATGGCTTTTAAAGGTGGACTGTCATTTAACTTAAATGATGTTATTATTCCGCCTGAGAAAGAAAAACTAGTTGCAAAAGCTACTGCTGAAGTTGCTGAAGTGATGGAGAACTACAATATGGGTCTTATCACAAATAATGAGCGCTATAACCAAATAATTGATATCTGGACTCATACAAACTCGAGACTTACCAATATTCTTATGGATAGGCTCGAAACGGATAAGCAAGGTTTCAACTCTATTTACATGATGATGCACTCTGGTGCTCGTGGATCTAAAGAGCAAATTCGTCAGCTGTCGGGTATGCGTGGTCTAATGGCTAAGCCGCAGAAATCTTCTGCAACTGGAGGTCAGGATATTATTGAGAATCCAATTTTATCCAATTTTAAAGAAGGATTGTCAATTCTTGAGTACTTTATTTCTACCCACGGTGCTCGTAAAGGACTTGCGGATACAGCTCTTAAAACTGCTGACGCGGGTTACTTGACCAGACGTCTAGTAGATGTTGCTCAGGACGTTATTGTTACTATTGAAGACTGTGGAACACTAAGAGGTGTTATGGTATCTACACTTAGAAAGAATGATGAAATTGTAGAAGGTATTGCTGATCGAATTGACGGTCGTGTTCCTGCTATTGAAGTTCTTCATCCTGAAACAGGTGAGTTCCTTGCGAATGAAGGCGAAGAAATAACACCTGCAATTGCTCGATCAATTGAGGAAGCAGGCGTTGACGAAGTTGAAGTTAGATCAGTTCTAACATGTGAATCTCCTAAAGGAATTTGCGCTAAATGTTATGGCCGAAACCTTGCAACAGCAAGAATGGTACAAAAAGGTGAAGCTGTTGGTGTAATTGCTGCACAATCAATTGGTGAGCCTGGTACTCAGTTAACTCTACGTACTTTCCACGTTGGTGGTACAGCTTCTAAAATTTCTGATGAAAATGAGCTTCGCACTAAGTTTGATGGTGTTGTTGAGATAGAGGATCTCCGAACTGTTGAGCGTAAGAATGCAGATGGAGCTATTGAATCAGTAATTGTTTCTAGATCAAGTGAGTTTAAAGTAGTTGATCCTAAAACCGGAGTTGCGTATTCTACGACAATTCTACCTTATGGTTCATTGCTATTTGTGAATTCAGGTGATAAAATTAAGAAAAATACATCTGTTTGTAAATGGGATCCATACAATAGCGCAATTATAAGTGAGGCTGTTGGTGTAATTAGTTTTGAGCATATCGAAGAAGGTGTAACCTTCCGTGAAGAGCTTGATGAACAGACCGGTTTCCGTGAGGTTGTAATTACTGAGACTAAGGACAAGAAGAAAAACCCAGCTATCCTTATACAGGATAAAAAAGGTGAAACCTTAAGAACTTATTCTTTACCTGTTGGAGCACATATTATGGTGAAAGAAGGTGCGAAGTCTACATTAGGCCAAATCCTATGTAAGATACCTCGTGTTGCTGGTAAATCTGGTGATATTACAGGAGGTTTACCTCGTGTGACTGAGCTATTTGAAGCACGTAACCCTTCTAACCCAGCTGTTGTTTCTCAAGTTGATGGAATCGTTTCATATGGTAAGATCAAGCGTGGTAACCGTGAGGTAATTGTTGAATCACGTGTTGGTGATAAGTACAAGTACATGGTGCCGTTATCTAAACATGTTCTTGTTCAGGATAATGACTTCGTTAGAGCAGGAATGCCTCTATCTGATGGAGCAATTACGCCTAAGGACATTCTTGATATTAAAGGTCCTACAGCGGTTCAAGAGTATATCGTAAATGAGATTCAAGATGTATATCGTTTACAAGGTGTGAAGATTAATGACAAGCACTTTGAAGTTATCGTTCGTCAGATGATGAAGAAAGTGGTCATAGAAGATTCAGGTGATACTAAATTCTTAGAAAAGCAGAACGCAGAAAAGTCTGACTTCTTAATTGAGAATAATAGAATTTTCGGAATGGTTATGATCACTAATGCTGGAGATAGTGAAGAGTTAAACGAAGGACAAATGATCACTGCTCGTCGCCTCCGTGATGAGAATGGTTCGTTAAAACGTCGTGATATGACTCTTATTGAGGCTCGCGATGCAGTCCCTGCGACTTCAAGACCCCTTCTTCAGGGAATTACCAGAGCTTCATTGCAGACCAGATCATTCATCTCTGCGGCTTCTTTCCAGGAGACAACGAAAGTCTTGAATGAAGCAGCGGTTAGTGGTAAACAAGACCACCTACTTGGACTTAAAGAAAATGTAATCGTAGGACACCTTATACCTGCTGGAACAGGAGCGAGGGATTTCCAAGATCTCGTAGTGGGGTCTCAAGAAGAATACGACATAGCTTTAGGGAAGAAGAAGGCAGAGGTTGTTGAGGAATCTGCTGAATCTGCTTAGAAAAAAAGCTTAAGTATAAAAATTAAACTAAATAAAAAGGGCTTCCCAATTGGGAAGCCCTTTTTATTTGTGTTGTTAATGAGTGAAAACAATCAACTCTTAGCGTCTTGTTCAATTGCCCTAGCAGCGGCAGTTGCAGGGTCTTCGATATTTTCTTTAGAAGGTTGTGTGCCACAGTAACCGAAGAGACATTTTTCCTTGATAATTTGGTCTACAAATGTTGGAACCATATCCTCCCAGTTGGAATCACCAGATTTAATACGTTTTAAAGCTTCAGTGGAAAAAATAGACAGAACATCTTCATTGTAATCTTCGATGTCAATAATTTTCTTATTAAACGTCAAATAATTGTATAAAGGCTGGAGTCTTGGGTGAATTGGAGTAGTCTTAGAGGTCCAGAGTTCTTTAGTCTTAGAATCTTTCCAAGGGTACAATAGTATTTTTAAATCACGTGAAAAGAGTATCCCGAAAGCTTCAAGAATTCCACCGTTTAAGTTCCGGTAGTATTTTTCGTCAAAAATCTCAACCAATGTTGCAGCTCCCATTATAACACCCATGCGTTTTTTTGAGTGACGAGAGAAAAATTCTATGAGCTTGTAATATTTCTTGTAATTCGAAATGAGTACTGTTTGGCCTATAGAACATAAAATATCAGCTCTGTCAAGAAAATCTTGTTCATCAATATCTCCTTCAGCCTTAAGGTTATTTAAAGTGATTTCGAAGAGCACTTGAATATTGTCAGGGTCGACTTTCGGTTCTTTGCGAAACCTGCTTAGCCCTTTAGCGATCATGTCAATATTCACTTTAGTGACAGGACGAAAGCTACCTCTAATAGCCAGTATGTTTTTCTTGTATAATACATCTGCTGCCTGAAGGTTTTTCCCATCAGGCGAGAATATTACAGCCTCAGTCATTCCGTTCTTCACCAATTGAAGTGAAAGTAGTCGGTTGTCGACATTTTCAAAATCAGGCCCGTTCATTTGAATCATGTCAATCTCCACTTGACTTCTGTCAAGATTGTCATAGATGGATTTTAGAAGCTCTCTTGGGTTTTTATAGAAGAAAAAACAACCATATAGTAAGTTTGTCCCAAGGACACCAGTTGTCATTTGTTGCAGAAGAACGTCGTTTTCATTTAGTCGTGCATGGAGTAAAACTTCAGAAGGAGGTTGCCCTGCCTTTGTTTGAAATTTCACACCAAACCATCCATGACCATGGCTCGTTTTATGAAAGTTAATCGTGGTAACAGTGTTTGCAAAAGCAAAGTACTGTCTATTGGGATGGTCTTCTCGTTTAAGTCGCTCTTCGATTAGTTGATACTCAAGTTTGAGCATCTTATCCAATCGAGTTCTGCAAACGTAACGTCCTTTTTTCTCCTCACCATAGATGGCGTCTGAGAAATCCTTGTCGTAAGCACTGATGGCTTTCGCAATTGTTCCAGATGCACCTCCAGCTCTAAAGAACTGACGTACAACCTCTTGTCCGGCACCGTTTTCAGCAAAGGTGCCATATAAATCTTCGTTTAGATTTATTCTAAGTGCTTTCTGCTTTGCAGATAATATTACGCGTTCTGAGTCCACGTTGACAAAGGTAAGGTACCTTTGTATGGTGAATGTGATTAAACATTATGATTTTGGTTTTCCTTTGATGAAAGTGACCCTATTGGGGACTGGCACTTCTCAGGGGGTTCCTGTAATTGGCTGTAAGTGTGACGTTTGTCAGAGTGATGATCCAAAAGATTCTAGATTACGATCGTCAATTTTTATTGAGGTTAATGGTGTAAATGTTGCTGTTGATACTGGACCTGACTTTAGGACACAAATGTTAAATGCAGGAGTGAATCAGTTAGATGCGATACTTTACACGCATGAACACAAAGATCATGTCGCTGGAATGGATGATGTGAGGGCTTTTAATCAAATGGATGGAAGAGTTATGGAGGTTTGGGCAAATGAAGGAGTTGAGATTGCTTTATTGAGAGATTTCCACTATGCTTTCGGAAATTCAATGATTAGTGGATTGCCTAAAGTAAAAATCAATAAATTAGGTAAATACGAAGAAGAAAACGGGTTCTTCGTAAATGGTATTCCTTGGACTTTGTTGCCTGTAATGCATGATAAGATGGAGGTTTGTGGATTTAGGGTTGGTGACTTTGCTTATATCACAGACGTTAATTTCATACCCGAGGATACCTTTACGAAATTGAAGGGGATTAAGGTGCTTGTGATTAGTGCTTTAAGGAAGGAGAGGCACCCCAGTCATTTTACTTTAAATGAAGTTCTACAGGTCATTGAGAGAGTGAAGCCAGAAGCAGCTTTCTTAACTCATTTGAGTCATTATATTGGCAAACATAAAGATTTAGAGAGCGAACTCCCAGAAGGTGTTTTTGTAGGTTTTGATGGCCTTGTCCTTGAAAATGTTTAACATGGAGCATTTGAGATCTAAATTATTATTAAGGGCGATGAAGGGTTTTGGGAGACAGCCTTGGTGGCTTCTTCATTTGGAATCTTCTATTGTTGCTTGTGTCATGTCGACTATTGGGGGCTATAGAAAAAAGGTAGTACTCTCTAATCTTACAAAGGTATTTGGGAAGGAAAAGGCAAGTAAATTGGCCAAAGGGTTTTACAGAAACTTTTGTGATATTACTGTTGAATCAATGAAGTTATTTACTGTGTCAGATAAGTCATTGATAAATAGAGTTGAGTATTCAAGTTCAGGGTTGCAACTTATGAATAGGCTTTATGATGACAATAGAATTGTTATCCTTGCTGGTGGTCACATGGCGAGTTGGGAAATGTATGCTGTGACTTTTCCTCGAAAAATAAAATTTGAGACAATGGCACTTTACAAAAAGTTGAGTGACCCCATTATTGATGAAGAGATGAGAATCTCAAGAGAAAGATTAGGGCTGAAGATGGTTGAAATTTCTGAGTGTAAGAAGTGGATGGAAAACCATATGTCAAGAAGTGAAAATCCACGTTTAACGGTTGGATTTGGGTTTGATCAGAGTCCTGCGAAAGCGAACACATCTTGGTGGACAAAATTTCTAGGTGTTGATACGGCTGTTTATTTCGGAATTGAAAAGTGGGCGAAAGATTACAATGCCGCGGTAGTGTATGGAGCTGTTAAGCGAATTGCTAGAGGTCGGTATAGTGTTGATTTCAGATTGGTTCAAGAGAATGTTCTCGATAGCGAAAAAGGAGAAGTGGTGGACAGATGTTTGGGTGAATTAGAAAGGGAAATAAGAGATGCACCGTGTGATTGGCTTTGGTCTCATAAAAGATGGAAACACACAAGACCTGAAGGAACGATCGTCCAAGAGAGAAGGTTTGAATGTAAATTAGATTCATGAGTCAGGATAATTTACATACAGATGGCATGCCTTTGGCGGAGCGAATGCGACCTAAAACACTTGAGGCTTATTTAGGCCAAACCCATCTTGTAGGTCCTGACGCAGTTTTGCGCAAAGCTGCCGAGTCAGGCACCTTGCCATCACTAATTCTGTGGGGACCTCCTGGAGTGGGGAAAACTACTCTAGCTAGAATTTTAGCGGCTAAAGTAAAATTGCCTTTTCATCAGCTTTCTGCTATTAATAGTGGAGTAAAGGAGGTTAGAGATGTTATTGCAAGGGCAAAAAGCGGGGGAATGTTTTCTGGACGGGCCATCCTTTTTATTGATGAAATACATAGGTTTTCTAAGTCTCAACAAGACAGTTTGCTTGGGGCGGTAGAACAAGGTTGGGTGACTTTAATTGGAGCTACGACAGAGAATCCTTCTTTTGAAGTTATTCCCGCTTTGAGATCTCGATGTCAGATTTATGTTCTTGAGCATTTAACTTTAGAAGAACTTGAATCATTAATAACTCAGGCAATTGAAGAAGATGTCATGCTCGCTTCTAGAGATATTACAATTGTTGAGATTGATGCTTTGATGAGAGCGAGTGGGGGAGATGCCAGAAGAATGCTTAATGTCCTGGAGATGATTGTCCAAAGTGTACCGTCGGGCCCCATCTCTGTCACAGACAAAGCTGTGAAGGATCTCATAGGTTCTGCTGAGACTGGCTATGATAAAGGAGGAGGTGCTCATTATGATATTGTGAGTGCATTTATTAAAAGTATCAGAGCAAGTGATCCGAATGCCGCCATTTATTATCTCGCCAGAATGTTAGAAGGTGGTGAGGATGTTAAGTTTATCGCAAGAAGATTGCTGATCAGCGCCTCCGAAGATATAGGCAATGCAAACCCTACAGCGTTAGTTCTAGCAACCTCAACTTTCCAAGCAGTAGAACGCATAGGTATGCCTGAGTCGCGTATTTTACTATCCCAATGCGTTGTGTATCTTGCTTCAAGCGCGAAAAGCAATGCTTCATACATGGCCATAAATGCCGCTCAATCTTTGGTTCAAGAAACTGGTGACTTGCCTGTCCCCCTTCATTTACGCAACGCTCCATCATCATTAATGTCTAAACTTGGCTATGGTGAAGGGTACGCGTATGACCACGATGCTCCACAAGGTCACAGCAACCAGGAGTGTATGCCAGAAGGTCTTGAAGGTCGGCGAATTTACAAGCCAGGGAATAACTCTCGCGAGCAATCTATGCGCTCCCATTTAAAGTCACTTTGGAAAGATAAGTACGGCTATTAATCGGTACTTATTAATTTGCCTTCTGTGTAGTTTTCTGTTTTTTCGAGCTCTCCATCTTTCGAGTAATAAAAAACAGGGCCATCTAATTCACCCTCGAAATAATCTCCCTCACTGGACACTTGAGTCCCCTTTAGAACTTGTCGTTGTAATATTTCATCTGTTTGTGAATCCGTGAAATCTTCAATAACATATCCCCCCAGGTCATACCAAAGTCTAAATGGTCCATCCAATCGTTTATTCCTATAAGTATATTCACTCATAGACCTGCCATCAGGATACGTCTCTTCAAAAGTTCCGTTTACTCTTGTTTCTTTAATCCGCTTGCCATTTGAGTATAGAATAAGAAGTTCTAGTTCGCCTTTTGCTGTATACGTTTTCCAACTCTCAGTTTCCATACCTTCAAAATAATTGCCCTCAATTTTAGGGTATCCATTGTTGTAGTTAACGCTAAAACTTCCTTCTAATTTACCGTTTATGTAATTGATTTTTTGTCTTACAATTCCATTGTCAAAGTATGTGATCTTTTCACCGTTTAATTCGTCTTTAGAGTACGCCCCTTCTTCGACAAGTTTTCCCTTATTCCTCTTGACCCAATAAGGCCCATTAAGTAAACCTGCTGCGTAAGTTTCCATTTTTATCTGCATAGAGTCTTCATTATAAAAACCCCAACTTCCTTCTCTTACCGGTTTTTCTTCTTCAGCAACATCAATGTAAAAACCAGAAGCTTGTACAGATGAGTTTTCGCGATAATGTATTGCTGATATTAATTCTGAAGTATTGGTAGATGAGTCTAAATATGGGTGCACCAGCGTAGACATTAATGAACCAGATTCATAGAAGTAAAAGATTTCACCTTCAGGAGTTCCATGGTTGAATGCACCAGTGTAGTATAAAGCCCCATCAGGGTACACACGAATCCATGGTCCATCTTTTTCTCCTTGTGAATCATTTACGTTGTAATCTAGACCAGCTTGACCGGCAGGCCAAGCCTCTTTTGCAGTTATAAGTCCACTCTTCTGAGCGTAGGTGGATGCGCAGATTATAAATGAAGTAATGAAAAAGGCTGAGGTAAGATATTTGACTTTCATGATATTTATTCAATACAACGAAAGTAGGTCCTCTTTTGTTTTTACAGCCGTCCTTACGGCTGTACTTTTACACCCCCAACCTAAATAAATTCTTATGAAAGTAACTGTTGTTGGTGCCGGTAATGTTGGTGCCACTTGTGCAAATGTTCTCGCTAACCGCGAGGTATGCAACGAAATCGTATTACTCGATATTAAAGAAGGCTTTGCCGAAGGTAAGGCCCTTGATATCTGGGAAACTTCTCCAATTAATATGTACGATACCCGTACTGTTGGTTCAACAAATGATTACACGAAGACTGCTGGGTCTGATGTCGTTGTTATTACTTCTGGTCTTCCGCGTAAGCCGGGAATGAGCCGCGATGATTTAATCTCTACCAACGCTGGAATCGTTAAGTCTGTGACTGAGCAGATTATGGTTCACAGTCCGGATACAATTCTGATCATTGTTTCTAATCCGTTAGATGTAATGACTTACTGTGCTTACCTAACTGCTGGAATAGATTCTACTAAGGTTATAGGAATGGCTGGTATTCTTGATACAGCTCGTTACCGTTCATTCTTAGCTGAGGAACTCAACGTAAGTCCGAAGGATATCCAAGCTGTACTCATGGGGGGGCACGGAGACACGATGGTGCCACTTCCACGTTACACTACTGTTGGCGGTATCCCTGTAAAAGAGATGATTTCTGACGATAAACTTGAGGCTATTGTTAACCGCACTAAGAAAGGCGGTGGTGAAATCGTGAACCTCCTCGGTACATCTGCTTGGTATGCTCCTGGAGCTGCTGCTGCTCAGATGGTTGAGGCGATTGTTAAAGACCAAAGGCGTGTTTTCCCAGCTTGTGTGTGGATGCAAGGTGAGTACGGAATATCGGACATGTACTTGGGCGTTCCAGTAATCTTAGGAAAGAATGGAATTGAAAAAGTAATAGAACTAGAACTTAACGAAGAAGAAATGGCTTCACTTTCACAAAGTGCAACTGCTGTACGTGAAGTAAAAGCTATCCTCGACGGAATGAATTCTTAAATTAGATTAATCTAATTTTATCCAACGAACGGGAGGTCCTATTAGGCCTCCCTTTTTTGCACCTACATTTCTTAGCGAGATGAGATACACCCCGTTAGACCAAGTGTCAGTAGGGATATTGCCATTTAATGTAGCCGAGCCGCTGTAAACTAGAGCTCCTAGCTGATTGCGAACTTCTATAATTAGTGGCTCAAGCGTAAGGGGAGAAGTAATTCTCCAATTTAACATGGTATTTCCTGGGTTGGGAAACAGAGTCATCGCAATTCCGAGGTCAAGCGGAGAAGGCGAGACTACACCAGATATTGTTGAGTCCGATGAGTAATAACAAATCAATCCACCGTTTTGAATTCCTAAGAGGCAATCTACAATTGAGTCGTTATTCAGGTCGGCAAAAGCTGCTCCAGCTCGAAATCCTTGCCCTCCAAGTCCGTTAGCGAGAACCTCAGAGTTAGACTCTTCTAGGGCAGTTTCGAAATCAGATGATACAAATCCGAAGGACTGAACAGTACCTGTTTCATTAGAGATTAGGACGTGTATTCCAAGGTCGTCTTCGTAAAGTGCGGGAGTGCTATATCCGTTAATCCCCAATATGTTTGTTACGTGAATATCTCCCCAATTATCTCCAAAAGCATCACTTACAATCTTGCATAAATGAAAGGCTGCAACGTCTCCACAGTTGAGGAATAAGGTTAGTGTTCCATTTTTCTCACCAACAACAAGGTCGAGTAACCCGTCGGAATCTATGTCAATGAGTTGTGGTGCTGCGAACTGCCCAACGTCGATCACTTCACCTGAATTTTCCGATAAAGAAAGCTCAGTTACTGTAAATAAAGGCCAAGCTCCTATTTCTGCTGTATTGTCAAATCTATGTAACCTTCCTAGTTCATCACCTACAATAAGGTCAATGTCCCCATCTCCATCAATATCTCCTAAAGCTGGAAATACGCTTTCAATCCCGTAAGTACTTACGTCAACAGTTGATGTGTATGTAAAAACTGGCTGAGTTTGGGTTCCCGAATTGCGGAATAAAAGAATGGTGGTGGGCGTATCATCTACCCCGTTGTACGTTTCCTTATTTGCGATTACTAAATCGATGAGGGAGTCGCCATCCAAGTCGATGAGAACCGGATAGGCGCCTCTTCCGAGGTCTATCATGCCTTCCTGTATGAAGTCGTTTTGTATGTAAGCCCAAACAGGATCAAGGTCTTCTCCTGTGTTTTTTAAAAAGTGTACACTTGCATCGTCATCGG
>Ga0307984_1000638_pt1 | contig 15212 bp, 27 predicted proteins | sample EllFjometageno78_FD_203169 | JGI IMG/M metagenome (GOLD analysis project Ga0307984, IMG submission 203169) | Marine microbial communities from Ellis Fjord, Antarctic Ocean - #78 | ecosystem: Environmental > Aquatic > Marine > Unclassified | place: Southern Ocean | collected 2014-10-09
AGCAGCAGCAGCAGCAGCAGCAGGAGCAGGAGCAGGAGCAGGAGCAGGAGCAGGAGCAGGAGCAGCAGCACATGCGCGTCCTCTTGGAGGGAACGCTGGAGGTGTCGGCCAGCATCCGAGCATACATGCATTCAGCAACACAGAAGCAAGTTCATGAAGTTGATTGGCACCGCTTGCACCCAGACTTTCAAGCCAGAGTGTTGTATCTGTTCGGTTGATTCTGTCTATCTTCCACGATGTGCGGCATGAAGTTCGTTTTCTTGTTGGTGCTTTTGCGTGCCGTGGGGAGCCACGCGGGCCAGCATGAGTTGCCGCCTGGCCCGTTTCCATATTGCGTAGTGTTTGTTTTGTGATGCTCCATAACTTAAGTTTGCAGGTATCAAAGGCAGACTTTGCTTGAGCAGTTTTCAAAAGCGGGTTGCGCATGCCATTGATCTTGTGGTTTTTGCAGCTGGTCTCTATGGAGACATTGTGGGGCATTCAGATTTCCAGTTGAATTTGCGGCCACCAGGCAAGGAAGTGGTTTATCATTTGTTGTATTGCTTGCCTTGCGGGCCAAATGTCATTTGCAGAAGAGAGCACACATGACACCGAAAAGGAGTTGGATGCGATTCTCAAAGTGCAGCATTGCTTTCTGGACCTTGCTGTGCCATACAGGCAGCGTTTGGTTTGTTGTTGTAGATGGAGGCAATCAAGGGCAAGGAAGTTGCGGACGATGGGACCGCTGCCAAGCAGCGCATGTTGAACATTGAGAAATTGAAGATCCGGCTTGCGATCTTTCTCCATTATCGCACCTCTTGCCGGCGCCTCTGCTGAATCTTTAGTATTTGAAGGGACATCGTGGGGCGTGCGTTTGCGCCTTTGTTGGTGCGTCGTTGAGTTGTGCTTGCTGGTCAGTGTGGCAGCAAACCCTTGCCTTCCAAGGCGAAGCTTCAAGCTGCACAGCTTGATTGAATGATTGCCATGCTGTTCTCGGGGAAGCTGCCAGCGCAGCGGTGGGAAGGAAATCCGCATTCGGATGGGCTTTGATTTGTTTGACCGTCATATCGCGCAGAGATCTCTGGGCCCACGATAGGGCACGTTCATGCTCGTGTGCATCTATTTGCAGCAGTGCTTGTGACGCTGAAGTTCCTCGCGCTTCCAGCTATGTGGTTTCATTTCGTGTTCGTTCTTGTACTTTGTGTGCAATGGCACCCTTCGGCGTCCTCACGGCTGCGCAGGGAGGGTGGTGGAAAAGAGGCTGCCATGGGCGATGTTTTGAAGGTGGCTCAGGGAGCACACAAAGCTGCGGAGATCTATGCCCAAGCGAAGCATTCGGCAGCATCAAATTCGGCAGCTAATGATGTATACTTGGTTTGCGTTTCGTTATTCTTTTGCGCACGTGTTGACGACAGCCTGTTCTGTTTGTTCAAAAGGCAAATGCAATGACGCGTGGAAGTTTGGATCAGGATGCGTTTGTGGAGGTGATGCAAGCTGGCGAGATTGGTGCATGCCCCGATTGTCTGCACGACTATGCGGTTGCATGTCCTGGGGTGCGAAATCCTAAGTGCGTGGCAGCATGGCTTTCTGTGCACGGAGCTGTTTGCTTTGGCAGGGCTGGATCCCCACACATACGAGCAGTGCCTGCGAAGCCTTGGACGGCGACTACACAGGCCCATGTCCGATGCAACTGTTTGTGAAAGAAATGAGCGCAACCGAGAAAGCCAACATGGAAATAAGGTGGGCAGAGCAGCCATCTTAAATTTCATGTATGATTTGCAGTGTTTCTGCACGGATAGGTGCTCAGTTTGCTGGCCTTGTAAACAAGATGTTGCTGGCCGCGAGCCAGTTTCTGGAGTGAGTTGTTGTGTGCTCTGTGTTAGCGCTTGCCATTCCCCTTTTTGTCTTCGCAGAATGGCCCAGTCGATCCTTCAAGTGGCGATGTGATTGCGGCGTAAGTTCTTGTGGGTTGTCGTTGTGCATTTCATTTTTGTTCCAGCATCCAAGTATGCTGTGCTGGTTGATGCATGCCTGTTGGCACGTGTGGCGCGTGTCATGCCGCATTCGCACACCGTGCGCCCTCCCCAGCGCCACCTCCAATCTCCGCGTTGAATTTGCTTCATTGGTTTTGGTGTAGTCCATGACGGTGCAGGTACACACTTAGAGTGCATTCGGTGTATGGTTGCATTTGCAAGTCCTTCTTTTGTGTAATTTGCAAGGGGGCGTTCGCCAGAGTTCTCTTTGCCGTCTTTTTGTTTTATTGCCCTCTGCGGTCCGGAGCAATCGTCGGCACGGGGGTGTTCTATTTCTTCGATCGCCGTCGCATGTTTGGCTTCTTGCGTGCTCAGGCGACCAAGTGCCGCCTCCATATCCTGTTATCGATGTGCATGTGCCCGAACGTGCGCCGCCGTTTGCCTGAAACTTGCTTGCCCTGCGTGCCTTAATGTGTTTATGCGCAGCCATGATCGGGAGTATGGGAAAAAAGTGGGCATCCGAGGACAACCAGCAGCGAGCATTACATTTGGGAGAGATTGAGCAGAGGCTCGCCACAAGTAGTCAATTGTTGCGGGTTGCGTTGGTCCCGTTGGCCGCAAAGATTGAGGAGGCAGCAGCAATGGCGGAATCTGCTGTGAGAAGACAAATCTCTCCAATCGCGTTCCATGTTTGTGCCCATTTGCATTCAGGTGCACACAGTGTCGGGGAGCAGGAGGCTTGCATGAACAATGAGTTGGAGCAAGGCCCAGTGGTCTTGGTTGTGGTTGAGGATCGGCGCAAGGCCCAGTGATCTTGATTATCTTGGTTGTCGTTGAAGATTTCCATGGTCCGCTTGCACACCTTGTTTGCAGGTCTTGTTCGAACCATGATGGTCTTGCATCGTCATGTGGTTTGGGGGGGCGGTGGCCCACAGCGCATTGCAAGACCAAGACCACGTTTCAGCTTTTGGCTGCGTTCAGACAAGTATGCCTTCACTCGTGCAAGACATCATGCCGTGCCTCATGCAGTTGATTTGGTTTGCTCTGTTTGTCCATGCGGTTAATGCTTCCTCGCCAAACGGCAGCGAAGCAGCGCACAAACTCTTGCAAGACACCGGTCTGGATCGAGCAAGGGGGGCTGCCAACAAACCAAATGTTTTGTATGTGTTCCCAAATGGCACAGCCAAAATGGAGAAGGCTTTTTTATCGGTCTATAAAAACTTCGAAGACACGTGCGTCTCCTAGCGACGCAATCTGTTTGAGCGGATGTTTTGCGTGACACTACTCATTGGCAGGTTTGATCACAAGTTGTACGCGCATTTTCTCAATGAGGCCACAAAGGGCAGCAGCAGGCGTGCCGGAGATGCATATTCAACTTACGCTTATTATCCACAAGGGTGTGGATCGCACTTGTTCTCTCGGGCGGGCGGGCCATGTGATTTTACAGATTTCTTTTGCCCAAGACCCCACTGCGACAGAGGCCGACGACCTGGGCATGTTGCTGCTCCAAATGCCGTGGCTGCTTTCCCCGTGCGCCATATTGAGTTCTCGTTCCCTTGCCGCACGAGTGTGTTTCTTCTGTGGTTTTTTGAAGGGAGGCAGCGTCAAGCGGTTGTTCGGTGGGGTCAGGGTGTAGCTTGTTGTGGATGGATGTGATTTTGGTCAGTACATTTCGCAGGTTTTGATTTTGGAAAGATGGTTTTCGATGTGACGAAGAAGGCTGATGGGGCTGCTGGAGCTGCGGTCGGACCGCCGCTCGCGATTGGCGTGCAAGGCGCGATTGTTTTGTCACTGGCCTGTTGATGAGAACCACGCATGGCATGCTTTATGGCGCAGCTCTCGGGATGGGTATGGGAATGGTGCAATCGATTGTGGCCGCTGTGCTGGATATTGTGCCCCCTCTTATTCCCCCACCTATATGGAATAACATGCCGCTTCCGTGCGCGCCAATGATTACAGGTGCAAGACTTTGGATGCATTTGGTATGTGTGTGCCCGTGTCTTCCACACCCTCGGGGCCAAGGCCATAATTGTTTCGGGGCAGTCCTGTACCCAATCACCATGGCCGACTTCACGATCGCCGATGTCACTGATGCGATGCTGGATGGTGCAGGTTCCTTGCACACCCATCCCACAACATACACTCTTCGCGCACATGTGAGGCTACATCGCTGGCTTTCCCAATACCTATGCGGGCAAAGTTGGCAAGACGAGCGACGCCTTATACAAAGGTTGCCCATGCACTTGTAAGGAGCCAGTGGTTTGTTTTGCTTCTTGGCTGTTTTTTCCAGCCTGCTTTTCGGCGTACATGAGCAGTATGATTTCTTCTGGAACATTTTCCTTGTCGAGAACTTGTTCACGCCATGCTGCCCTTGACGCAGTGCACTGCTCTTCCATATTCCCGCGATGTACAATGCCACAGTCACGCAGCGAACCTATGCCAGCAGGGGGGCGGGTGCCAATGTGCTTGCACCTCGTCCGTTTTCTTCTCTGCTAGATATGCGCGTTGTTGTGTGCATCTTGTTCTTCGCAAGTGCATCCTTCCTTTGGTGCTCTGCCCCGGCAAGCTCAACTTCGCTTCGCTGTGTCATGGCTGGCGTTATCATTTGCATGATGTCGCTCAGGTTTCTGGATTGGGTACACAGACCATGGCGTTTGGTGTGTGCTTCTTTTGCCTTGCATGTGCGCGTCCCAGGGATGTGATTGGGCAGTGTGAAATGGTGGCCCCTCCGCCCATGTAGGCTTCTGAAAGGGATGGCTTCCAGCCATGAATCGCATGTGTGACGTGGAAGGTGCACACAGGCTTTCTTCTGGAACTATGGCTTGCTTCCTCCGCAATACGTGAGCTTCGGGGAAGGGAACCCGTATCCCAAGAAGTCTGTCCAGAGACTGCACGCAAGTTCTGTGCATGCATTCAGTTGTCGTTCCGTGGCAGGTGTCCCCCCAAAAATGAAATAGACGCATCTGAAGATCCGTCGCTTTACGATGAAGCCCAGATACCAGGGAGTCCTATCCTCAAAGAGGCGTCCATGAACCTACCTTCTGTTGGCGTTTAGTCATTCAGGCGATGCAGAAGCCGGGCAGTTCCGGCCTTAATGTGCGCCTGTGGCGTTTCATTTCCCTCGCCACAGCGCAGCAAAGGCTTCGTATGGCGTTTCTCAGTTTTCATCATCATCGTCGTCGTCATCACCATAATTTATTTCATGCAGTGTGCTGGTTCGGGTCGCCTTGTGTTTTCTGCGTTTTGGCAGAATCCTTGCTTGGATCATGTTGTTTGCTTTGGTCTCCGTGTGTTCGCTGGTGCTTGTCATGTGTGGGTGGGAGACGCCATTAGAAAGCACCGCCAAGGTTCGCTTTGTTCACACGTGCGTAGGGTTGTTGTTGCTGCACTGCTGCCCAAGATATCACCCGAAGAGCGTGAACAAATGAGCAAAGATGTTGCCGTCGCTTCGCAAAGGGTCAGGGGTATCTGAAACCATATATCTTTTGCTGGGGCGTGCGTCCACAGCCTTCAGGCCTATGCGCCCACGAAGGAGAAGGTTGCCAATTTCTTGGCGTTGGAGGCGCAAGTGTGGAAAGCATGTCCAAAATGTGAAGATAAGGATTTCTCCGATCCGTGAGCATACCCATCCATCTTTCTTTTTTGAGAATTCTGCATGTGAGCACGTGGATCGTGCGACCAGGTGCCCCTTGGGATGGGATGAGCTGATTGATGGGAGGTCTTCGGATTCCCACATGTCGTGCAAGAATCTGGTGGCAGCTGTTCTTTCGCAAGGTGCGCCGCGCCATCAACTTACACAGGGTATTGCGACAAGGTTCAGACCTTCATAGGCGCGTCAGGTGCGAGCACAATTCTCCAAATCATCATTAAGTCTAGCAGGGTGTGCTGTTGGTGTTTGTTGCGAGTTGCTGCGAAAATGGAATTGGAAATGTCGTGCGAGATCTGTTGGCGCTGGATTTGTCACCATGCTATATTTGGCTCGGTTGTGTTTTTCTGTATGGAAAGAGGCCTTGTTCAAAGGGAGGGGAGGGCGCAGTGGCAACCTGCGCTCGAGATTGGGCAAGATCATGCCCTCATGGCGAGGAGCGCTTTGCAAAGTCGTTGGTTGGGGCATGTGCACGTTTGTGGAGGCTACCTTCCTCAAACCATTCCATATAATGAATTTCGGGAGGCGCCCGGCATCACATGTGCAGCGGATTTGTCTTACCAGGGCGAGGTGGGTGGTCGATTATAGAATATTGATTTGATAATGTTGCATATTGTCCTTGCCAGTGCGAGCAGCAAGTTGTCTTTAAAGGCCCGCATTTTTTAAGACGGCACCATGCTTGATTTCTTCTTCTCTGTGTGATCATTGCGAGATGAGCTAGCGAAGCGGGATTTCGCTGAGTGCGAGGAGCAAGTCGTTCTCTGAGTGTTGTGGAGGACGGTGTTGTTCTGCAGGCGTTGTCAGACTTCTTGGCCTTGCAACCGTGTGTGCCAAGACGGCTTCGCTGCATGTCCCCGTGGTCCCACCCATTTCTACACAGCATCGCAAGTTCTGTGTTTTAGCATGTGCACGAGATTGGTCGTCAGTGGGCGGCGGCTTGTGCACCGTGAGCTCTGTTTTGACTACCTACCATTTGTGGGGGCCGGCTTTCCGAATTCATTTGCCCAGGCGCCCGATTCGTATAAAGTTCATGGGTGCCCGCTATTGCGGAGTTTCGTTGGCTGGTTTTGCCTCGCGCAGAAGTTTTTGTGCATGTTGCGTTGTGCTGCGCTTCCGCACTTGTCAGGAGCGACAGCATGAAGAACGACTTTGCTCAGCAATGTAAGTCTGTGGCAATGAATTCGGGCGTGGTGGCGCACAGTCAAACCGCTTGCTCAATGCTGGTGGCTGTTGCAAGGCAGTGTTGAATGGATGTGTTCCGAAGTTGTGGGCGTTGATAGAGAATCTTGTCGGCAGTTGGATCTGTCATCGTGCCCTCTCCATTGGGCAGCACAGGTCGTTGCCATATTTCAGAAGGCTGTTGTTTGAATTTTGGCCACAAGCGGTTTGCTGCAGCAGGGCGACCACCGTTGCGCTCCCCCCCTTGGCGCGCGAGGTCCGTGCAATGAACCCATCAGCTTGGACGACATGTCCGCGCAGCAGGTTCGCCACTGTGGTTGCTATTTCTGTTTGGAAATTGCAAACGCGCACTGCCTTAACAGAAGATCCGGTGGGCTTCGGCATGTGAAGTTGAGTGGCAATGCTTTGGTGGGCAACTGCTTCTGGTGCTGTGCTCGGGTGTGCTGGGTGTGGTTCTCAGGGGAGGCGGACGTGGAACTCTCTTTGGTTGTGCCGCGAGCGCCTCAGCACGACTACACGGAGATTGATGCGTAAGTCCAGATTGTGGGAGCTTGAGTTTGTATCATGTTGGCCTTTGTGCTTTCGGCTGCCAAGACGGCCATGGTGTGCAATTTCACTTGGGGTCCTTCGCCAAGGCGTCCTTGGCCGCGTGATGCTTTGCAGGTTTCGCTGCTGAGTCTCATGGGCGGCGCCGTTGCGCAAGCATTTTTTCATTGAACTTGGCATAGAGTTTCGCAATGATTGCCCTTACGTCCTTGGTTGGCTTCTTGGTGGTCTCTGGGGAGGTGATGCCCCACATAGATATTCTGGGAGCAGTTTCGGCAGGCGTTGTTGACGCAATGTTTGCGAACAGGTCATGGGTAGCTATGCCGCACATCCTGGGTCAGTTGCAGCGCTTGTTTTGTTTTTGGTGTTGTGTTGTAGAAATTGGGTTGCTGTCGACTCTTGCTTTCCTGCAGTGCGCTACCATTAGCAGATCGCTCCAGGAGATTGTTCCGAGCCGGAGTCACGCCAGAGTATCAGTGGCTGCGAGATGCATCCATCCAGTGCACGCGCATTCTGAAATCAACCACTGTGCGCAGCACAGCCACAGCCATGCAGCTGTAAGATATCAGATGCTTTTGTTGCGCCTGCTCATGTCGTCGATCGAATTTGTTTTGCCAAGGTGCGAGCAAGAGCCTTCATGCGAGGCGCGCTTGCGCATCTATTACTGTCGTCGAAGTCAATAGCTGGAGCTTGGGCATTGGTGTGGTTGCGCAGGTCTTCGTTTATTCAGCAGAAGAGGGAACAGCAGAGCTTTGTCGAGGTGCTGCACGCTGAGCATTATAATTAAATAAAAGTTGTGGGTGCCATTGTTATGATGCAAGAGGGTTGGACACATCGACCGCGCGGAGGACATCCGGTCTGGTGCGCAGAACTGCAGTTTTCCAAAATGAGAGTTTGGAATGATCTGCTTGTTGCCAGCTTGTGGGCATCAAGCCGAAGTCGCTGGCCATTCCAAATGCTGCTGTGCTAACCAACCAGCATGCAATTTGCCCATCAGGGCGGATTCTGGTAAGCGCACTTGCTGCGTCGCATTGCGACACATTCCTGAGCGGGAAATGTTTGCGCAGGGTGAGTTTCGCGATGTGTCGTCAATCGACGAAGCCCTCCACAAATGTGCAACCACACCGGGATGCTCGCATTTCACTCTCGACTTTGCTGGGTCCCGCTCCACCCCGACAGACAAGCAGCGATTGGTCCTATGGTCCCTGATTTAAGCTGCCTGCCAGCGTACTGCACACACGCACACATGCTTGCTGAACCAGTTCTGGCGATGTGGTTGCTGTCCCAAGAGAAGGTCTGGGAACATGGGCGGCTAACAAAAGGATATTACTCGGTTCTTTCTGCACTCGAGGTGCTTTGAGTGTTGTGTTGGCAGCGCAATGAGATTATCGCGGATGTGCAGCACCATTGCGGTCAGCACGCAGACGTGCAGCGACCATCCCAAGGACGACTCGTGGTTGTGAGAGCCGCGCATGCTACCATGCCTGTGCTGTGGCTTTGCACATTTGCAAATCAGTCGCAAGCTGTTTGGTTGTATTTCTTGTGTCTCTGCGAATTTGAAATGGCAGTCTCCAAGCTTTGCTGCTTAGTTGGTTTGGTTGTTGTTTTGGGTGCAAGTGGGTGCGCAACGTTGAGTCGACCGGTGGGTTTCGAAGGGCCGTTTGTGCAGAATCGTGTTCTTGGTCTTGTGTTTTCGCAAGGCAGCAGTTTCTCCATCAGGTGCAGCTGTGCACAAATAGAATCTCCCTGGAACTAAATTTATCTGCGCTAGGGGGCAGCCGCCAGGTGAAGTCGACAAACTTTCTGGCAACGCGTGTGTTGCCAGTTGATGCATACAAAGTGAGAAACAGTCTTTTTCTAACTGTCCGCTTGTTTTTGCCCGGATCGATGCGTGGTGCATGGATTGGATTTGTTAAATTCTTGTTGCTAGCAATTGCTCCGCACACCAGCGGCCGCCGATGTGAATGTGTTGGAAAACGAAGACGCAGCCCGCATGTTTGAGGAGGAGCGTTCACAGTGTGTGTGGCATTTGTGTTGGGCGTCCTCTCTCTCTGTGCGAGGCCAAGTACAAGGCCATGGAAGGTGTTAGCAATCCTATGCCTTCCACAATGTTGTGTCGAACAGCATGTGCACGTTTCAGGTCAGAGCTCTCGCTTGGATCACATTTTAGAGACGAGGTGTATTTTGAATTGCGTGGTCTCGCGTGCGCAGTCTTGATCACACAGTGTCGTGTGTAGGTTGCTCTTGTTGTCAACTGCGTGAGCCATGTATTGCCAAACTGCCGTTTTGTGGGAGCCAAGTCTCTCGCCTAGAGCTGCGAAGCGGCTTTGCGGTCGTCGACGCTACTTTACCATACCCGTTCAATTGCATTTGCGCTTGGCTGTGCTGCTTGGTTGGCTCTTGGACCCTGGTCGTGGTCGGCCCAATGCGGAACGCTGTGGTGGTGTGGTGTGCTTGCAGCTGCTTCGATGTTGGGAGCCTCGTTTTTGTTAAAGAACCGGAAAGAAAGAGGGCACGTGTGTTCTCATCGTGCTTCACGTTAGGGCCAAGTTGAGTTAAGCAAGGGAGAGTTTGCTGTTGGCGCGATGTTGTTGAATTTGCCTTCGCTTTTGGTTTGTGTTTGTACCTTGCCCTTGGCTGGTGCACTTAAGCATGGCAACTCCGCACACGCAAATGGATTCGATGATAAATTTAACACTGCCACCGATTTTTTGCTGGACGCGAAAATGCAAGTCGAACAGATGGATGATTTGACAAAGGAGGTCGACGCTTTGACAAAGGATGTGGGTGCAGGAGAAGACAAAGCCAGGCTTGACAGTTCTTAGCCTTGGAACTTTGTGAGCCATAGACGTAACATGTTCTTGAGGAGTGCGCTGGCGCGTCTCATTGAGCTAAGCAGCCAGTGCGTTCATTGCCGTTTGCTACATGTGCTCTTGAGTCTTTTTTCTTGTCGAGCAGGCCGAACGCCAAATGGGTTCTTGCAATCAGAAAGGGCGCTTGTGATTGTGATGCTCGCTTTCTTGCGTGCAGCAGGTAATCGAAAGCGCTGGTTTGACATTCGCTTTTGTGTCAGAGTATGTATTGGTGGGCCTGGCAGTTTTGCATGAGGTGCTGTCGCTGAGGCGGCCAAGCTCATGAGCAAAGCTGATTCCTCAGATGACATTCAGCGTCCGTGCTTTGCGGGTGCTTCTACACACGTGGATGGCATGCCTTGGGAGGCTTGGCTGGCTCGTTGGTCACACGAGTGACAGACATGCCTGTGACTTCGGAGAGTTCAGAGGACAGCAGTCCTGTGGCAAATGGTAAGCCGTTACCTTGCACAGCTGTTTGCTCTCAGGAGAAAACAGGATCGGTAGGACACAGCATTTTTTGGTTTTCGCGGCGCATACCTGCACTTCCTTCAAGTATGGACGCGTGCATATCATTATTCCCCGGCCTTCCAGGATTGTTTTGTGTCGCCCTATTCGCTGCACACCTCTGCATGTTAACCTGGATCCCATTTGCAGGGTGTATCGCCCAGACAAGAGCATCATTGAACTCATGTCTGCGTGCCATTCTCGATTGCTTTTCTCCTTGCAAGCTTGATTCTTGAAGGGCAGGTCTGCAACCCAGCGCCACGACCGCGGGGGACTATATGTTGTCTTCTGATGTTGATGATTGAATGCGCGTGCGTTGCACTGCACCATTCTCATTTCGGCCAGTGCCGACGGCATCGCATCCATTGTGTGTGTTTTGTGCGTGAGGCATGCATGTTTGCGATGCACGCTGCATTCCGTTTTAACTGCGTGTAATAGTTTGTCTGGCTCGGCAGCGTCTCCGACTCTGTCTTTGTCGATGGCTTCTGCGTGTGTGCTCATGCGCGCACTTTGCTTCATTTGCTTTCTGGTGTTGCATGGAGCCCAAGGGCAAGTAAACAGGGTGGATGGCAGATGTGCAGTTTAATGTTTTGTTTTGTTTAGGATAAGTTCCACAGCTGAGGCGGAAGAGGTGGAGGTTCGGAGGATAAGTAAGTCATAGACCATGACATGATCCTTTATTCTTTGTGCTTGAAGCCTCTGCACGTTATTCAAATCCACATGGAGGAGGGTGTGAGTTCATTTGTCTGATTGCTGCTCGGCGGCGGTCATCCACAATGGTTTTCTAGGCGCAGAGGACCCTTTGAGCACACGCCGCGTTTGGGAGGAAGCACAAGCTGAGAAGAAGAGGTTGAATTGCAATACTTGCACATTCAGCGTAGGGTTTTGCTTTGTGCACATGGTGAGGGTGGCGCAGTTGGTGGAGAGAGAGCAGCGAGCGTTTTCGAAGTTTGATGCCATGGGTGCTGCGCAGCAGGCGCAGAGCAGGCGAATTTCAGATCTGATAAAGCAAATGGTGCATGTGTGATTCTTGGCTGGTCGGTTGCCGCATGCATGTGCCCATCTGCTAGCGGCACTTGGAATCTGCAGCGTAGTGTTGCCCATTGCGCAATGCCGGCCAAGTCCCGGCAAGTAGGAATAGTGCTGCGGCCCTGCGACCGGTTCTTGGAAGCACAGTGATGACGTGTCGCACTTGAAGGGGCTCAGAGAACGTACGTCCGCGTTGAGAAAGTGAAAGGGGCAGCGCGGCCATCATGGCAAAGTTTATGTTCTCTTTGTTTGTTTGGTTTCATGTTGCTGTCTCGTCTCTTGGTTGCGAGCGCCGGAACTACGCAGGAATGTGCCCCGAAGGCTGGGCGGCCGCCGGAGTGTGCCAGGCGCCCCTGAGCTATGGAGGTGGGTTTTCAAGCAGGTTTTCTTTTCAGTTGCATCCTCTTGGTTGCAATTGCAGGGCCTTGTGCTGGAACAGCCAGCCTTGGAGATTTCAGCGAGGGCATGAAGCGGCAGTTTGAGGAAAACTGCCGCGTCCAGTGTGAGGAGCCTTGGAAGACCGGACAAGAAACGCAAGAACCACCTTGCATTTTTGTTTGGCAGGGCCCTGTCAGGCGGCATGCGTGTCCGATTATAGCCTGCCTTGTCCGCAAGATTGGGTGGACATGGGCAGTGGTACAAGCATCATGATATTGCACCTGCAGCTCTGCCTTGGTGTGTGACATTTCTTGTGGCAGGTGTCTGCGATGCTCCCACGGTGAGCATACCTACTCCATGTTGCCCCTTGGGAAGGGATCATGTTTATGCCTCCATTCAGCTGTACGACAATCACTGGTTTGCGCATGCTGCTGTCTTGCATGAAAGCTATCGCGCTAAGCAGATTCTTCACGCTTTGTCTGCAGTCTGAAGCATGTGCGCATGCACAGCGAGGAGTTCAAGCGCAGCTTTGGCAAGCGGCTCGTTGAGTCATTTCCTCAACATGTTGGGTCATGTGCTTTTTGAGCCAGCTGCCGAATGTGGTGTCCATTGGTCGTGTCTGAATTCGTGCGCGCAGGACTTTGGGTATGCATGCTTGCTTGCACTTTTGTTTGCAAATATGTTAAGCTGGGGGGTGCTTGCTATCATTTATTAGGCAACCGTGTCCGGAAGGTTGGGGAGCATTTGAGGGAGTCTGCGAAGCACCTTCGTCATATGTTGGTTGAGCTCGTAATCAGCATGTGGGCTTAGTTGTAAACGTGTGGACGAATGCATGCCAGGTCCTTGCGCCCCATTTGCAAATCTGCAAGATTTGACAATCCAGGACAAAGCGCAATATGCAGTAAGAGCTGTGACAAGTGCTTCCGCACAAGGTGTGCCATGCATCCTGCGCGTGCAAGGCTCTTTGCCAAACAAATTTCCCTTGTCTAACCCATTCGCTGGGCATGCCTGAGTGCGAACCCACAGATGACCCTTGCCCAAAAGGTGCACAACAAACATTATAGATATTCATATTCGCAACATAATAAATAAAGCGCAGGCGCTTGCTTCGCATTTGACATACGTGGGGCATGTTGCCTTGCGGGCTGCAGGTTGGGAGCAGAAAGGTTCCTCAGCTGGCGTTTGTGTTGGTGTGCAGTACCAGGTGTGTCTGCGCCAGCATGCTTTCATTTTTGTATGGCTTGGCATGCGGTTTTGTGACAGGGGCCGTGCCGGCCCCTAATTGATGTAGCAGCTATCGCTTTGATTGGCAAGCGCAAGTTTATGGAATCGGTGCCTGGCAAGGAGCGCATGAGACAATGGCATTGATACATCTGCCTTTGCTGAGTGTGGTTTGGAATGGGATTGCAAAGCGAACTTGGCAGCCACCATGGACAGCGCAGCGCCGGGACCCATGATGATGAGTCGCTCCGGGCCTGTGGATTTCGGTGTGTGTGTTGTGAGGCAGGACTTTCCTCCGGTATTCCTCGAGCCTTTGCATTTGTTGTGCAAGATGGTTTTGTTGTCGGTGCATCACTGCGCGTTGATTCCCTCATGCGTGGGATGTTCGCTGGGTTCCACGCCACAGACCCGAGCATGTGAAGTATGCATGCATCCTGGGAAAACTTTGATCCTGCGTGCTATAGAGTGCATCAGTTTGCACGCTGACGCCTTGAGCTTGCAATTTCATTGCAATGTGATGGTGGCCGCTTGGCGCAGAGGCTCGAGGCGCCAGAAAACTGTTTGTGACGATGATGCTGCGCCTTTGTCTGCCATTTCTTTGTTTTGGCGTTGGTTCCTGTTCGCTATCTGATGTGGGGACCTTGACGCCTCTGTTGTAGCCATGCCAGGGGCACGGCATTTGTTTTTTGTGCGAGGGATTGTCGAGAGTCCCAGTTGCCAGTGGCATTGTGCAGCACCTGAAAGAAGTTTTTCCGGCTGAGCCAATGATGGCCGTAGAAAAGGCAGCGGCTGATGGTTTGACTCGTGCGCTTGGTGATGAGGGCATCGGTTTGAGTGAAATCGTTTGCAATCGAGATTACGCGCAATTGTGCCCTCAAGGCAAATAGTTCTTTTTTGGAAACCAAAGCAGGCCATGAGCAGGTGCCTTGTCTTGGTGAAGGTTGGGCTGACACCGGCGATGGGAATACGTGCGCGGCCCCAAGGAGCTACCAAGGTGCGACATTGTCCCAAATGCGCAGCAAGCAGGAAAAAGTGAATAACATTTTCAGGTACGTGCCCTCCGCAAGTTCAGATGGGTCACCAAATTTCGCACATGACCCTGTTTTATTTAACATGACATTCTGGTGCAAAGCTGTAGGGGGGATGACTGCAATCCAGAAAATGCAGCAAGCGTCAAAGTCAGCCTTGTTATCTTACTTCTTGCCAGGGTGCCACGTGAGCTTGTTGGCACCACAGGTGCGGAGCGTTATACGCTTGCCTCGGTGTGTTTGCATGCCCTGGCGTTGTTTTCTTCTGCGCGCTGCTCTTCTGGATTGCAGGTTCTTGCACCCCCGACTTGTCGAGAACATGCCCGCTTGGATGGTTGGAAGATGTTAGTCATGATTGTTTGGCCCCTGCTGGGTACACTGGTCGATGCGTCGGGCGGAAGAATTTCAATGGCATGAGACGGTCTGAAAAAGACAGGTGGGCCCGGGAATGCCATGTGACATGGTGATCCAAGCCTGGCTTGTGTGAACATGGAGTGACCCTTGGTTTTCTGTAGATGTGTGGCAGGCCATGTCGCAGCAAAAATGGAGATGCGAAGGAGGTCGACCGGATTAGCGTCAGCGGAGTTTTCAACACTGAGTGTGTCACAGACTATTCCAAAGCATGCCCAGACCGTTACGTATTGAAGGGAGGGTTTTGTCAAGCTCCATCAGACGTTCCAGGGAGATGTGGATTCACTTTGTCTTCACAATACAATGCTCGGGAAAAGGTTGCATATGCAGAGGCGTGTCTGACTCCGTGGCCATGCGGGGGTGTTATTATTGGGTGAAGTCTCGTTTTTGCAATTGGTGGGAATTCTTGATGGCATCCAAGCATGCAGGGTTGGAGATTGTGTTGTGGCTCAACGAACTCGTGCGA
>Ga0307984_1000639_pt1 | contig 15211 bp, 23 predicted proteins | sample EllFjometageno78_FD_203169 | JGI IMG/M metagenome (GOLD analysis project Ga0307984, IMG submission 203169) | Marine microbial communities from Ellis Fjord, Antarctic Ocean - #78 | ecosystem: Environmental > Aquatic > Marine > Unclassified | place: Southern Ocean | collected 2014-10-09
ACCTCTGCAATTCTTTCCATTAAATCTTCCACCAGTATTTCTGCTACCCCATGAGTACATTCACCTAGCATTCTTTCTTGCTCAAGCTCACTCACATCATTGAATTCAGGTAACTCTGTTATTGTTGCAGCGACAACATCAAAGATTGTTACGCCTATTCTCATTTCTAGTAATTTTTGATTCATTTAAAACCTCATTATTTGTATTATTATTACGCCTAACATAGCTACCATAAATCCAAGGAAGAACTCGTACACTTATATCTTAACATTCAGCGTTAAAGTATAAGTCATCTCTGTCTGGATTGTCTTTAAAGAATTGTTCCATTTTTCTGCCTATGCTATATCTAGCTAACCATTCGTAAACAGGTACTAAACCATTTGCAGCTTGACCTTCCATGGTATCTAAACCGTTACCATAGTCATATTTTTCTTTAAGCCATGCACCGAATTGTGGATAGTTCCAGCGTTCATCATTATCTTTATTTTTTTCCATCCATTCATCAATTGTAAAGTTCCATTTGTCGTGTAATTCATACCATTTATATTTCTTACCTTTGTGTGTAAATGTTAGTGCTTTTTTACAATCACGCATGCCTTTACTTTCTATAAACTTTTCTTTATCTACATAGTAGTCAATGTAATTACTTTCTTGTTCTACTGCACCAAAGAACTCACCATCGTCTGATGATTGAACACCAAACCAAAACTTACCTTCTATGTCACCCTCGTAGTATCTGCCCATTATTTTATTACTCCTAATTTAAATGCTAATTTAATTGTATCCAGTATTTTTTCTAGCTTATGTAGTTTGTCATACTTAGAATAATCTATACCATCTTCTAATTTGATTTCACATAGCACAGCATCTTGGTTAAATTCCTCACCATCTTTTACATAGCTTATATCTGTAAAGTGTGATTCGATATCATCCCAGTTAAGGTGTAATATATTGTGCAAGGTGAATTTATCACCTTCTGATTCTATAAATATTTTCATTACTTATCCTCCAGTTTTATTTTATGTTTATCTACATACTCTTTATATTCAGATGTTAATCGTACTTGGTCTGCTGATACAACTTTGAAGTCATTAGGATCTAACTCGTGTATAAATGATTCGTCAGCTATGATTTGTTGCATTAATTCCATAGCTTCTTCTGATGTATTTGCATCCACATATTGAACAGTTGGATGCAATTCTATTTCACAAGCAAACTCATATTTCTTCATTTCGTTAATACCATTGTCTTCTATTTCTTGCATTTGTCGACTTACGAAAGCCAGTGACTGCATCATGTCATTGCCCGGATTGTTATCGCATTCTATTTTTAATAAGTTTATAAATGCCTGCATTGTTTTATCATTTAGTTTTACTTCTTGATTTATCATTATTAATCTCCCATATTTATATAATCTAATGCGTCACTTAATGCAATGGAAAAATGAACTGAACGGTTTTCCCATGGCATATCTTCATTAGCATGTTGTGCTAAGTTTTCTAGTAATGCAAATACTTTATCATTTTCTTTTTTTAGTAAACGATTTATACGTAGTGCTTCATCATTGAAGTTTTTGTTGTTATTAGGATTCATTATTATTTGCCATGTCTATATCTTTTTGTCCTAACCAACCATCACATGCATGTTTTGTAGTAGAAGTACATATTAGTTTGTCTTGTTTATCTACTTCTTCTATAGCATTTAAATGATAAGCTGGTATTTGACCTGTTCCTACGCATGAGCATAAGAACAGAGATATTATTGATAAGCGTATCATTCTTCTGGTGATAATAATGTAGCTGGGATATTCCAACCACCACCTGCAGTGTCAACAACAATACGTTTTATGTTTTTCTTACGTACTGTTCCTAATACTTTTATGTTTTTATGCATGAATGAAACTTTATCACCGACATTAAACATATCCATGTTGTTTTGACATAGTTGGTCTCTACGCATTTGTAACAAGTCTTGTATTGTTTTTAACTCTGTTATATCTGCGTCCATTATTGCAACGCTAAGTTCTTTTATTGGTGTCATATTATTACTCCTAGTCTATTAAATCAAAATAAGCATCGACATTGTTCTCAATGAACCAGTCTTTACCTTTATAGTAATCATTGTAAAGCTCTTTAGCTCCTTCATGGTCACCTGCCTCCCCTGCCATTAGATGCATTTGATAGCACCCCATGAGTACATCGAATACCGCTATTTCTACAGGGTTTAGTTCTACTTTTACTTCTGTGTATGGATTGATAGCAAACTCATTACTATCGCCAATTTCCATACCTAAGTACGGTACATCTTTGATATCGTATCCATACTTTTTATACATTTCTAAGTTGTGAAATTCAGCTGTCATTTTTATCCTCCAAGTCATATTTCTTATTGATTTTATTATTTATATGTGCAAAGAACGGTGCGAGTGCACAAGCAGTTCCTATCGCAGCACATATGAATACTATTAGTCCTATCATTATTGCTTCCATATTATTACTCCTATGTTGAGTGACGCATTGTTGCATCACCATAATTTAACGGTTCTTCGAATGCACTTTCTGGCATATTAGACAACCATTCTTTTTCATACTCTATCTGGTCTACTACAATCTTTAAATGATTGCGACTACAAAAGTCCCAGAATTGTTTTTTATATGATATTTTGCTGAGCTTATACAACATCTCAGCTGAACCTAAATCGTATTTCTTATCTATTACTTTATTGAATCTTTTAATAGTATCGGCATGTTGCCAAGACAAGTGATAGTCAGTTCTTTTCACATTTCTTAAATCAAGTATCATTTCTAACTCCTATTTAGTTATTATTAAATGAGCCTTTTTTACGATTTCCACGCAGTCTTGCTCATGACTTGTAAGATGTAGAGCCCTCGCTTCTACAAATTTGAGAATTAGTGTAGGTTTTTTTTGTCTAGGACATCACGATGGACGCTTGGACGTTTGGGTGTTCTGGTATATCTACCTCTCTGACCTACAACAGTCTATTTCACCACTGGTTACGCAACGCCCACATGTGTTAATAGCGTTACTACTCATGACAGGACTCGGTTCCGCATACAGCTAGTTAGTCATGAATTTGGTGAGAGGACATCGCTATCTGGAAGTAAATTCCACAGTGACTATTGGATGTTTTAGTGAGTAACCTCTCGTAGAAACTAGTCCCTTTTACCTCTAATGTATATTAGAGACAAAAGGGACTATTTATTTGTTAAAAGACCCCCCTTTTACCTCTAATGTATATTAGAGTATAAACGTGGTATGTTTCTAAAATCTTTTTCGGGTTACGGTTAAACCCAAAACGCCGGATGAGCCTCTTAAGTACTTTAGAGCCTCAGCCAGCCTTTTAATAATTATGGAGTACTTTAAAGTGATGCTCAGCACTAGGAGAGAAAGATAAGCCATGATGCCATAGGAGGGCAACAATCTAACATCTTTCTATGAAACACCCTTATTAAACAATTGGTGGGATTAATAAAAAATGATCTACACCTAAAAAAGGTTTAGTAATGAGCACTTTTGAGACGTACTCAGGTCTTCCAACCACGACAGTTCGGATATCTGACGAGTCCTCTGCGGTCATACGGGTTAGAATTTAAGGCTGGTTTAGAGTCATAGCCTATAGACTTTGATATTGTGTTACTGCGTTAGCGGTCATACCAATCAAGGATGCCATTTTTAGCTGTCATAACACATGTAAATAATACTATAATGCCAACTCATTGAGAATTGACATTAACTACTATTTAAAACGGAACAGTTTCTTCAGGTTTAGGCTGAGTTACTATTTCTTCCTCAGGTGTAGCACCTTGAGAAACATTCATTGCTGGTGAGCTTTGAATTTCGATAACACCACCATTGCTATATTCAACGGCAACATAAGATTTCCTTTGGGCAACGCCTTGAGCATCATTCCATTTAGAAGTCCTATTCATACCTTTTACAGCAACTTTAGCACCTTTCACTAAGTTTTTTGCATAGTGATTATGTAGTTTCTTAGTAGCTTTAGCAGAGACAATAGTTTCTACACGGTGCCATTCCGTTTGGTCTACCCAGATACCATTAGAGTCTGTATAACCACCAGACGTAGCTAAGCTAATGACATACTTTGTATTACCGTTAGAGAAAGTAGAAGATTCTACATTTTGACCTAGATTACCAGTTAACATTGTTACATTCATAATATTACTCCATTGGGCTAGTTGTATGACAGCAATAGCACCCAAGTATTTGACTATTGCTGAAAGGAACATTAAAGTAAACGATAAAGGCTACTCGATGAATAGCCTTGACTCTTACTTTATAAGACATACATTAAATGTGCGTCTGATTTCTTCTTTGTTACAGATATAACTTTACCAGTTTTAACATTGGCAGTTATTGTGCTACTACCAGTACCTTTCTTAATTACATTGAAAGGTTTACTGTTGTAAGCAATAATATCGCCAACACTAACATTAACACTGATGTTCTTACTGATACTACTTTTATTATCTTTAGTGATAACAGTAGTCTTCCAGAAGTCAGAGTCTTTCATTACACTGACAATCTTTTTACTGAACTTTGTCTCAACATCTTGTGGTTGAGAGTTAAAGAGCATGTCTTTTATAAAGTCAGACACAAGAGACTTGTTGGTTCTTGCCATAGTATTCCCCTATTAAGCAGTTAAAAGTTAACATTACGGAAATCGCTTGCGATTTTCAGAGATGTCATTCATTGGAACAGGTCGTTTACTTATCACTATATCTTCACTATCAAATGATGTGAGATGTTGACCTACTGAGGTTTAATCAGCGATAAAAGTAAACGATAAAGGCTACTCGTGGTGAATAGCCTTGACTCTTACTTTAAAACTTACAGCCCCATTCTGAGCCCTCGACACAATAGAACGTTACTATTTCATTGTCTATGAAACTATTAAACTTATAGTAAGGTAAGTTACTTTCATCTGTGAAAGTATATGTGTCAATGTAATTGTCGAAAATCCTATCTGCTCGGTTAACTACTATGAACTCATAGAATTGTTTAGTGGTCATCCCACTCTTTACAAACGCTTTTTGTAACTGTGCTTGCAGTATATCTGATACATCATTTCTCATACATCCTCCTCAAGTAAATGATAAAGACTACTCATGGTGAATAGTCTTGACTCTTACTTTAGAACGGTGGTTCTTGGTCATGTAGTGGATGACGTTTAATTCCATGATTACCGTCAACTATTTCTTTACCGCAAACCATACATTTGTTATAGTTTGGACTATCAGGCATATTGTCTTTTAGATATGATATTACATACTCTGACAATTCGTAACCTTCTAGTTCTATTGCTACCTCATTAAGACGATGCAACTTACCAGTGATTTCCCAAACATATGATTCTTGTCTTGCCATCATCCATTTGAATTCAAACGGTGAATAAGCAGATTTCTCTAGAAATATGTCATGTGCCTCTTCATCAAGTTTATTTATATCCTTGATGTATTTATCTGCACGGTCTTCTAGTCCTTGCCAATCAGCTGTGTATATATTGAACATGTTGTACTCCAATGGTTAATAAAGGTGAGTCCGTTAGTAGGTATGCAAATACATTGCTTTGCTAAGACATAAGTGTATTGAAACACTTATAGAATGGATTACGATGTCATCAGACGGACTCACAATGATGACACTACCATATTATCTATACGGATAAGACTTGTCTTATCCTTGATGAATACATTGAGCACTCAGCCAATAGATATGTGTGTATAACTCAAGGCACTTGGAATCGCCATGAACTCTACGAAGAACACGCAAAGAACACCCGATGTTGCTCTTGATGTATTCTTTACGAGGCATCCTTGGATGTCTGCTCTTGCTTTTGCTTTACGAGGCACCCTTGGGTGTCTGCGGTTGCCCTACAGCGAACACTTGTGTTCGATAGGGGGTACCCGAAGTTTACGGAGGGTACTACGTATATTTATAACTCATATGCGACAGGCAGAATACTATTTTAAAAGGGGGTAAACAGATCAAATTCTTGTTCCACCCCCTAAAGGGAAAGTATAAAAACTTTTTCTAATCCTGACTTAGCAATGGTAATCTCAAATAGCCGTTAAGTTGGTTGCAGGGCATTCCCCATGATGACAACATGGTTTGATTGACTAAGACCAATGCCGTCCCTGCTTAAGTAAAGTCAAGTTACCGCAACTCGATTGATACATCTTGGCTGAGAGGCTTGAGTCTTTAGGACACATCATAGACACATTAAGTATCTTTAAGTAATCATATAAGCTCATAAGAGATTTATATATTTCGTACATGCCCACTAAAGTATTCCGTTGAATGCTTTATGAACACAAGGGGAAAGCAACGTAATCGAAAGATTCCCTGCAGCCTGTATGATTACTTAAAGATGCTTTTTACTTTCGTACACTTAATGTTATACTTAAAGAGCGAAACAAACAATTTTGGAGAAATACAAATGGCACACACAGAATACTATTACGAATTTGGCGACCACATGCCAGACGGTACACCTGATACTAGATGGCAAACCGCACCTGCAAGAGGATTAAATAGAACACATGACGCACTTGTTAATGGTGCAATTGGTGTTATGGATGGCGCTAGAGCTGTAAAAGATTTTGCTGGTAATACTACATTCAACCCTTTACCTTATGGTGAATACGCACAAAGCGCATACGATGGAATACAAAACATTTATGGTAAAACTTTAGATAATGCGTACAACTCTGTTGGAAATTTCTTTAGACCTGAAAGAGCGCAAGAATTTGATGCTATGGGTAATCCAGTAGATCAGTATGGTCGTTCTTACAATGCAAAAACAATGGAACATATATCTCCTGATCCTAATGCTGGAACTATTTTTAGTAAGGAAGCTATAGAAAATAGAGCAGAATGGAATAACGCTGACGAATTTCCTAACAGTTTTAAGATGGCTCCACCAAGAGATTATAGAGATTATACGGAAGCTGAAATGGGTTCTTCTCCTTATCAAGAAACAGATACTGGTCCCGGACTTATGATGTCAGGTGGTCCAATGAGTAGAAATGGATACAGGCATCATCCTGAAGGTAACGCTCCTCCGAATGCAAGTTTTCTTTATGAACCGTATTATGCAGATGATGATTATGATAACTTGAAAGCAATGCAATTTGATAGTAACATAAGAGAACCAGAAGGCGCTCCTGTTAAATTTACAAGCAAAAGTTTTGAACAAGAAATGATGGATGCAAATAATGGTGTACCAATGACTCGTCAAGATTTTGCAAAATACAATAATGCGCGATTTGAACAAGAGCAAAAAACTCAAAGACCTCAGTCTGACTGGGCAAAATGGAAAGCTTCTAGAAAACCACAGGAGAGATAATATGCCAAAGAAAGATGACCCAGCTGGGCACTTAAAACAATTTACTTGGAAGCCGGGGGAGTCTGGAAATCCTAACGGAAGACCACTTGGTTCCAAAAATAAATTAAAATTAACCAAAGAAGCTTTTGAAGAGATTGCTGGTATATCTCCCGGTGAGATGTTAGCAATGATAGCACAGCGTCAGTATGCACAGTCTACTGCAGCAGGTGACGCTATGGCAATCAAAGCTATTACCGAAGCTAACAAATATATTGAACCGACTCAAGATGCTAAGACTGCAGCAGAAGAAAAGGTTGAAGAATTATCTACGGATGATTTGTTGGCAAGAATACTTGAGCTTACCGAAGAAGGTATAGACGAGTCAAAACATTAGGAGAGATATGTACGGAAATCCACATCAAGATAGACGAAGTTTTTTAGGTCCATTAAATAATAGAGGAATGGGAAAAGAACAAGAACAAATTCATAGAAATATGAATCCCGGAGGAACAAGAATAGTTCCTAGTAACGGTATAGGTCCTTTTCCAAAGCGTGAATCAGGCTTTATACCTTTTAATCAGATCGCTGGTGGTTATGATAGTGGCAACAGAAGACCTATTAGAGATGGACAAGGAAACTTAGTTCCACAAAGACCTGTTTTTGGAGAAAAGTTCCCAAGAACACCAACACCTAATTATATTCCAATTATGGATTATACTGGTAGCAGAACTGCAAGTATGGACCCCGGAAGTAAATACAATGGTACTTACAAACAACCCGGTTATGCAGACCCAAGGTTTGATGACTACGGACAAGAAGAGTATTATGATAACCGTGATTATTATATGGATGATGTTATAGATCCCGGATTAAGTGGTTATGACCGTGGACCATTATATTTCTCTTAGGATAAAATATGGTAAATAAAAAAGAAGCCTCTAAGCTGGTTGCTGAACTTGAAAAGAGGAAGAGGTGGGATCATTGGAAAGACAATCCCGAAGCATTCTTTGCAGAGTGCTTACAGATATATCCGAAAGATGCCTCACTAGGATTGATACCATTAAAGATTAACAGCGCACAGAAGTTAGTTGTTAAAGCTCTTAATGAGCAAATGGCGGATACTGGATATGTTAGATTGATTATATCTAAGTATCGTCAAGCTGGATTCTCTACGATTAGTTCTGCTTACATATTCCATAGGGCTTTGTTCTATGGCAATACTAGAGCGGTAATCATATCGTTAGATAAGCCAACAACTGAAAGTATCTTTAGCATGTCGCAAACATTTTATGCTGAGCTGCCAAAAGAATTACAACCTCCATTAGATAAATCAAACGTCAGAGAGATGAGCTTCAAGAACGGAAGCAAGTACAGGGTGTGGACTGCAGGAGCAGACAATCCGGGACGTGGAACAACAAACACTTGTTTGCTGGCTGATGAGGCTGCGTTTTGGTTACAAGGCGAAAGAATACTTGCCGGTATGTTTCAGTCTATAGCACTGCTGCCGGGGAGTATTATTATTATTAATAGCACCTCTCATGGTGCACAAGGTGTTTATTACGACCTATGGAACAAAGCAGAAAAAGGTGAGGGTATATTTAAACCTCTATTTGTTCCTTGGTACTTACAAGATGAATACACTTTAAACTCTCCCGATGGTCTTGAAATGACATTGGAAGAAAAGAAAATACAAAAGGAATATGATTTAAATGAAGGACAAATATACTGGAGACGGATTAAGATATCTGAAACTTCAAGCTCAACTTTTAAACAGGAGTATCCGTTCACAGCGGAAGAATCCTTTATACAATCAGGCTCGTCAGTTTTCAGTAAGGAAACACTTGACAAGTATCTTCCAATGGCTGCGGAGTCTGTAAGAGATTACAATGAAGCAATGAGTTTGTTTGATTCATCTGAAGAAGGTCCTCTTAAAATATGGACTGCACCACACAGAGATTACAAATATATAATAGGTGCTGACGTAGCTCTTGGTGTTAGGGGAGATTATTCGGTAGCTACTGTTTTAAATAATGAAAGAGAGATATGTGCCATATATAGAAGTAACAGAATTGATCCAGTAAGGTTTGGTAAGTTGTGTTTTTATCTTGGCAGATGGTATAACAACGCACTAGTATGTCCAGAGAGTAACTCTATTGGGCTTGCAACAGTGCAACAGTTGCTTGGGATGAATTATCCTAATATATACCAACAAAAGAAAACAGCTAATACAGCTGGTGACAATGTAAATCATTTAGGGTTTAAGACTACTATGTCTACTAGACCGCCAATTATTTCTAATCTTAGAAAAATGATTGAAGATGAAGACATTATGATTCCATGTGCGGAGCTATTAGACGAGCTTAGAAATTTTATTATTACTGAGGGCGGTAAAGCAGAAGCATCAGTTGGACATCATGATGACATGGTTATGTCATTGGCAATTACTTGTGAAGCATTTAGAACACACGGACACGCACTAACTAACAAAACGTTTAGTTGGGGCGAAACTAATACACTATATACCCAGCCAGATACTAAGTGGCTGTAAGGAGATTTTATGGACACACAAGGATATAAAGCGTTAGGTCTGGGTGATACTGGAATGTTTTGGGATGGCTCTGAGCAATATTGGGAGCCTACAATAAAAGCTATTGACAGCATATGGAATACACACGGGACTATTCCAGTTAATAGAGATAGGTATCTTCCTGAAGATGTAAACCTTATAGCGGAAGACAACAGAAGCAGATATCAAAGCAATGACCCAAAGTATCACACTGAAGGTGATCAATATTTTAATACTTTTGGTTTTGAAAATGGACTAGATGAAAACGGTAATATACCAACAACAAATAATGTAGCTTCCAGTACTGCTGGAATTTATCGAAGTCCTAAAGGTGTTCAGTTATTACACAACTACCAAGAGTTAGTAGATAAAGGTATTTTTAACAGCCCTGAAGAAGCAGCCATGTTTCGCCCTAATTTAGATGATAAATTAGACAGGCGCACATTAGGCTTGACAGATGGTGGAGCTAGGGCAATGCAAGTTATTGATGATGAAGGAAATGCTCGTCCTTTCTCATCTGTTGGTATGCACGAGCTTGGTGGACACTATTACGATGATGTTATAGCAGGCGACAGTCGAATGACTGCAAATGCTATTATGGAAAGTTATGGTCGAGATTTATCACGAGAAGAATATATAGAAAAGTGGATGAATGATCCAAGAACAGAACATCTTAATTTACATGATGCATCAAACACAGGCTTAAGAACATTACTTATGAATAGGTCACACCATGGTGGAGTAGTAAATCCTAGAGAAGGGTTTGGAGAATATTATGCAGGAGCAATAGCTGAACCCCACTATAATTCTATTTGGTCAAATCCCGGAGTTTCAGAAAAAGAACAAAAATATAAAAAATCGTTTAGCGAAAAAATTGCAAGAAGAGTTGGAGAAAACATGAGACCACAACACCAATCTGAAAAGTTTGGAATTTTTGAAAACGGATCAAACAAAAAGTTTGCTGATTCACTGGCAACATTTTTAAACAGTAGATAACAGAGAGAGCGAGAATGAAAAAAAAAATCGAAAAGATTGATGACGACCAGTTGATACAGTCAATAGATCGTCATATGCGTAATGCTACTGGTGGAAATACTAATTCATCAGATGTAAGTAAGCGAAGAGAAAATGCCGTATATGAAATGAGTTTAGAACCACAAGGCGATTTAAAGCCACAAGGTGTAAGCTCTATTGTATCCTCAGACTCAGCAGAGATAGCTGAGGGATATACAGCACTATTAACAAAATTATTATTAGACAATAATAAGTTGGCTTTATTTACACCGTACAGTAATGAGATGGCTGCAATCAAAGCTTCTCAGGTTGCATCGGATGTTGTCAACTATTGTCTATTCAACTCAAATCCTGATGGATGGTCAAAACTTTCCACGTGGATAAAGTCAGCAGTTGTATTTGGTAATAGTGCCCTTACATGGGGATGGGAAGAACACTACGACTATGTTGTAGAAGAGTACGAACAAATAGAAGAGGGAGCGCTTGACCAGATACTTGCTGACCCAAATGTTGAAATTGTTGGCGACCTACAAATAGGCGCAGAGCCAATTGCAAACGAAGATGGAACAAGCTACTATGCATACATAGATGTTAGGTTGCGTAGAAAAATAGACAAGTCTGGAGTAAAGTTAAGCAACATACCTCCTGAATCTTTCTTAATTGACAGGGCTGCCACATCAGTTACTGATGCAACATTTGTTGGTATTGTTACTGAGATGACTCGTTCTGATATTAGGAGAACATGGTCTGACCTTGATTTAGATTTAAATGAAATTGGTGAAGAAGCTACAACCAGAAACTCTAGTTTTTCTTATGAAGCATTTGCTAGAAAAGATGCTTCAGGCACTCAGAACTGGTTAACTAATTCTGATTCTGATGAAGAAGAAGCCAACATGAGCATTACTGTTATTGAGTGTTGGATTCGTTCTGATAGAGATGGTGATGGTATAGCAGAACTTAAACACGTTATTAAAGCTGGTGACACAATACTAAGCGAAGACGATGTGGCTTATGTTCCTGTGGCAGTTCTTAATCCTATTGAGATACCTCATGAGTTTTATGGATTATCTCTTTTAGATATGGCTCGCCCTCAAACACAAGCAACTACAGCAATCCTTAGAGGATTTGTTGAGAATGTTTACTTTGGTAACTATGGTAGAACGCTAGCTGATCCTAATGTGGTTGACTTCCAAGCATTACAGAACCCAGTGCCTAAGCAGATAATACCAACAAATGGTAATCCTGCTGCAGCTGTACAGCAACTCCAACCAGAGCCAATGAGTAGTGGTACTGCTGGTATGTTAGAGTTCTTAGGTTTACAGAAAGAACAATCTACTGGGCTAAGTAAAACTGCAATGGGTCTTAACGATACGTTATATGTATCAGGTAACTCAGAGCAAAAGATGGCAGGCGCACAGAATGCAGCTCAAATAAGAGTAGAGCATATTGCACGCAGGTTTGTTGAAACCGGCATTAAAGATTTATGTCGTGGCGTATTAAGAGAAATGAAAAGCAACCTTAAAAATCCTTCTATGTATAAGACGGACAAAGGTTATGCTTCATTAACTCCTCAAGAGCTACAAACAATGCCAGCAAATATGGACCTAGATATTCAGGCAAACATAGGAGAGAATTCCAACTTCTCTGTGGCTGAGAAGCTTATGCAGTTAACTCAGTTACTACCTCAAATGGCTCAAAGCCCTACATCTCAAGCTTATATTAATCCAATGTCATCATACAATTTAGCATTAGATATAGTTAAGAATATGGGCATGGACCCTACTAGGTTCTTAAACGATCCTAATACTGAAGAGTTTCAACAAGCTCAACAAGAGTCTCAACAGAAACAACAAGAGAAGACTCAGAAACTTGAACAAGCTGAGGAAGCCTCAATACAACTTGAACTTTCAACTAAGCAAGCCAACGTTAGTTTGATTAAGGCAGAGTCTGACAACAAAAAGATTGACAACAAACGTCAATTGTTATCGGCTCATGATAACTCTAGCAGAGAGTGGGCAGAGCTTGCTGTTAAAGCAGTTAAGGATGGGGTTACTCCTCCTCCACATCAGCCGGCAGACTTTATGTCTTTATATCAAGACACCGAAGAGAGAGAAGAGCAAGAAGCTCAAGAACAACAAATGATGCAAGAACAACAAATGCAGCAACAACAAATGCAGCAAGGAATGCCAAATGTCGAATAGAACAATGTTAATAGCATTAGCTATTGATAGAATCTCAGAGCTAGCAATTGAAAGTGAAGATTACGAAACTCTTGTAAGTTCTACTGCAGCATTAAAAACTTTAGATATAATGCGGAAGCTAGGATTTAAAAGAATATCTATTGATGATACTAATAATATGATGATGAGAGACTGATGACAAATTATAAAAGACAACCAGCCTACAAGGTTGGCGAGAACGGTAAACCAAAAAAAGTATCGCCATACGATGATGCACAGAGAGTTCTGAACAAGGGCTATCAGTGCGCTGAGTTAAAAGATACTATGACTATGGTAACTGAAGATATACTTAACGGTTTATTTCGTGAGTGGTTAGAAACTAAACACTTTGAAACAGAACGTAGAGAGTTTATTTATAAGTTAGCAATAAGTCAAGGCGCTGTAATGAGCAACATAGATAATGCTGTTATGGCTAAAGATAATAAAGTTGAACAAACAAAACAAACGAAAGGTGATGAATGATGATTGAAAAAGCAATAGCTAATATTAATACTCAAATGGAAGCCATACTTGCGATACTAGCAAATGGTAGGTCTATGAATGGTAATGCGTTTGATTATAATAACTTAGCAACAACAAAAGAACGTTTAGAAAAGCTACTTGCAGCTCAACCAAGCAAGAAAAAGTAAGAGGTTTTATTATAAACCTTTGATGAATGATTGATGACAGAGAGTTATAATAAACTCTCTTATTATATAGGAGACAGTAAATGTCAGAAACAAATAACGAAGCTACCCAAACGGATGAGTCGTCTGTTAATGATTTCGATTTCGATGCTTTGGCGGATGAGGTATTAGGTCTAGAACCAGATACAGCTAACCAAGAAAGCGATGAAGCGACAGAAGAACTTGAAGGTGAAGATCACAACACTGACGAGGACGCTGATGAAGTTGATGATGCAGAGAATGATAACGAAGGTGAAGAAGAAGAAGAAGAGGATGAGTCTGAGGACGCTACCCAAGAATCTGAATCCGATGAGCTAGGCGAGGTTGACATGGACTTTAGAGTTCCCGTTAAAATTGACGGAAAACAATCTGAAGTAAGCATGGAAGAACTTGTCGCAAACTATCAAACAAAGCAGAGCCAGTCAAAAAAAGGGGATGAACTAGCAGAACAGGCAAAGGTTCTTGATTCAACAAGAGAACAAGCTGAAATCTACGCAAGAGTTAATGCGGAGTTAATCAACAGAGAAGATGCAAAAGACATAAGTGTTTTAGAGCATCTTCAAAAACAGGTTGACAAAGCATTTGAAGAGGACGATTACCAAGCAAGCAAGTTAAATAATAAACTTGGAAAAGCTAAGGAAGAGTACTCTACAAGAAAAACAAGTCGTGATAATTTATTAAACGGCATGTCACAACAGTTGGGACAACAACAACAAGAGCAATTTGGAAAACAAGTCGAACACTTTAATACAGTAGTTCCTGATTTAATTCCTGATTGGTCGGAAGATGTTGCTATGGCAAATCGAGAATTTGCATTAAGCCTTGGCTTGAACGAGCAAGTGGTTGATACAATGACCGACCCAATGATGGTGAAAGCTATTGATAATTTTAGACGACTATCAGAAAACTCTAGCAAAGGAACAGCTAAAAGGAAACAAGCTCCAGTTAAACGAGTGCCTACTAAAAAACCTACTACTGCTAAAAATAAAAAATCCAACAAGATAGACGCTGCCAGAAAGAATGCCAGTAGGGGAAGAGCATCCGAGCAAGATAGCAAGGTTCTCTTTGATAACGTTATTGACAGTATTTTTGAATAGCAATATCTTGTTTACATAGGAAATAAAAATGGCTACAAACTTTACATCCACATCGCAAGGAGGTCAACGCGAAGACCTAGCGAATTGGATTTCAAATATATCTCGCGATATGACACCTTTCGTGTCATCAATAGGAAAGGGTAAAGCGTCAGCGACTCTACATGAGTGGTCAACCGATACCCTAGAAGCTGCAAGCGTTCAAGCTGCTGCTGAGGGTGCATCTTTCGCAGAAAGCGCATCTCCAGTTGTTGCTCGTGTAACGA
>Ga0307984_1000640_pt1 | contig 15204 bp, 15 predicted proteins | sample EllFjometageno78_FD_203169 | JGI IMG/M metagenome (GOLD analysis project Ga0307984, IMG submission 203169) | Marine microbial communities from Ellis Fjord, Antarctic Ocean - #78 | ecosystem: Environmental > Aquatic > Marine > Unclassified | place: Southern Ocean | collected 2014-10-09
AAAGAGAATAGCAAAAGATGAATATTATCATTCCGATGGCTGGAAGAGGGAGCAGACTTCGTCCTCACACCCTAACAACTCCTAAGCCGTTAATACCCATTGCTGGGATTCCTATTGTAGAACGACTCGTGGAAGACATCGTACGCACTCTTCCTGTGGCGGTGAAGAAAATCGCTTTTGTGACTGGACGATTTGGGGACGAATGCGAGAGAGATCTACTTGAAGTTGCGCGTCGTTTAGGCGCAGAAGGTATTATTTGCTATCAAGATGAGCCTCTGGGAACAGCACATGCTATTCTTTGTGGGTCAGAATGTTTAGAGGGGCCGGTCGTTGTCGCATTTGCAGATACACTTTTTCGAGCTGACTTCTCAATTAACCCCGAAGCAGATGGCGTTCTTTTCGTACAGAAGATTGAAGATCCATCGGCATTCGGTGTGATCGTCACCGACGACAGTGGCGGGATTGTAGATTACGTTGAAAAGCCCAAAGAATACGTGGGAAATCTTGCGATGATCGGCATTTACTCTTTCAAAGATGGCGCAAGACTTAAGAAAGAATTAGACTATCTCATAGACAATGACATTCGGCTTTCTGGCGAATACCAACTCCCAGACGCCCTGAGAAATATGACCAAGTCAGGGTTAACTTTCATTCCTGGAGAAGTCCTTGAATGGATGGACTGTGGAAACAAGAATGTGACCGTTGAGACAAACCGCAGAGTTCTAGAAATACTTTCAGTTGAAGGGCGACTTCATAATGAAACCGGAATTGATGCTACAGCGCAAATTACAGATAGTGTAATTACGCCACCATGTTACATTGGGCCAGGGGTGAAAATTAACCGATCGATCATAGGTCCACATGTAAGTCTAGGGGAGAACTCAAAGATTGATGGCTCTGTCATTAGCGACTCGTTGATTCAGGGAGACACGAACATCGAAAATTCGAATTTAAAGGGAGCGATGATCGGAGCAAAAGCTTCCATTTATGGCAAGACGCAAGACTTAAGTATTGGAGATTTTTGTACTTTGGGAAATAGTGAAGACTAAACTTTGAAGCAACACCTTACATATATCGCATTCGGCTTTTTCCTACTCAACACGATTGGGTGTTCAGGGGGGAAACATGTTTTAACAAATGGTGGCGTTTCATCTGAGACGTTGCAACGCAATTATTTCGAAGGCGCCCACCACCTACTTAAAGGCGACAAAGAAGCAGCATACGCAAGTTTCTTAAGATGCTCAGATGAAGAGCCTGATGTCGCTTCTTTTCACTACGATCTTGCAAGAATTGATTTCGACTTAGGTCGATATGAGTCCGCTACAGCACAATTAGACCAAGCAATAGAGATTGAGCCAGAAAACGATTGGTACAGATACCACAGGGCACAAGCGCTTGTATTGACTGGGAATTATGATGCCGCACAGGAAGATTTCGAGGTTTGGATTAACGCAAGACCTGGAGATTTAGAGGCCCTGAGAGAGTGCTCTGATATTTTCATTTCAGCTTCACAGCCATGGCACGCATATCAGCTTTTAATATTTTACGAAGAAGAGATCGCGAGGAATGTCGATGTGAGATTAGATCAATTTGCGCTGATCTCACACGCCAATATCGAAATTGAGAGCTTTGATATTTTTATAAATCGTTCCGCTTTGGAGTTCCCAAATGAACCCACTTTTGCTTTACATCGTGGTCTCCTGGCTGCATTTAATAAGGACTATGAACGTTCTGTTCTGATTTTAGAAAAGCTACGTTCAGACCATCCATATTATATGAATAGCGTCATCCCATTGGCAGAATCATATACCGCCGTAGGAAGAACAGAGGAAGCGTTTACGCTTTTACTTGTCGCATTTAAATCAGAGGATATTGACTTGAAGGAGAAATCGGAGATTATGTTGGGCTATTTGGAATTTGCAAGTCCGGGGTCAGAAATAATGATGAGGTTTCAGACACTACTTAATGTCGCCCTCGAAACCCATTCAGGCAATCCCGATTTGTTACATTTTGCAGCTTTACATTGGTTGGATATAGGACAAATTAAAAAGGCGCGCGAAGCGCTTGCAATAGTCGTTGCAAATGACCCCGGTTCGCTTGAGGGGCATATCGATTATTTGGGGGTGCTTTTTCATCTAAAAGACTGGGAGTCGGTGATCAAAGCCGGAGACGAAGCCGCTTTGGTCTTCCCTCTGGAGCCTATCATTTATTTATACTCAGGAGGTGGGCATAAACAGCTGAAGGGATTTGAAACGGCCATAAAACACTTCAAAAGTGGTTTGTCCGTATTGATCAATTTACCTGTCACTGAAGCGAGTATATACAGTGAATTGGGAGAATGTTATAGAGAACTCGGACAGAAAGAAAAATCATATGAAGCCTTCGAAAAATGTCTGATGCTTGACAAGTCTCCTTATGTAATGAACAATCATGCATATTTTTTGGCCACGGATAACCAGCGAATTCAAGATGCGCTAAAGTGGAGCACGTTGGCAAATGAAATGATCCATGATGAACCGAATTTTATGGACACACATGCATTAATTTTACATCTCCTTACCCGTAATTCGGATGCCTTAGAGTGGATTGTTAAAGCGCAAACCCTTCTAGATTCTTCTGATGCAGTCTTCTTAGAACGAGAGGGCGATATTCGGTGGTCATTGGGGGAATCTGAAAAGGCGCATGAGTTGTGGAAAAAGGCGATTGTTTGTGGTGGAGGACAAAAAAGGTTGAACGAAAAGCTTTCTAGAATAGAATGAAGGGGCATCTTAAAATATGGGGTCTAACAGCACTTGTGATCTGTTCCGTTTTAATGGCGGGATGCTCAAACGAACAACGTATTGCGGATGGGAAGCCTTTGAGATCTAGGGATCCAAACAACATTCTGAAGCGATATGACAAAGAAGCGCTCAAATGGGATTGGATGGGATTCAAATTAGACACCGAAATTAATGTCGATGGGAAATCGGATTCATTCACGATGAATGTGAGGATGGCACGAGATAGTGCAATTTGGATAAGTTTGTCACCAGCACTCGGGGTGGAACTTGCAAGGGTACTTCTGCTTCCTGATTCTGTCAGAGTAATCAGTAAAGTTCCGTCAAATAAATTCGTTTTCGAAGGCAATTACAAGCAACTAGAGAAGGCTTTAGGGATTCCATTTGATTTCTATACTTTTCAAGATTTATTTGCTGGAAACCCATTGGGGCTCAACTCACAGGAAGATAAATTCATCTCTCAAGTGGATGGCTTCAATTACATTTTAATTGAAAAATTTCCAAGACGCGTAAAGAAGCTTTTAGGTGGAACTGATGAGCGAGGAATTGCATTAAACCCTGAAGATTCAATCTCTGTGATCATTGGGGATCGCAGAGCAAATAGAATGATGAGTCGAACGGATGAAGAAGATTTGGTCATTAAAAGATACTGGTTTGATGGGGTAACATTTATGCCTGTAATGGATATGTTTAATGACTTGGCAAGTGGGCTTAGTCTCAAAATTAAGCGTTCGGGAGACGAGGGGCATCGTCAAGGGCTCTTGCCTTCTAAGACCCTAATAATAGCCCGCGGGAATGGTGTCGATTTAGATTGCACCTTCAAAATTCGACGCAGTCGAATAAATCGAGAATACGAACTCCCATTCGACCCACCCGAAAATTATGAGCGCCGTACATCACTATAGTTTTATTGACCATTCAATTAAAAGATGGGTCGTGATGGCGTTTTTGTGCTGTGTGGGGTTGTACTCTCTTCAAGCCCAAACTCAGGATAAGGATGCCTTAACAGCTGAGAAAGAGAAAATTGAAGCGCAACTCGCAACGACATCAAGATTAATCGGAGAAGCAAAGACCAATCGGAATGCTGTTAGTTCTCAGGTAACTCTTATCGATCGACAGATAGAATTAAGAGAACGACTTATTCGACATCATCAGTCAACCATTAGAATTCTGGAGCAATCTGTCGTAAAAGCCGATACAGAGATCAGGAGTCTGGAGGGGCATATTGAGGGCTTAAAAGAGGAATATGCAATGATGATTCAGCAAGCATATAGAATGCAACTTGCAAATAATCCCTTGATGTTTGTTTTTGCCGCCGAAGATTTCAGTCAGGCAGCTCTTCGATTTAGAATGCTACAATCTTATGCTGAAGTGCGTAAAAGGCAAGCACTTGAAATATCCGATGCCCAAACTTCACTCACCACTTCAAAAGAAATTCTCTCCACTGAGAAAACCTCCGTTTTAGATGCGCTTGAAGATCAGGAATCTGAGCGCGACGCACTCAACGACGACAGAATAGAACGAGCGCAACTTGTATCTGAGATCAAAGGAGAGGAAACGCGTCTAAGGAAAACGCTCAAAGCTCAAGAAAAAGAATACAAACGACTCAGCGATGAAATCCAGAGAATTATCGAAGCTGAGATTGAGGCTGAACGTGCATCTGCAGCTGGAGAGTACGCACTTACTCCAGCTGGTAAAATCATCTCTGAAGAGTTCGAAAAAAACAAAAGCCGTTTTCCATGGCCTGTGGCGAGAGGTGTTGTCACAAAGGAGTTTGGTCGACACAAACACCCGACCATCGCAGGGATTACTATTGAAAGTAATGGGATAGATATCACCACGGAACGGGGCACGAATGTATTTTCTATTTTCGGAGGAACAGTCAGTAGTACCTTCTCATTCCCTGGTGCAGGAGAAACGGTGATCATCACCCATGGTGGCTACCGTACAGTATATAGCAATCTCGAATCCCTCGAGGTCTCGAAAGGAGATAGCATCGCACGATCGACACGCTTAGGAAAAGCTTGGACGGGACCAAAAGGAACGTCTGTTCATTTCGAGATATGGAAAATCGCGGGTTCTGAGAGGTCTCCAAAAGACCCTAAATCCTGGCTGCAGCCAAAATGAAAATTGGCCTTAAAAGGGGATTGTCAGAAAGAAAAAACAAAGCAACTTTACACTTGTGAAAACCACCATTGCACTCGTAGGGAATCCCAACACCGGGAAATCCAGCCTCTTCACCAGTATTACTGGTGTACGCACTGCTGTGGGCAACCTTGCGGGGATTACAATTGAGGCCTGTTTGGCAAATGGAATCATCAAAGGTTCTGAGGATTGGACGTTTATGGATCTTCCTGGAATCTATAACCTTCATGCCCAAACTGATGATGGACGTGTCACAGAAAACACGCTGCTCAATCCAAATGAGAAGAATAAACCAGATGTGGTTTGGCTTGTCGCTGATCGAGCAACGCTTCAAGGACAGCTTTTCCTGGCTTTACAAATTCGAGAACTAGAAATCCCCTGCATCCTTTTACTAAATAGGATGAATTTGGAAGAGGAGGACCCTCAGCTTTGTGAGATCTTAGAACAAGGTCTGGGGTTTCCAGTAAGAGAGTTACACGCACTCAATGACAATCCCTCTGATTGGGTTCGAGACCTTATACCTCTTATTGATCTCCAGGCATCTTGTTCTCTACTCAGACAGGTGCCTCCCAGCATAGAAAGTTCTCTTTCTATCCTCAAAGAGGCCATGCCACATAGGACCCTTGGGTACTTATGTCATCTCGCGCGAATGAACTCCATTCCGGACTGGCTTTCTAATGATGAGAAGACTGCTTGGCATAAAGCGAGAGAAAATGCAGAAGCGTCTCCTGCAGCTCTACAACTTGAAGAAGCTGGGCAGATGATGCAAATCATTCGTGACCTACTCAACCAGGCGGGCAAACCTTTAAAAGAACATGAACTCGCCCAGCGCAATACGATCAAGGGACAACAAAAACTCGACCGTGTGCTCACGCACCCTATTTGGGGAAATCTCATTGCGCTTTTGCTTTTCTTCTTTATGTTTCAAGCCATTTACAGTTGGGCGACATATCCTATGGATCTCATAGACGGAGCCTTCAGTTCAATGATTTCCTTCATTACCGACACCCTGCCGCCTACGTGGTATACCAGTTTACTCGTTGACGGAATTCTTTCTGGGCTGGCGGGAATTCTGATTTTTGTGCCTCAAATCGCAATACTCTTTGCCTTCACCGCTTTTCTTGAGCATTCTGGTTATATGGCCCGATTGGGGTATCTCTCAGACCGTTTTTTCAGGCGACTTGGACTTACTGGAAGGTCTTCAATCTCTTTGGTGGGAGGTCTTGCTTGTGCCGTGCCAGCGATCATGGCAGCGCGCACGATATCAAACAAACGCGCACGGCTTGTGACCATACTGGTGACTCCCATGATGACCTGCTCAGCACGTCTTCCTGTGTACGCATTCCTGATTGCATTCGCTGTGCCAGATCAGCTCGTTCTCGGTTTATTTAACCTACAAGGGATTTTCCTATACGGCCTTTACGTGATAGGCGCGCTCTCGGCCCTAGGTCTCGCATTCGTAATAAATAAGGCACTACCTAACTCAACCAACCGAGCTGAAGCTGCAGAGGAATGGCCACCCTATCGTTTGCCAAAACTCAAATCAGTCTTGGGCCAATCCTATCGCCAAGCCCTGATTTTCCTTCGCGCAGCTGGATCCGTTATCTTATTCATTTCAATCATTTTGTGGTCTTTGGCATTCATGGGACCTGGAACGATACAAGAACGCGAAGCCATGGATCCAGGAGAGCGTTTGGAACAATCGTGGTTAGGCGCGCTTGGGAATACCATTGAACCTGTCGTTCGCCCTCTGGGTTATGATGGCCGAATGGGGATCGCTATTTTAAGCTCATTCGCTGCACGTGAAGTTTTCGTAGGCACAATGCACACGCTCTATCCTACAGCGGAAGGTGGTGATGGCAGCATTTTGGCTTTGAAAAAAAGACTTGCAAACGAAGTCATCCCCGGGACGAACCGACCTCTTTTAAATACGGCATCAGCGGCATCGCTGATCGTGTTCTATATGTACGCGATGCAGTGTATGAGCACCATCGTAATTGTTAAACGAGAACTTAACAGTTGGCCGTGGGCACTGGCTCAAGCTGCCGGATACACTCTATTCGCTTACTTAGCAGCACTTGCAACATACAGTTTCGTCGATGTATTCTAAGATTAAATTACCGTGGCTTGAAGTTGGATATACGATCTTTTCTAACGAAGGGCCTAAGGCCTTGAAAATTGAAATCTTGGCCAGAAAGGTGGGTAAAAACAAATCATCTTTCTATCATTGTTTTGCAGATCTAGACATTTTCATAGATGAATTGTTGTGTTTTCATGTTGTAAAATCTAATGAAATTTTTAAGCACATCAAGCTCTGTAAGAATTTGGTGCCCGATGTTTTTGAGGTGTTATTTGAGTACAAAGAGGACGCCTTTTTCAATCGACAATTAAGAATCCACAGGCATATTGAAAGCTATAAATTGTGCTTTGAAAAGGCCCATAAACCTATTGAAGATGCGCTCTTAGAGTTTTGGCCCAAAGCGATAGGTTTAGAAGATAATCCTCATCTCGCTAGGATGATTTTAAACCTAACTGTAGAGAATTTTTATCTTAGATTGACTGAGGAAACATTTACAGAAAAAGGATTAAACAGTTATTTGGATGAAATCTTAGCGATCGCAAAAGAGATGTAAGTCATCTCGTGGAAGGTCATTTGTACGGTTCCGTCTAAAAATTCTCAGCAATGGCTTTTACATTTGTGTATGAAACGCCTTCAGCTCAAGTATCTTTTTGTTTACACAACTCCACTCGTTATCTTGTTTTCATTGTGGGCCTCTAGTATCTGGTCCTTTTTTGCGTTCTTCTTCATATTCGGTTTGATTCCATTTATTGAATTATTTACGAATGGATCGACGGATAATCTAAATGCAGAAGAGGAAGAGAAGGTGATAAAAAATATTCTATTTGATCTAATCATCTACCTGTTAGTCCCTATGCAGTGTGTTATCCTGATTTACTTTTTAATTCAAGTCAGCGATGAATCTCTCCCTCTTTATACAAAAATAGGACTGACCTCTGCATACGGACTTGCTTGTGGTGGTATTGGAATTAACGCCGCGCACGAACTTGGACACCGACACACATGGTATGAGCAGCTCATGAGTAAACTTCTTTTGCTTTCTACATTGTATATGCATTTTTTCATAGAACACAATCGAGGTCACCACAAACATGTTTCAACGGATCAAGATCCAGCCTCCAGCAGATATAATGAAATTATTTACTCGTTTTTCTTTAGAAGTATAATAGGCGGGTGGAAGTCTGCATGGCGACTTGAAGAAAAGAAAAAGAAACTACAAAAACAGCGTGTCTGGAGCTGGCACAATGAAATGCTTCGATTTCAAATAATCCAAATAGCTCTCGTCACAACTGTAGCATTAATCTTCGGATTTGAAACCATGCTCTACTTCATCGTCGGTGCTACAATTGGCATCCTTATACTTGAAACGGTAAACTATATCGAGCATTACGGTTTGCGCAGATTAAAGGTGGGCAACGGATTTGAAAGAACGAAACCCATACACTCGTGGAATTCTAACCACCCAATAGGTCGAATATTGTTGTTAGAGGTGACGCGTCATTCTGACCATCATTATATCTCCAGTAAGAAATACCAAACCCTCAAACACTTCGATCACAGTCCTCAAATGCCCACGGGCTATCCAGGAATGATGGTCCTGTCACTGTTCCCCCCGCTGTGGTTTCGTGTAATGAATAAACGTATTGAAGAATATGGGGCTATGCCACCTCAGCCTGCTCAGTCGCAACTCTAACCCAAAGGTGAGCCGCAGCTTCTTTCCTGACCGCCAACGTTCTGCCGCAAGTACAAATAGCCATAGGCCCATTAAGAGGAGCGATATGCTTGACTTCGACCTCAGATCCGATGCAACAACCCATCTGAACAAGTGCCATGACCTCCTCTGGGGTATCCACCCTTTCGATCACGCCTACTTCGTAGGCTTTTAGGTCACATAGTTTCTTCACTTGCATCCCACAAAAGTACCTCCACCTCTCACGTGTTGCAATACCCTTTTCATGTGATTTATTTTTTACTACCAAACCTCTTATCATCCACTACTACTCCTTACATTTGTATCCCTCCTAACCTGGGCCATTAACTCAGCTGGTTAGAGTGTTACCTCGACATGGTAGAAGTCACTGGTTCGAATCCAGTATGGCCCACAACACAACAAGAAGCTCGCACAAATGTGCGGGCTTTTTTTGTGACAGCACGTCGCAAATTTATTTGTGTAAGGGATGGTGCAAAAAAAAGCCTCAAACGAGCGCTAGCTCGTGGGCTTCGGTTGTGTTGTGTAATCCCCCGCGGAACACCGAGTTCGAGCAACACGAGAACGAGGTAATCCAGTATGGCCCACGAAGAAAACAAGAAGCCCCACGCAAACGAAGTTTGAGTGCGGGCTTTTTTTGTGACAGCACGTCGCAAATTTATTTGTGTAAGGGATGGTGCAAAAAAGCCCGTAACAAGCAACAGCTTGTGGGCTTCGTGGTTTTCTGAGTAAAATACTGGCTCACGAGCAAAGCGAGTAATCCAATTGCCCTTTTCCCCGAAGGGAAACCGCTCACCAAAATTTAGCTTTGGTTTATGAATTTGCTGGTGATTATGATAAGGCGGCATCTGAATATCAGACTCTAAATAATCTGTTTCCCAATAATCCTGAAGGCTATTATGGATTAGCAACTGTGTATTGGTCTTCATTAGATCATAAAGAGCTAATGCAACATACAGCCTGATCATATCTTCAAGCTTCAGAGATGGTGTTTCAAGACCTCTGAGAAAGCTTAGCTTACAATGAAAGGGGATTGCTCTATTCGTTTTCTTCGACGTAGGTAAGCAACATACTTTGGACTTTCTCACGCATTTGTTGGTAGGTCCTTATTTGTGTTTTATGCATCTTAATCCTAGAACGAAAGTTTAAAGAAGCATTATAAAACTTTACGTCTAAATAATTTTCTTTCATATCGGATTGCCTGAAGAATTCTCGCTTACTCTCATCAGTCATGGGTAAAGCATCTATCGATTGCCTTAAACAGAACGGATGGTAATTTGCATAGTAGTCAACAGTTATGTTATCAACTAGACGATTGTTATCTGCTACTCTCTTGGAAACGTACTCATAATAACCCTTCAAATGCTTCTCAATTTCACTTGGGAAACTCTGAATTCTACCGTTTTGAAGCAGAGATTTGTAGGAACCATTATTAATGAAAAAAGTACCGTATACATACACAAATCCGATGTCGATTAGAGAGTCCGTTAATGCAGTATATGTTATATTATCCGTTCGAGTCAGCTCAATATTTGCTAGTAAACGATGGGCTTTACTAAGGCCTAAATCTATTTGATCTTCAATAAACTCCAACCTCTCTTCATCCTGTGCCAAATCCTCTAGTAAGTCGTAAGCGTCTTCAATATTTAAGTTAGCGAACTTTCTTTGTTCGTTCCATTCATTAAGCCAAAATGACACTGAAATACCTAGTACTACAATAAAAAATTCAAGTGAATACTTGATGATTAAATGGCGTGTATCTATTGTTGATTTCATTTTAAGTTTGATTATTCAAAACTGGTTCACGAGCAAAACGAGTAACCCAGTATGGCCCACTAAAAACACATCCCCTCAAATGGATGAGGGGGTTGTTTTCAATATAATTTAATTGGAGGTTTTTCACTCAACTCTTTCACTTTTTGAGCCCAGTTATTCAGTATGAATTTTTGACGTTCAAAATCATCTTGATAAGGACCACACACGATTTGGAATTCTGTGATGTGAGTTTGCTGATCTTCTAAAAGAAGGAATTTTTCTACGTAATGATCCTTGCCCAATTCACAATCAATTTGAATATACTGATTTCCATACATATTAGCTGCGAAATCTGAAGTAACAACACCTGCATTGTGATACTTGAAATTAACCTTTGACTCGTTATTCCATCCCGCTGGAAGTTTGTTTTCTAGATCGAAAATCGGCTGAAGCGTTGCGTTATATTCTGGTTTGGTAAGTATCTCCCAGATTACATCTTGAGTCGCACTTATTTTGACCATGAAAGAAACAAAGCGGGAAGATGAAATCTGATCAATCTCATTGTCGGAAAGAAACTTGACCTCCTTGAATCGAGCGCTCCCATTTCCACCATTTAGATATCTAAACCCTACAACAGAATCATTTGAAACATTTATCGCTTGTATTACAATTATAATTTCTTCTTTTCCTGTATTATGGTTGTAAAACTGAGCCAATTGAGGCATTTTCAGATCCAAAGGTTTTGCATTTGGATAACTCTCATTGTCAACAAAGATTAAGGAAGCCTCCGTTTGAGTTTCATCTTGAGTTGGCATTCTTCCATTGATCACAGGTACATCCTTCCAATTGTCAATGTCTACAGCAGGAAAACCATTTAAATTGTCAGGACAATACCACCCACCATATTTGTGCGGTTTAGTATCTTCATTGTTTTGACCTAAACAAGTCAAGGGCAGACAGAGCAACAGGATGAGTAATTTATTCATACATCAAACTTACTCAATAACTTCCTAATCTGTTCGTCATGGTCCTTTATCAAATCACATTCGAGGGATGGGAACTATTCCTTCCGTGAAATACGTCCGTCCTTGTCCAGGATTAATTCGATTTCACCGAGATCGGTAGAAATGAGGTTTTGAATCGTTAAAAGAGCTTGATGGGTGGTGTCTATGACAGGAATACCTTCACCAATTAATTTGATTGAAACTATTTTTCCATCAATAAAGTCTCCGTTTTCATCTACATTAATTTCTAAAAGAGGTGAAATCCCTTTTTTTCCTTGAAGATTAAATCGCGAATAAGTTGCGAAATTCCCAAGGCTGTAAGCGATGAATTTATTTTTATATAAATCGATCGCTCTCGTTACATGGGGTCCGTGACCCAGAATAACATCAGCTCCTGCATCAATCATATCTCTGGCAAACTGATAGGGGTTGCCACGATTTTCTCCAAGATAAAACTCCGTTTGCTTTGTGATATTTTGATGCTCTAACCCTTCACCACCTCCATGAAATGACACAACAACGACATCTACTTTTGATTCTAAATCTTGAACGATTTGTTTTGCGACAGCCAAATCATTTATTCTAACCGTCCCCCTGTTTGGAGAAAACGCACAAAATCCGATTGTCAAACCATTTACCTCAAAGATCGTTTGGGGATGATCCGTCACGCCGGCAAAATGAATCCCGGCATCTTGAAGCAATTTTGTGGTATTCCGAATGCCCCTTACCCCAAAATCATTGATGTGGTTGTTCGCGATACTTAACAAATCAAAACCTGCATCTTTAAAATGCGCGACATAATGATCAGGCATTTTAAAGGCATAACAGTTCTTGGGATTCTGGCATTTTTTTGTCGTCGGATAATCGCCCGTAAGGATTACACCTTCTAAGTTCCCAAAAGTAATATCGGCATCTGACAAGTGCGTTTTTATTTGGCTAAAAATCTCAGCACCATCTAAGGGTGACAAGTAATCATCGGAAGGGAAATTTGTGCCTATCATCATGTCTCCCACAGCAACAATTGACAGATTTGTTGTTAAGGAATCCTGTGCGCTTAAGGTGAGTGGGATGAGTAAAAATAAACTTATCGATAGAATTATTGGGCGCTTTAACCAGCTTAAAAATTCAATAGAAGTTAAATGTGATGACAAATACGTTCGCATAATAAATAGACTTGGCAATGTGATTGTGCATACAAAAATAATCAAAATTGACAGGTCACATCAAACGAAGTATCTAATATTAGATTAAAAATAGAAAGTTCATTAAAGTATGGTGAGACAGTAAAAAGAAACCATCTGTTTGGTAATATTGCTTCTCATGAAACAACTCCAACCTCTACTAAAAAGCTCAAAACTACTTGCTTACATTCGTTTGGTAATGATCATTCTAACCGTATTGTTGTTGGTATCCCTGAGTATTGTTCTAAGAATTGTTTTCTTTTTTCTCCCGCGACATTACTTCTTAAGATACAATGTAAGACTCATTATTTATCCGTTTTCAAAACTTCTGATGCGCATTGTGGGTGTCCGTTTAACCGTAAAAGGGAAAATCGCAAAGTCGAATTTGTTAATCGTAAGTAACCATCAGGGAATAATAGATTCTCTTCTTCATATGGCTCTTTCACCTTGCATGGTAATTTCAAATACCGATATCCAAAGCATGAAAATAATTGGCAAGGTAATGGGGTTGCTGGGATTTGTATTTGTGGACCGATCTCGAAGAAAATCCATACAAGAACTGCTGGATCCCACCATATTAATGATAACAAAATCTCAGGTAAACATGAGTTTTTTTCCTGAAGGGAAATCAAATGATGGCGTCGAAATCCACACATTCAAGGCACCCTTTTTTAAAATCGCCATCGACTCAAATTCAGGGGTTCAGCCTTTGGCTTTCAGATGGACACATGCAAATGGGAGCGCTTTGTCTAAAGAACAATTGCGGTTCTTTACGTACTTCGTAACAGACGGGTCGATCGTAATGCACCTCGTAAATATCTTAGGATTGAGAAAAAAGAGGCTAAGTGTGAAGGTTTTAAGTACGATTTCACCAGAAGAAATCAGCAAAAACGACTGGAATAGAAAGGATGTGTCTCAACAATCAGAAACGAGTATTCGGGCAGCCATGTCGGAAGATGGGTGGTAAAAATGGACAGGGATAAAAGCAATTTGGCTGACAATACCTAGTCAGATTGAGGGGATTTATCTTCTTGAAAGACAATGCTAATTGAATTCACACAATGTCTCGTATTGTTTTTTGTAAGCATCTCGCCTTCAAACACATGTCCCAAATGACCAAGACATTTTGCGCAAGATATTTCTGTTCGAATCATGCCTCCGCTCGTGTCCCTCTCTTTTAATATCGCACCGGTTATTTCATCGTCAAAAGATGGCCATCCGCAACCAGATTTAAATTTATCGGTCGATTTATATAAGGGTGTATTACAAGCTTTACAGACATACGTACCCCGCTCATAATGGTCGCAATACTCACCTGAAAAAGGCTGCTCCGTACCCTTGTCTACGAGTACTCTTTTTTCTTCTGGGTTCAGTCCGTCAAAAAAATCTTTTTTCATCTCCATGTCAGTTTGTCCTACCAAATTAAGTGAAATAAATCCTGCGAATAAAATACCCATGCATTTCATAAAGTCACAACGTATAAAATTCAAGGATGTTTTACGCACACAATAAATTTAGATAGATTTGGTCTCAAAAATCAAAAAGGTTTCTAATTCGGAACCTTACAACTCCAAAGGCACAAACGAAAAGCCCTGTACAAAATGTGTGGGGCTTTTTTGTAGCCTCACATCTGAATTCAGAGTCGTCTCTTTCAATCAGTAGTTGTAAATTTCTGTTCCAAGTTTCGTTACAAAAACGTTCCCCAATTTTCGCGAAATAACAAAGCTTACTATGTAAGGATAACAACTAGGTTCATGAACGAAAAATATCTCACCATACCCTTCGAAGTCAGCATTTGATAAAATTTCTACTGAGCGAGAAATCCTCGTGCTCCCCACATAAGAAAGAACGGGTTGATCATCGAAAGGGACCAAGAAAGATTGGGGTGGAGGGAATGCGATTAACTCTCCTACTAGCTTTAATTTGGCAGTATCTAAGATTGAAAAATCAAACACGCCTAAAAAATCTTGGGAGGTATTTGGAGATATAACATAGTCCCCATCGGCGAGCACTAAAGTCGCGGTAAGCGTGAAAAGGGAGGGCGATATTTGGTCCAGAGAAAGGTCAAGATCGAACGGTGGAGTTTTCTGTTTAATCTCATTTAAAAAGTTGAGTTCATACGGATTGGTACCCGTCGAAGATTCATTGTTCGAATTCTCCTGAACCGGATTCTTTGTATTACACCCAAGTAATATAATGAGCCCTAGAAGAAGGAGTGATTGTCTCATCGTTTCATTATTTAATAGAAAATAAGATGTAACTAAGGTACAAATAAGAGAGACAGATAGAAGTTTGGGTTTGGTCTTCAGGTTGTATACCTTTAATGGGCAAAGAAAATCCCGCAATCATACTCCAAACGCTGAATACCAAATGAGCCTAACTGTTGTCCTTCTTACTGTAATTATTTTGCTTGTTTTTGCAAATTTAATTCTACTTCTTAAACGAAATAACAGTGTCGATCCTACTGAGAAGTTGGACGAGATTACGCGTTCTATTTCCCAGTTTGACGAAACCTTGAAGGATGAATTTCAAAGAAACAGAAAAGAAAGCGGAG
>Ga0307984_1000641_pt1 | contig 15171 bp, 23 predicted proteins | sample EllFjometageno78_FD_203169 | JGI IMG/M metagenome (GOLD analysis project Ga0307984, IMG submission 203169) | Marine microbial communities from Ellis Fjord, Antarctic Ocean - #78 | ecosystem: Environmental > Aquatic > Marine > Unclassified | place: Southern Ocean | collected 2014-10-09
CGCAACGCTCACTACACAGCTTGATATATCAAGTGCATTGGTGAATATTACTCCTGCTACAACAATAGCCGGGCTAACAACCATTGCCTCTTTAAAAGGTACTGGTGCAGTTACAATTACTGACATACTTGACGAAGACAATATGGCTTCTAACAGTGCAACTAAACTTGCTACACAGCAGTCCATTAAAGCCTATGTAGACGCGCAAGTTGACACAGCAGATACATTGTCAGAAGTGCTTGCTATTGGCAACACAACAGGCGGTACAGACGTTTCTGTATCTACTGATGATAAAGTACAATTCAGAGATGCAGCTATATACATTAACTCAAGCACTGACGGGCAGCTTGATATTGTTGCGGATACTGAAATACAAATTGCTGCAACAACTATAGACATAAACGGAGCTGTTGATGTAAGCGGGGACGTTGGAGTTGGTGACGGAACAATAACACCTAACGGTTCTATTAATGATATAGCGATAACAAGTGCAAATGCAGCAGCAGGGATAACTATTGGTACTTCAAATTCTGGTGTTGGTTATCTAGCATGGGCAGATACAGATGCAAACAACGGTGCTTGGATATCATTAGACCATGGGACAAACACTTTTGACTTTAGGAATAACTCAGCATCTCAACTTACCCTTTCTGGCTCTGTGGCCGATTTCCAAAATAATGACATAAAAACCGTAGGTACAACAAATGTGGGTACATATGCTACTGGTGGTGGTACTGCGGGGATAGAAATTAATCCTTTAGGATATATTTTACACTCGAGAACAACAACTGGTACCGCAGGACACATAGAATTTCATAACCCAAATGGTCTTGTTGGCTCTGTATCTACAAACGGTTCAACCACATCCTTTAACACATCATCTGACTACAGACTAAAAGAAAATGTAGTTACTGATTGGGACGCTACGACAAGGCTGAAAAAATTAAAGCCGTCACGATTTAATTTTATTGCTGATGCAGATACAACTGTTGATGGCTTCTTAGCACATGAGGCACAAGAAGTCGTTCCCGAATGTGTCACTGGTCTTAAAGATGCAATGAAGGGTGACGGTACTCCTGACTATCAAGGCATTGACCAAAGCAAATTAGTTCCGTTGTTAGTTAAGACTATACAAGAACTTGAAACCCGAATTACAGCACTAGAAGCATAGGATAAACAATGCTAAAATATATAGAGAAATTCATAAACGGGCTAGGTGATTTCAATCACATGGTTATTGGCTTGGGTGTCATGGTTGTTTGTTCAATCATCCCTGCATTACTGCCATTTGCCGCCACGTTTATCTCTGCATTTTACTTAGGCAAAGAGCATCGCAGTTACATACATTTAGGTGAGCTAGGTAGCTTCCAAATTAATAAATGGAGCAAGCATGACCGTAGGCAAACTATTTTTGTATGGATTGCGGTTTGGCTTTATGTTTTAGGTTTTAGTTTAAGGTAATAAATATGAGTAATGATCCTATAAGTCTTGAGTTTATGAAATGGTTGTGGGGTCTTCTTAGTATTCCGTTATGGTTTCTATTTAAAAAAACAGGCGAAGCGTCAAAAGATTTAGCGGAGCATAAACTTTATGCTGCAAACACTTATGTTAAAAATACAGACATAAAAGACATGGAGAATCGTATTTTGGCAGCTATTAGCGAGCTTAAAGCGGAGCTTAAAACAAAGGCAGACAAATAATGGGTGATCTAACTTTAAATTTAAGTCGCCATGAATTTAAGTGCCAGTGCGGGTGCGGGTATGACACTGTGGATTTTGAATTAGTAAATGTTATTCAAGCCGGGTGCGAATATTTTGACACTACCGTCAGCATTAACAGCGGGTGTAGATGTACGCAGCACAATAAAAATATTCTTGGTCATCCTAAATCAAAACATATTGAAGCAAAAGCCGCCGATATAGTATATAAAAATGTCCGTCCTGAATTAACTGCTGCTTATTTTAACCGAACATATCCTGCTAAATATGGGATTGGTACTTACGATACGTTTACACATATTGACGTTCAGCCAAATAAAAAAAGATGGGGTATTTAATATGGCGCTGCCAATCATAGGCGACATGCTAGAAACTATAGGCAGTTTAGCGGGCAAGTTTATTAAAGATAAAGATGCCGTGGAAGCGTTTAAACACGAAGTTAATATGTCTTTAACTAAAATGGATTTGGCACAAATAGAAATTAATAAAGTAGAGGCTGCTCACTCGTCCGTTTGGGTGTCCGGGTGGCGACCATTTATTGGTTGGGTGGCTGGACTAGCATTAGCCTTAGAATTTCTAGTACGTCCTATTGTGCAATGGGTTCTTGATATATCTGGGCAAGCTATTCAACTACCAAACATTGATAACCAAGAACTTTATCCAATTTTAATGGGGCTTTTAGGTCTTAGCACACTTAGAACATACGAGAAATTCAAGGGCGTTGCGCGTGATTAATCTGGATTTATACCTTGCCTAGCAGTTTTAGAAATAACTTCTAAACCCGGCACTCTATCTGCCATATCCATTATCTTCTTTAATGCTTTTACAGCCGGGGAATCCGCAGGCTTTTCATCTCCAGTAAAATTTTTTCTCAGACTGTTTGCAAAACTTAATAACTCTTCTCGCTTATCTTCTGGAACCCACACTTTTACCTGTGCGTGACCTTTGCGGGTTTTCTGTCGTTCGGCGTATCTCTGTTGGTGTATAAATTTATTCATAATATTTTTGTCCTCTAAAATTTATTTATTTTTTAAAATAGTATCACTAGGCATCGGCTAGATCAAGAGCATTACTTACTGCGTCTTTTATTTTTTCTGAATCTAGCATACTAACTTGTTCTCGTATAAACGCTTTGTCTATTTTACTAATATCTTCTATAAGAAACCTAGCTACATAACCTGGCTTTGCCAACGACAACATTTTTATTTTTGGTCTGACATTCTTACCGTCTATTTTTATAGTTCCGCAGGAAGAACCTTCAGTTTTGTAACGCATAACCGCTTTAATCTGCATATCTAAATTTGATATATTATGTAGGTTTAGCCGCACTGCAAAATGATTTACTGCATGTCTAACGTCCGATATAAGTATGAAATCTCCAGGTGTTGCATCTATTATAGCTTCTACTGCTACCGTTAGTGGGTTCTTAGATGCTGCTATCATTGCTTTCTTAGCTTCAGTGCTAGGTGCAGGGGCTAGGAGCGCCTCTAAGTCTATATCTCTTTCTCGTAGCCATCTCCAGATAGACTTAGCCCACTTAGGTCTGCCTATAGCATCTTTAACTTCTAGCCATTTATTTAAGTCCGTAAAATAAGCAGGCGAGGCAGGGGTGATAGCGTTCTGCATGACATAGAACCGCCTATCACCGCCTGCCACCGCTAGGGCGTTATCGTGATTTGAAAACATAAGGTAGCTTGAATATACCATGCTAAATCTATGCTGTCCGTACTTTGGGTTAATACGCTCACGCTTCGGCCTTGGGTCTATATAATCTTTTAAACTCTCATACACTTTAAAATAGCTTTTAGTGTCTGAAGTATCTTTAGTTTCGTTTGTGACAACAAGTGGCTTCTCCATCCAATCGTTAAACACGCCATCTCCGGTAAGTCTATTGAAAGGTACGTTCTCTACATTCTCTATGCCAATTATAGTTTCTATCATATCAGCTAATGTAGTACGCCCAGTTCCCTGTTGCTTGGCTATCATAAGTATAGCCGCACCTCTAAAACTAAGGTCTTGCATCTTGGCTGATAGCCAATCAAGAAAATATTCTCTCTCTGCATCTATAGGTACTAAATACGTTATGAACGCCATAAACATTTTTACGTCAGCTTCATCATACGCACCTTCACCCCACTCAGGTTGGTGAAACATATTTATTCTTAAATCCTGTCCGTCAGTAACAATTTTAGCAGTATCTCTAGGATTAAATGTTTGACCTTGTACTACAACTCGTCCAGGTGATGTTAGCCACAACTGCGTTTCAGCTACAGACTTAGCTTTACCATCTCTAGTAAACACCCTAACTTTTCGGGGGAAGGTATTTTTGAAGGCGTTCATTGTTATGCTGCGAGGTTGGGTCACGCCTTGTATTTGCCAGACAATATCGCCTGAACTGTCGTATGCCCACCCCGCTACCAACTTTGCCGCAGGGTCAAATACTCCTGATTCCGGGCCGCCGTTGGTCGCCACATGATGTAAAAAATCACTAGTGTGCATACTATCGCAGTGACCATGAAAACATTTAAACGCTCGCCTATCGCCGTTTTCTTTACTTCTACCTAAAGGCATGTACCCTGCGGTATCTCCGGGAGTAGTATGATTAACACTCCAAGGACATTCTATCTCCACCCACTCATCGCTCTCTGAACGTACTTTTTTCTCTTCGTACAGCCATTCAAGTATTGGGTCTACAATACCGCCCATAGCCGGAGCTTCAGCTACTATTGGCGACCAAGGTGATGTTCCGACACTTCTAGACGCTCTACGTCTTGTCAGACCTTCGGCATCTTCTACTACCTCAGACCATGCAACTTCAATCTCCATACACTCCAGTAATTTTTCTGGTGTCCAAGTAGGGCCATCAGTAGCTATAAGTTTAACAGGAAAATATTGTTTAGGGCCGGGCTTGTTATTAACCCCGCCTGGTAGCCTGACTAATTTTGTAGGCATCATTCCGCCGGTATCACTATAACCGCTTTCATATACTAGCTGCACTAATGCCTGTGCATGTTCTAATACGTCAATAGGCTTCTCTAACACGTAGCCGTATTGATAGTTTCCCTGACTACTTTCAATTATATATGTAGGCTGCAAGTTCTTGGGTATTTTTTCTACAGGAACTTTAGTGCCTATGTCATCAAGCACGACAACATGCAATCTTGTAAATAGATTTTTTCTGTTGTATAATCTCTGACTTTCTGGATCAGCCCTACACGTTGATGTCCCAAAATATAGTGCCATAGGCTTAGTTGCCCTAGCTAATCGTTTTAGCAGATCGTCCTCACCGCAAGGAAAACCCGGTATGTTTCTATCGGTAGCCCAACATAAAGTATTCTCATGTTCGTCAGAAGGATCCGCGCCTGCAAAAACCATATCCATGAAATCTTTAAGCTCGGCAAGATCATATGTAACTCTAGTATCTGGATTGTCTTCTGCCATAGCAAATATATTACTGGTGCTTTTGCTAGGCTCGTCTGCTTTAATAATTTTAGCTTTAGTATCTATTTTAGTTTTTGTCATGCTAGTTTTACTTTCCATATCGCGTCATAATGACGGGTTCTGCTTTCAATGGAATACCTTTCGCCCAAACTGGGTTTGTTTCCATTACTTGTTGTAGCTCCTGTTTATATTTGTCTGCGCTCTTTACAGGAACTTCTTGTATTATCTCATCGTGAACATGCCCGACAACTCTATCTACTTGCCGTAGCGAATGTCTTAAAATATTAGCGCAAAGAGCTTGCGTCACGTTCTCAGCGAGTAGTCCAGGCCATAAAGATATGCGAGGCCACTCTTCTACACCTTGAGCAGGTATCCAATTAGCTTTCATGGCGGTGATGTTTAAGCGCGGCCCCCACTTAGTGTCCACGCTCTCTAGCTTGGCTTTAGGATATTGTATCACTAGATCACCGGGAAGTATGCAAAGTAACGTCCCGCCAAGCAAGTCTTTTATAAATAAATACGTCACTCGACCGGCTTTATGTTCAGTGCCTGGGCTTCGTATAGCTAACGTAGCCGCTCGGTCTAGTTGCGCCCAAAATATAGTTGCCCATACATTCTTCTCTCTCCAAGCATTTACAACGCCGCTCACTTCATTGTCTGTCATTTCTACGCCGTACACTTTAGCCATAGCACTAAACGCTCCTAGCCCGCCGCCGTAGCCTAGAGATAGCTCCGCCACCTTACCAACTTGTCTCTCACCTAAACCAAGTTCGTCTGCCGTGTGCATGTATATATCAACATCATCGGCAAACATTTCTAGTCGGTCTTTAGCGTGTTCGCTTTTAGAAAGCCAAGGTAAAGCTCTGGCCTCAATGCTCGACCAATCTCCCACAACAAACACATTACCATCATCAGGTATTAGTGCCGGGCGAAGTAACTTAGATAAAGTATCCATAACAGGTAGGTCGCCGTCATCATCTTCTAAGATGTAGCCCTCACGCATCTGTTCTTTAAGGTCTTCGGCTTGGCTTGCGCTAAAACAATTCCTTGCCATATTGTGTAATTGCAGACCTTTTGAGGCAAAACGCAGCGTCTGAGATGCTCCAGAGTAAACAAATGCGCCCCGTACTCGGCTGTCCTCGCCTGAACAACGCCCTACCATCCTAGAAAACTTAGCCACGCTAGACTTACTGCCCTTCTGTACTAAGGCAATAACTTCTTTAACTTGATCTGGTAACTCTATATGACCTCGGCCTGCTTTTTCTAATAGCTCTGCCCGAATATTTTTATCTAAAGAATATTTCTTATCGCCGTCTTTATATACTTCCATTAAAGATTTAACTTTAACATCTACTTTAGTTAGCACCCAATCTGCTATGCGCTTATGCTGAGTATGCTTCGTTACCGCTCTATCAGTTAGCGTAGATAACTTGCCGCCAATCTCGCCTTGTTCCATAGTCGCGTATTTCATTGCGCCTTTTGCAAGCTCTAAGTCTATCTTAATACCGCGCTCGTTAATTCTTTCCGACACTAGCCAATCAGCATGTTCATCTTTTGTCATAGGTCTAAGCATAGCTACCGCTGATTTAGTTGCCCTGACATCATCTAAACAATACCCGCCCATCTCAGCCATAAGTTTTGGGTCTTCATTAAACTCACCAGTAAGTTTATCAGGTATTGATAATAGTCGTATTAGCTGTGCGCCTCGGTGATTCTTTTTATATTTGCTGTCTAATGCCTGGGTCAGCTTATCTAAACTCGCAGGCATAGCATTTACTCTTGCTTGTGCTGAAGTGCAGAACCATCTGTCAAACTCTATTACCGGGAAGTTATGCTCGTCTTCACCTATCTGCCAGATACCTCTATCAAAAGCGGCATTGTGTGCCATGACTAGTGGAGCTTGCTCAATAGCCTTAACAAGATCGCTCGGAAGCGCACCGTGTTCAGGATACCAAAGCCACTCGCCTTTTTGATTAGCTTCTTGATATGTAACCGCCAAGCAAATTATTTCTGTACTTGGGTGCATAACATAGTTGTCGCCGCCTTCTGTTTTTAAATCGCAGCGCGAGCGAGTTTCAAAGTCTATTATAATGTTCACTATTTTTCCTTCCAAAGAAAAAGAGGGCGGTCAGTGCGAAACCTAGCCGCCCTCATAAAAGACTAAGCTACTTTTCTACGTCTTCTTTTCGGTGGCTGTTCCTGGACTTCAGGTTCAGCTTCAGGCTCATCCTCTGTAACAGTTGATGCGTCTAATCCTTCCCATTTGACTATATCAAGTACAGGCGTAATGATTGTTCCATACTTCTTATGCTTATAGGAAGAGTTTTTCAGATTAATAATCGGAACAATATCACTGTCCCCATTCTCAACCTTTAGCAAGAGCGCAGTCAATACACGTTGTATTTCATCTCTTGCACCTTTAGCGGTACTCTTAAACACCACTTGCTGACCTGTGTCCTCACCAGATACGCAAGCTAATTGTATAGAGTATTGATCCGCCCAGTTTGCCCCAACGTCTGCTAGTTCGCTTCGCACTATTGGTGCATCATAGGCCGGAGCCATTGCTTCACCTAGGACGTTACTAGAATCACCCCAAGCAATATACCCCATCTCAAAAGATTTAGGATTTATCGCCCACTGTGAGCCGTCTTGTACTTCGACTGAATCAGCCCCATACTCCCATGAAGCTAATTTAGTTAGCCGTAAAAAGTCTGCGCCTGTCCCGGCTGAAGCCGTTGACATTCTTGCTTTAGCGGCTTGCAGCCCCTTTAGCATATCGTCCATTTTTGTAGGTAGATTTGACATATTTATTTCCTTTTCTGTTATCAATTAAGTTTCATTAAAAACGATCTCTAAGAGCTTTAAGCCCTCTCACCGCCACGTACTCTGGTCTTTTATCGCTATGTCGAGCGATGGTAGTTCCAGAGCTAGTAGCACTACAATAGTCTTCGAATTTTTCAAAGTCAATTCCTTTTGTAGCGCATACTTTCTTGAGTTGCGTGGGCGATTTTATTTTACTGTCCACGCAATCTTCTATCTTTAATTTCTTTGCTTTGCGTACAAGTCCTAAGACTGTATCGGGGTCGTGCCACTTATTAATGGCTCGCTTTTGTACAAGTTTCCATCCGTCAAATTTAACCCCAAGCTCCATCTGCCCGTGAGCAAAAGCTCGGACATCTTTTATCCAAGCATCTAATTCTTCTGCTACAGCTAATGCTTCGGATACTGTTTTTTGTTGCGTTGGTGCTAGTCGTTGCGCTTGTAGTATAAGTCCGGTCTTTGCAGGACAGGTTGGCGCAGCAGGACACCACTTACAGTGATCGCCTGGCATTGGCTTCTGACCGCCCTCTTCTGCCCGCCTGACAGCTTCCATAAACTCAGCCTCATAACAATCGAGATAGGCCATCTCAGTTTCCCAAGTTCTCAGGGTATCCTCGCCTCTATTGCTTGGCTGTATGATTGCAATAACAAGTCGGTCGCGCCCCTCAAACAAATCTGGTATTTCTTTTCGGGCGAGCATAGCATAAAACAGCCCTTGCGCGGAATGGTCTGGAGAAACAGAAATACCGTCACCAAATTTCCAGTCCCCAACACACACTACATCTTTGCCTACTGCAATAAAATCTGCTGTACCGCCGATAGTGTCGCTGCGCTGCATTGTGGCTTCTGCTTCATACTCTGACAAACTGTACTCTTCACATAGTTCTGTAAAAGCATTGTTTGCAGGAATAAGTTTTTCAGTTACTAAATCGTTTGTAACTACAAATTTACCGCGTTTAAAACCTACGCACGTTGACAAAGTTTTATCGCCGAGTAGAATATTCTCCATGCAATCATGCAGCATAGACCCTATCTCGGCAAAACTGCTTGTGGCTTGTTTTGGCATGTCGGCAGATAAACCTAACCATGCGGGACATGCTATAGTTCGTGCGGCTGTTGAACCGCCGTACTTATAATGTTTCATTTTAAACTCCTTTTGTTAGTGTAGTTTTACCGAACTGATTACTTTTTTATCTATGAAATATTCCGCGAGGCCATACACTTTTGATATTATCTCACCTTCTTCAAACGGGTGTTCCTTATCGTTTTTTCGTGTCTCGTACATTACTCTATCGACTACGACTATTTGTGCTACGGCATTCAGCATCATGTCATTGACTAACTTGTCCCTGAACGCTTTGTCCTGCTTACGCTTGTTTATTTTTTTTAAGTGTTTTTTTATCCTAATAGCTATTTCTTTAAATACGTGTTCTATATCAGGACGATTTTCAATAAGTTCTGGCGGTACTACTGGCATTTTTTATCCCCTTGTTTAAGTTGTTTTTTTATTCGTGAGACCATTATACGTCCAATTCTTGTTGAGCCGCTGTCTGATAGCCGTATGCCGTGTAGACGCGATCATCCATACTAGCGATTGTTCCGACATGCACCACATTGCGGCCTTTCTCGATTTGTAAGGCTTTTCCGCCTACCTCGATGACTGCAATAATAATATCTTCAGTCTTTATGTTGTTTGATCTGTCATAGGTAATGACAAGCTCATTGCCTGCTGCGGTATTAACAAAGCCGCAAATGTTAGTGCCAAGCGGCACTTTAAGTTCGTTAATGCCGAGCTTAACTACAATTTTTTCAGATATTAATTTAATCATTTTTTTGTCCTTTTTTGTTTAGTGGATAAGCATGAACATGAGCCGCCAGGATAGCGTCTAACATTTTAGTCATCGAGGTTTCATATCGTAGGGCATATTCCGTCATAATTTTATGCGCGGGTTCTGAGATAGCCATCATTTTGCGCTCAGTATTTATTTTTTTAGGCGGTACGAAATTCATCTTAGCTTCCTTTATTAAGTTTGGTTAATTGATTGCCGCCCAATCTTCGGCGGTTTCTGTAATATCCTGCGCGACAGAGATCATGTTTGTAGACGCAAAACGCCGAATATATAAGTCGTTAAAAACAGACAAATCTATTTCTTCATTGTCGGAATCGCAGACCGATATTTCGGTTATCTCAAAATCATCTCGGGGTGTTTTCCGCTCGTACCATACATCCACAGTGAGTAGGTGATCTTCATATAAGAAGTATTCAAAACTTCTGTCTATTTGCTCTAACATTAAAATACCTTTTGTTTTATGTTGTTTTTTTGATTACGATAGCGTAATATAATATTTGTACTATTAATTATACAAGGCTGTCAACATGAAAACAGAAAAAGATTTACATAACTATCTAAAAAAACAATGCGATTATCACGGGGTCATATTTTATAAATTCTCATCTCCGGCAAGGCGAGGTGTACCAGATGTTATTTTGGTGCATCGTTTAAAGTATAGCGACAGTATGCCTGACCGTGTTTGTTTCGTAGAATTAAAATCCCCTTCAGGTAAGGGGCGGCTTTCTGATTTACAACTTTTAGAAATAGAGCGGTTGCGGTGGGCGGGGGCTAAAGTTCATGTTCTTGATTTACCTAGTCAGGTTGATAGCTTGATGAAATTATTAACGGAAGAACAATAATGCTTGGATTAAAAAATTTAACCCCAGATCAAAATGAATGTGTGACGCATTTATTTGAGCAGGACAGCACTTTATTAGTCGCTGACATGGGGTCAGGAAAAACAGTTTGCGCTATGACTGCGGCTGCGGAATTATTAGCATCTAAGTTTGTAAATAAAATTTTAGTCATCACGACTATAAAAGTTGCTCAAAATGTTTGGGCAACAGAGCATCAAAAATGGTCGCATTTAACTCACCTAAAAGTTGCTATGGCATTAGGGTCTGAGCAGGCCAGGGAAGTTGGGCTTGCGTCTAATGCGGATTTAATATGTATTAACTTTGAAAATTTAAGATGGCTATGTGAAACGCTAGGCAATGATTTAGTCAAAAAATTTGACGGCCTTATTATTGATGAAGTATCGAAATTAAAATCTAACAGTGGCTCTAATTTTAAAGCCATAAAAAAGTATATCCGAAAATTTAAGTGGCGTTTGACTATGACTGGGACACCAGTTTCTGAAGATTGGACAGGTTTATTTGGCCAAATTTATATGACCGATGGCGGTAAGGCATTAGGTAAAAATAAACAAAGGTATCTTGAAAATTATTTTTATCCGACAGATTTTCAACAAAGAAATTGGTCACTATTGCCAGATCAAGACGCGAGAATATTAACAAAAATTAAACCTTTATTATATCACTTGCCCGATTATAGGCATGAATTGCCCGATTTAATTGAGCAAGATATAATTATTGACATGCCTAACCATAGTAAAAAATTATATTCGCAATTTAAAAAAACTATGGTCGCTGATTTTAATAACTCAGAAATTGCTGCACAGAATAGTGCGGCCTTAACTGGGAAATTACAACAAATTTGCCAAGGTTTTATGTATGGTGAAAACACTATTTTTGAGATGGAAAATCCTAAGTTAGACATGCTTAAAAATTTAGTTGCGGAAAATTCTAAACCAAAAATTATTGTATATTGGTTTAAGCAAGACCTCAAAAATTTGCAAAAGGTGTTTCCAGGTGGCGTGGTGCTTAAAAATCCTGGGGATGTTGATGCGTGGAATAAGGGTTTAACCATAAACTTATTATTTCTACAACCGCGATCTGCTGCTCATGGTCTTAATTTAGCCAGTGGAGGCCACCAGATTATATTCTACAGCATGGTATGGTCGAATGATTTATACCTACAAACGATTGCTAGATTATGGCGGAGAGGGGCTAAAAAGTCTGTCACTGTTAAAAAACTAATAATGGAGAATACCATTGACGAAATAATTAATTTAAGATTGTTGGATAAAAAGAAATATCAAACCCTCTTGCTATCTCACATTGCCCTGTGATATATTATAGATCCTTCCATAGGAAAATATGTTAATGGTTTTTTTGTTTTCCATTAACTAAATAAAAACCCCCTGTATTTTCACCCATACAGGGGGTTTTTTATTGTTTAACTATGTTTTACAGTTAAAAGACAAACACGCCTACCATAGCCACCCATAAGACAGGCGCGACTATAATTGCTAATAAAATATGCTTCACTGTTAATGGCGTATTATGGATTACGAAAATATTAGTATTTAAAAATTTATGCATTTTAATTTATCCTTTGTTATTTACTGTTATTTTTTCCGATATGCAAAAAGTATGGTTTCCATTAGTTATAGCTGTAGATATACCGCTATTATAGGCATAAGTAATTATTTCTATTAATGCAGTAGATAAGCCTATTCCCTCTAATTTTTCACGCTCTTTATCTGCGAAATCTAACGTATTTTGTAACGCTATTGAATATTTATTTTCCATTATATTTCCTCTATTAAATATTTTCTTTAATAAGTTTTTTTGCTTTACGCAAATCTGTGATGGCTACTATTTTTTGTACACGAGGGTTGTCTTTTAAGATTTTAAGAACCCTTTTTTTCATTTCACCTTTCAAAGTAACTTGTTTTCGGTGGTGGTTAAAAGATACAAATTCGCCTTGATCCGTAAAATACATGTGTTCGAGTAAATCACAGTAATCAGGGATATTGCGCCTTGTGGTATATCGGCCTGATCCATTCGTCCAATCGGATGATTTAACAGCACCGCCCAATTTGTATAGCTCTGTAAGTAGTTTGTTTGTCATTTTGTTTTATCCTTTACAGGGTTAATCGCAATTATTGCAATATCCGTTTGGAAGTTTTCGTTATATGCTACAGCGAAATCATAGCTGTCATAAACTTTGTCCACTTCAGCAAGTAGGCATGTATAATCATTATCTATTATCATCTGGTAAACGTGCGCTATGGCCGTTGAAAGGCGGTCATGGTGCTTTTTAAGTGGTGGTGCTATTTCTGCAAATGCTTTTGGTAGTATTATCTCATAAGACATTTTGTTTTATCCTTTGCTAGTTTGTTTTTAAGGTCGCGAATTTTTAGTTCAATAGCGTATTTTTTCATTTTTACATGTGAGCTGTTGCCATTACAACGCGCTTTAATGTAATTTTGTGCGCTTGCTATTTGTTTTTCAATTTTATCTACTATTTGAAATACCTCCTATTGTGCTTAATTCGTTTGTAGCTTCAAGTAAAACTAGCGCGTCTTTTAACCCTTGTTTTACATTTGGATATAATTCGCCTGTTTTAGAATTAATCGCATTGCCTGTTATAATATCCACTGTAGCTAACAGATTTTGTATTGCTTCAACGGCCCTGTCTAGCTCAATACTCCCTTCCTCCACACTTTCTGTGACAATGCAGCCGTTATCATCTGCATATTTTTCTAGGGCCTCAATGCATATATTATAGCATTCTTCATCTGCAAATGTTGCTATGTGGTCTGCCCATGAGCAGTGACCGCCTTCTAAATAAACTTTAACACTCATTTTATTGCCCCTCTTTTAAAACTGACATAGCTTCACAAATAGAATTCCATTTTTTTTCGTGCGTACTGTCGTTTTTAGTATGTACGCCACCACCCGTTCTATCTTCTAGGGTAACTTCACGATATTTATGTAAAGCCGCCCACACTATAGCTAACGCGCTATTTTTGTTATAATCGTTATTCATTTTGTTTTGTCCTCTGTTATTGAGCTTAATTGCTCAATGATATTGCAAGCGCGTAAACTTGCAACATCGTTGAATAATCACGCGGTTATAAACGTACTCTTAAAACGTGGTGACCTTGCACCATGAACCACAATAGCAATATTTTGTTTAAGGCCGTCACATAGGCCGCAATCAATGCATTTAAGCCCCTTACTATCCGATAGACATTCTATTTCGTTATCTAATAGGCCGTCATTAGGTAGTGCCACGCGGAATGTTTTTGCACCTTGTGCTTGATATTTTAATGCTTGTTTTGGTGTATCCGCGCTTACTTGGCATATGGATAGAAATCTTTTATCAAAATTCTTGTGATTTATTTGGTGAGTATAGCCAGTATGGCCGTTGCATAATTTAACCATTGTATCAAATATATTAAAAGGTGACGCGCTCGGATCACCATAAGCACCTAGTCTAATTTTACGACCTATAAAATATTGACCATGTTTTTTTATATCGAACATTGGGTAATTGCCTTTTTTATAGCTATTATATACGGATGTTGGTGCTTGCCCTAAATTGACATAACACGCGCCACCAGTATTTTGTTTGTGTGGGCAATTGCCACAAATAGAAACATCCTTAAATTGCTTGCTTGCTTCCATTGGGGATACGTCACTTCTTATAATCCAAGTTTGTATCATGTCACCAGTTTTGATATTACTAGTCGACATTGTCGCAATTACCACAATAGGCGCCCCGTCTAAAATAGACGCGCCTTGATAAAGAATATAACCCCTCTCTTTTTTAGTGGTGGTTTTTAGTTTTTTACTACCTAATAATCTATTCATTATATAGTCCTTTTTTTCACCATAAAAATAAAGCCCATATGCTTTAAAATATCAATAGCATCACGGGTCAATGTGATTTTGCCGGTAAGTTTAGCTAGACTTTTAGATGTGGCGCACACAGGGTAAATAACCTCATTGCCGTAGTTATTTTTGATTTCAACTTCAAGTTCTTTAATCATTTTTAGTCCTTTTTGTTTTTGTTTTTGTTTTATGTGTATACATTATTATATACATAATTAGAAAATACAAGTAATAAATTAAAAAAGCACAATAAAAAAGGTAATAAGCACAATAAAACACTATCGACCAGGCAATCAATAACCCTATATAAAACCTAGTGTTTATTATAAAAGGCTTTAAAAGGCCTATAATTTAAAAGAGTTATATATTTTTTTTCTAATAAAATACACTCTGGTATGGTGGTATTCTGTAGCAAGTTTCTTAAATCATGGGCCTTTTGCGGCCTTTTGGGCTTCATGGGTGGTGCTAAAGCAAAATTTTAGCTACATGCATAACAATTTTAATCTAGTGCCACACCATATATCATAAGGGCTTCAGTTCAAACCACCAGTTCAAACCACCAGTTCAAACCACCAGTTCAAACCACCAGTTCAACCCTTGGAATCGTTGTGCTTT
>Ga0307984_1000642_pt1 | contig 15156 bp, 18 predicted proteins | sample EllFjometageno78_FD_203169 | JGI IMG/M metagenome (GOLD analysis project Ga0307984, IMG submission 203169) | Marine microbial communities from Ellis Fjord, Antarctic Ocean - #78 | ecosystem: Environmental > Aquatic > Marine > Unclassified | place: Southern Ocean | collected 2014-10-09
TAATTGACCCAGAGCGGATGAATGCGGCCTCAGCCCAAATAATGATGATGTATGGATCTCTGAGTGCCCTGGTCGGCGCTTATTTCGCCTTAGGAGGTAGTAAATGATTAGCATATTCACGTCAGCCATAGGTCTGGCAACGAGTTACCTAGATGGCAAGGCCAAGGTAAAGTCTGCTGAAGCAGAGACCAAACTAAAGATCGCCACTGGAGAGATAACATGGGAACAGTCGGCAATTGAGGCCAGCAACAACAGTTGGAAAGATGAGCTTTGGACTGTGGTCTTTGTACTTATCCTCTGCGCTAATTTTATTCCTGGCTTACAAGACACCATGGAACGAGGATTTGCTAATCTGGCGAACACCCCCGCGTGGGTTCAAATGGGAATGTACGCAAGTATAGCAGCCTCATTTGGCATCAGAACTCTCAAAGGTTTTGGCAAATGAATGATGCAATGAAAGCTCTGCAACAGAAAGTGGGCGTTGGTGCTGATGGTTCCTTTGGGCCTGACACGGCTAGAGCCATCGCTTCCTATTACGAGTTGTCCCCTGATAAAGCTGCCCACTTGTTGGGGCAGGCGCACCATGAATCTGGTGGCTTTAAGAAGACAACAGAGAGCCTTTACTACTCAACTCCTGAGCGCATCCAAGCTGTCTGGCCTACTCGCTTTGAGACTATAGCAGACGCAGAGCCCTTCGCCAAGAACCCAGTGGCATTAGCCAACAAAGTCTACGGCGACAGGATGGGCAACTTAGGCGAGGGTTTCCTATGGAGGGGAAGAGGTTACTTACAGCTTACAGGCCGTGATAATTACCGTCTATTTGCATCCGAAATGAGGCTACCTAAAGTAATGGAAGAGCCCGACTTGTGTGCCACAGGGTACGCATTTGATACTGCTTTTTGGTACTTTAAGACTAACTACTTGTTCAAGATTGCGGGGGCTGGTGTGGACGATGAAACGATCCGCCAGATCACTAAGCGTGTAAATGGTGGCACTCATGGACTAGATGACCGAATTGCACAAACAGCTAAGATACACGCTTGGCTATCTGCATAGCAAAAAACACAGATCGCTATCCCTGCTGATCCACCTGTCAGCAGCCGCGCAGTCTGGGGGCGGCAACGGGAACCCCAGACCTTTGAAAGGAGGTAATCCTATGTATTCATGGAGCTATCCCCATAAAGATTTGACAGCATGTGGGCTGTTGGTCGCCTAAACTATAAGGTCTAAGGCGACCTAACTTAGCACTGGTTGTGGACTACAAAGCGTCCCGATCAGTGTTTTTTTGTATTTAGAACACTTATTTATATGGCTTGTACTGCGGATCATTGTTTCGTATAAGGGTATCGATACTCAGGTATCAACGGGGCGGGGGAGATGTGCCTGCTAGACGGGGACGCCCACCGCTCCACCCACTTACACTTTTTCAACTACGGCTACGTGCATCCCTTCTGGGGACTTCATGGAAGCAAACAAATCCACAAGCTGTTGGTAACTTATTATGAGTAGTGAAAACTCTTTAAGGTCGTCACACCATTGGCGTATGAAAACAGTGCCGTCCTCCTCTAAGTACATCTCAACGTCCTCGTGGACCGCTCCCTCATCCAGCGCTACTATCTGCGTATGGTCACTGCCAAATTCTACTGTGAACATTTAATACTCCTGTCAAAAGCCCAACCGACAATCTTTTGTAGGCGGGTTGGGATTGTTGCAAAAAGGGCCCACTAGGGGCCCCTTTAGTTTACTCGCAGGTGCGTAAGCCAGTGGCGGGATCGTGGTAGCAAGCGCCACCCTCTTTCTCGTCAACAAAGCTGTCTGGTGCTACTACTGGAACTGGTGCAACATCCTCAGACGTTGAGGCGTTCAATATGCCAAAGCGCTTGCCGCTGGACCTAAAGGTCGTACATCCAGAGGAGCCTCCGTCATAGGCTTGCATGTAGACATCTTTGAACTGCTCCCACGTTACCTCATCGCCCACGTTGCAAGTCTTAGAGCAAGCACTATCGACATATTGAGAGGCAAGGTTTAGAACGCGGACGTGATCGAAAACAGATAGTGCATCCGCTGTCTCACCTTTCACACCGAACTCTCGAACACCGAAGTCTTCAATTCGTTCAACTCTTGGTCCATCAAAGGTTTGGATCGTGCGGTCATAGTAGTGGCTAAACACTGGCTCAATGCCAGACGATACGTTGTCAGCACTCAAGCTGATTGTACCTGTGGGGGCGACAGACAGTAGGTGACTGTTGCGGATGCCAAGGCGCAGTATGTCTGCACGGATTACATCTGGCAGCGTCTTCGCAAAACCACTGCTAAGGTACTGGTGGTTAAACAAAGGAAACGGCCCCTTTTCTCTGGCCAGATCAATAGATGCTCTGTAGCAGCCGTCACGAATTGTAATCATAATGCGCTCAAGTACCGCCATGAACACAGGACTGCCATACTTACCGCCCAGCGCTTCGATGGCGTTGGCAACCCCAGTGATACCTAAGCCCATGCGGCGCTTATCTTTTGCTTCCTTCTCTTGTGCTGGAAGCGGGTAGGTTGCACGGTCCACTACGTTGTCCATTGCCCTGACGACAACAGGTATGTCAGCTTCAAGTTTCTTATAGTCAAAACAGTAACCCTCAAGCCCTTCGTAGACGTACTGTGTCAAGTTGAAGCTACCCAAAAGACAGGCACCATTGGGTGGCAAAGGCTGCTCACCACATGGGTTTGTAGCTGCAATGTACTCACAGTAATGCAGGTTGTTCTTCTGGTTGATCCTATCAATAAAAAGAATCCCGGGCTCGGCCCAATCCCAAGTAGACCTTAAAATGTCATCCCACAGCGCCACAGCATTTACTGTCTTGTAAACTTGCCCATCGAATACCAGATCAAAGTCACCGTTAGTCTTTACTGCCTGCATAAATTCATCTGTAACGCCGACAGAGAGATTAAACTGTGTAAGCTCTGTACTATTGTTTTTGGCTCTAATGAATGTCTCGATATCGGGGTGATCCACCCTTAGAACGCCCATTTGTGCTCCTCGCCTGTGGCCTGCTGAGGAGATCGTTTGGCATACTGCGTTAAAGATACCCATGAAGCTCATAGGTCCACTAGAACGGCTGTCTAGGCTTTTTATGAGGGCACCATGTGGCCGAAGCGTACTGAAGTCATAGCCAATGCCACCGCCTAGCTGCATCGTCCGCGCTGCGTTACCAGCCGCTTTCATAATTCCTTCCATACTGTCTTCAATGGTGCCTGACACAAAGCAGTTGTAAGGCGTGACAGTGCGTGGTGCGCCCATAGCACTTTGGACACGGCCAGCGGGTAGGAACCGCATATTATACAGTATGTCGCGAAAGCCATCAAAATGCTCTTCGCTGTCTTTCAGTGCATCAGCTACGCGGGTCATTGCTTCTTTAAAACTCTCGCCTTTTGAGCGGTATTTCATAGCGTGGATTTCTTCTGAAATGCCAATTGTTGGGCCGTAGTGGCCAGTGCTGTTCTTCATAAATCTCTTCCCTCAAGTGAATTAATACGCATCTCGCAGTAGCGAATTGCTTTCTTTAGATCGGTTATTTCAGATTCGACTTGCGTCTGGTTGTCGTAAACTTTGCTGCCAGAGCGACTTACATATTTAATGATGTTGCCACGCCAAAACTCCATGGAGTTACCCATGATGAACGTGATGGGTTCGATGTGCCATTTCGTGTAATGGGCAGGCTTCTTGATTAGGTCATCGGCCATGTATTATGTCCTCAATCACCAGTCGGTTTGCGGAGTTAATGATGTACGAATGCCTGTTACTTTTGATTGAGTTAGGCGCACCCGTCTTCCTCTTTAGCTTTGTAATACCACTGCAAATAACAAGCTTGCGAAGTACACTCCTCACAGTTGCAGATGAGTGCTGGCGGTCTGAGGTTATGTGCGGCTCTGTAAACACATCGTCGTCTGCAAAGCTGCTGATTGTGCCAATGATTTCCATCGTCTGCTTACGCCGCAGTGGGAATGGCCTGTTACGCGCACGATCCAGATGGAGGTAACTGCGGTCTATCTGTGCTTCGTGTGCCAGCATGGATTGGCCTAACTCGTACTCTTGTTCTGATGTCATCTTGTCGGCTCCCAAAGTATTGGTTTCTGCTTCTCATCGTCCCAATCAGTGGCACGAAGGATACGAGCGAGACGCGCTTGGGTCAGTGCGTACTCGTGGTTCAGGTCTTGCTTCTGGTAGGCTGCTACAACAGCATCCCAAGTTGGGCGTGAGCCAAGCACCTTGTCGGCTGTCTTAGGCCCAATCTTTGGGCAGCCTGAGTAGCCGTCTGTGACATCGCCCGTGAGTGTTTGGGTCAGAAAGTACCTGTCAGCTTCTGCTTGGCTGGTGTCTAACCGCTCGTTACTCTGCGGCCGATAAAGCTTGCTTGGTACAGACTTCATGTCCTTGTCGTCTGAAACTATGATTGCTTTGGTGCCTGCGACTGATCCAAGGATGCCCATGACATCATCGGCCTCAAGATCATCAACAAGTATACTATCAAACTCTTTGAGGGCCCAAGTTACCATAGAGGCATAGCCCACTGGCTTACGTGTCTTCTTGCGGCCAGCCTTGTATGTAGGTTCAACACTACGTCTAAAGTTGTTTCTACCAGAGAACGTCACCACAAACTCATCAACATGCAGTGTCTTTTTGAAGTCGTCGATCAAAGAGATAAACAGTCGCTTTGCGGCTGCTACATCAGTGTAGAGGCTCCAAATGTCTCCACCCCAATCACGCTCTTCTTCACAGCTAGTAGCTGCACGATATAAGTAAAGATCACCGTCAATGAGTAGTGTGGGCTTCAGATAAGATTTCTTTAAGAACATCGTCTATCTCCTGTTTTACTTCCATGCCGACTTCTGTGATGAGCCACCTTCGGCCCCAGCTTTCTGCATCTATTTTGGTGGATATGAATCCCTCAGAGGCTGCGATTGCCACATGCAGGGCACCCTCACGCGCAAAGTCCGACTTCACGGTGAAGGGGTTGCGCCAAGACCTGTCTAGGCAGATGTAAAGTGACACAAGGTTTTCTAAGTATGCATCAACCTCAGTGTGTTTGACTCCAAGTGCCTCCCACGGAATATTCTGAGCAGATGGGGATTTTAATTCCGAGAGAGCGGCCTGCTTCTTCCGCCATTCTTCTAGTGATATTACCGACATCTTCGGCTATCTCCTTGTTTTTACACGCTATTTGGATTTCGTCATGTATCCAGCCCATTATGTAGGCATCAGCACCGTGTTTCTGTTTGATTTCATTGAAGCAAAGGAGCACCCACTGCTTTGCAATTATCGCCCCACAAGACTGTAGTAGCTGTGACAGCGCACGATGCTCTGAGCGGATTTTTAAGACCCTGCCATCGCAAGCAATTATGTACCCGCGCAGGTAGGCCTTTTTGAGGTTATTCTTTAAGGTGGCAAAGGCTGGGACAGCTAGATCGTAATCCGCCTTAAGCTGCTTTCCTAACTTAGCGCCACCGCCAGCAATGGCCCCAATGAGGCGGTCACCCCCACCGTAGAGGGTAGCATAAATCCACGTCTTGGCTTGGTCTCGCGTAGCTAAACCAGCCGCCTTTTGGTTGAACGTGTGGATGTCACCTTCAAGTATTTGCTTGGCATACTCACCGCCGTCATATTGAAAAAGGTAATGTGAAAGTGCTCTTAATTCGATGCCTGATAAATCAGACCCGCACATGACCCAGCCCTCTGGTGCTGAGAACAACTCACGGCACTCTTTGCCATAAGGTGACCGTGACGCTGGAACTTGACCTAAGTTTGGCGCTTGGTGGCTACAGCGCGAACTGGTACACCCATTTGACACAAGCCTGTGCCTCAGTTTGCCATCAGGGCTGACCTTCTTTAGCCATGCAGCGTTGCCCTCGGCCAGCATCCCGATACGCTTCTGTATAAGGAAGAACTCAGCTAACCGCTTGGCTTCTGGATACGGTAGATTTTCCAAGATCGTTTCGTCTATTTTAGCCTGACCGCTTGGGCTCCAGTCCTTAGCTTTCCACTTGTACTTATCGACTAAGGACTTGTGTATATGCTGGCGGCTATTTGGATTAAAGTAGACTGTCTTGCGCTTAACAAACACTTCGCCAGCCTTGTATCCAAGTGTCTTGTTGTCCCGTTTAGGTACAAAGTCTTCTTCGACTTCCCAAGGTGGGAAAAGCTCCTTTAGCTCTTCTTCAAGAGTATGGCGTTTCTGTGAAAGTAATGCGTAAAGCTCTATTGCCTTACTTTCGTTGAAGGTCCAACCGTTGCTACCGATCTCACGGCACATGAAAGAAGCGTCATGCTCCATGTCCACAGCTACGGCGCTGGGCTTAGATGACATAAAGTGCTTGTAAAGAGTTGCAGTGACAGCAGTATCTTGGATGCAGTAAGTCATCATTACGTCACTGAATGCGTCCCATCCCCCATCATAGTCGTCTTTGAAGTCCCCCAGTCGAAGGCCCCACGCTTTAAGACTGTGTGACCCCCAAAGACGCTTTGCGAACTTATCTTGGCTAAAGTTGCGCTCTGCATCATCGTTGAATAATTCACCACGCAGAAGACGAGAGAGTACCAAAGTATCTGTGATCTTGGCACTTGTAGTCCACTCTGGGTACACGATGGCCAAAGCTGGCAGATCGTAGTCAATTATATTGTGACCTATGATCTCATCAGCGCCTGCTAAAAGGTCCAGAGCACCTTGTATTACATCTGGGCCAAACTCACGGACTTCATCCGTATCTACGTTTCGACAGACGATACACCAAACAGTGTGAATGGTGTCGAGCAGGCCGTTACTCTCTAAGTCCCAGACCCAACGGCCCCCCGTCATCGGTTGTCACCCGAGCCTATCAGCTTTCCACGAGCCTTGCGGTCTGCCAGCTTCTCCAAGTTAATCTCTGCGATTTCATTGAGGCTGACACCTAAATCGCGTGACAAAGCTGCAATGTACCACAGGACATCTCCAAGCTCCGCAGCTAGGCCTGCTCGTTGCTTGTCTGTTAGGCTTTTGGTGCCATCAAAACGCACATCATTGTCGCGGATGAGCTTTTTTAGCTTACCAAGCACCTCGCCAGCCTCGTTCGCAAGGCCCAGCGCTGGGTAGATTACAGCCCACTTGTAGATGGCTGTTGTTGCCATTTCGGCTTGGTAGTCGTTCATAGTTAGACTGCGTGAATAAGCCATGCTTATCTCCTCGTGTGCTTTTGTTTTTAAAATGGGATGCTGTTGCTGACTGTGACTAGTCTGCCCGTTTCCATGACGTACTGAAGTTGATCCGCTGGACCGACTGAGCCACTAAATCTGTTCTTCAGCACTACTAATTCGCGTGCCCCAGACGTTGTGTCATCTTCTGGAACTTGCATCGCTATTACGGCGTCTGAGAGTTGCGCGAGGCTATGTGACCCACGCATCTGGCTAAGTGAGACTTGCGCCCCACCTTCGTGGCCTTTTTCAGACTGAGGGCGCTTGAGGTGACTGACTAAGACCAGAGCAAGGTCAATCTCCGAACACAGAACGCGCAGCGTGTGCATTATTCCATCTATCATACGGCGCTCATCGTTAATGTCCGTATTGGCGCTAACTATCATTGATATGTGATCTATGAAGACGACAGAGCAACCTAGCGCATGCTTCATATACCGAATGCGGTTACAAATAATGTCCATGTCATTCGCACCGAAATGTGAAAATAGGAATATCGGACCAGCGGTCAGTAGGCTATCAAATCCAGACTTAATCTCTTCGGAACTTGCTGCATCAGGATCAACAGTGATGTTCTTGTTGATGTGTAGGCCAACCAGACCTTGGCCAGTACGCTTGACGCTCTCTTCGAGCATAAGCATTCCGACTGTGTAGCCGTTTTGGTGGAGATGATATGCAAACTCACGGACCAGAGTGGACTTACCAACACCAGAACCAGCAATGAGGCAGACGATGCCTTGGCGATAGCCCTTCAGCATCTGATTTAACATCGGATACGGGTAGCGCATCGGGCTTTCAGGGTCTGGCACAGCAACAGTCTCGCGGAGGTCAATTAGGCTGACAATGCCGTCAGGCCTAAAGTCCGCTGCTTCGTGTATCGCTGTAATGATTGCGCTGTTCTCTCCGTTGCAGAGGCATTCGTTTGCATCTTTGCGTGGCAACACAGCTATCTTTACTTTGCCTACTGGCAGCACCTCAGCGCAGGCCTGTGCCGCATTCTGCCCACTTTCGTCTTGGTCGAACATCAAAATGATCTCTTGGAAGCCGCTTAGGTAATCCATGTGTTTAAGCAGATGCTTCTTTGCACTTTGGGCTCCGTGGGGAACTCCCACTACTGCAAATTTTAGGTTCTGCGTCTGGGCAACTGACAAGGTGTCAATTTCTCCCTCGCACACGACGATCTTCTTCCCATTGCTAAAAAGATGCATGCCGAAAAGGCCCATTGCATCCTTATCGCCAACTACTGAAAACTTCTTGTCTGCTGTTCTAATCTTTTGGGCTACAGCGCGGCCCTGCAAGTCTTTATAAGTAGCGACCTGCACAGACTGGCCAGTAGTCGGGTGCTTCGAAACCATGTAGCCATATTTGCGGCATGTTCTTTCTGTGATCTGTCGAGAGCGCAGGTCCACATACTCGCCTTCAAGTAGTGCAGCGTTAGCTCTCTTGGCGCTGGGCAGATGTGTTATCGCACCGTCACCAAATGTGTGGGTCTGGCAAGAGAAGCACCACGTTGAGCCGTCTGTATATTCTGCATTTGCATCAGATGAACTGCACGATGAACATGGTCCGTGCGATACAAATTCTGCTTCAGTTGTATCTAATAATTGCATTTTGTTTTCCTTTGGATCGACACAATGTGAAAAGGGCCACCTTTCGGCAGCCCTCTGTTTCACTTAGTCGAATGCGATAGGCACTCATCCAGCCAATCTTGTGGCATATGTTTGTGTGCGTATCGAAAGCCATTCTTCTCGCAATAGTCTGCGTAAGTGGTCTTTGACCCCTTATAAAGTTTGGCCCGTGCATTCGAAAACAAAAACCTAATGTCGATGTTAGGATGCTGCTTTTGTATTAGTATATGCTTGGCGCGGTCAGCGACTGCCCAGATGCCTTTGGTCTCTAAGTACCAGAAACCATTGGCTTTTGGCAGCTTAAAGTCGGGAGTATACTTACTGCTGCGAGTTGGTATAGTGTAGTAAATCTTGTCAGTCTCATAGAGGACTTCGATACCTTGGTCGCGCAGTACGTCGCTAATAGTTTCTTCGAGACCGCTTCGATATCCAGCAGCAATTCCACGAAACCTGTGTTTGTTAAAAGTCATACGCTTCTATGGTTGGAGTTTTGGACGCCGCGTCCTTTGCCGCTGGCAGGCCGCTTTCATCTGCTGACACTTCATTGCCGTTGGCTTTGGCTACATAATCACCACCGTTGATTGCTCCAAAATCGCTGGTATCTGCCTTGGCACTCATAAGGCTGCTGATTTGGATTGTGTTCAGCATCAGAGCTACACCCTTAGTGCCGCTGACTTCATATATGTTGAGCGTACCGCCTGCGCGGATCTCAGAGCCGCCCCCGATATTTGGGATGTTGGCAGGGTCTTCACAGTCAATGACAGCACCCGTGCTATCTATGAAGATGGGCATGTACTTAGACTGCACTTTAAAAGCTACTTCACCTGTCTCTTCGTCAACGGTGATGGGTGCCCGATAGCTTGCCTTACCGTGGACTAAAACGCATTCTTCTCTGATCTTTGCAACCAGAGGTGCTGCATCTGCTGCGCTCATTACTATTTCCACTTTGAACTTTGGTGTTACTGTGTCGAACGCCGTGTCTGGCTTGCTCAAGTGTGGAAATCTAGCGCGGCCTAACGGTGTTTGGTATTTGATTTTAGCCATTGTGTTTTCTTCCGTTCATATGATAAAAAAAGGGCCCACTGATTGAACAGCAGGCCCCGAGTTAAGGGAGGTAAAATGAAGACCCTTAGGTTGGATAGGCGAAAGGGTCTTCAATAAAGGGACATAATGTTAAGAGAAGCAGAATTGGCTAGTTAGCACCTGTTTTATGTCCAGAGTGCCCTTGGCTGGTATCGGCGGTAGGGTTTGGTTGGGGTCATTAAGTTGCTGCCTGATCTCTTCTTCAAATTGTTGCAATCTGCATGGACCCTCGTACATTTCGACAAATGACTCTCGGACACTGTGGAACAAGTCCCAAGTATCACCAGATATAGAAAAGCTGTCATGTATCAGAAAGAAGTCTTCCGCTAATCCTTGGTCAAGCATTTTGCATATCAATAAGTGCATGTGTGCGGCGTCACCAGACCCGTGGATAAAGTTGGGGCTTATGCCATTCATACTCTTCTTTACGTCAATGGAAGACGTTTCTTGTGAAAGGCTGACCTTTGACCTTGTGCGCTTCTCTAGCTTGCGGTCATACAAAAAGATTTTGACCTCTTTGCGTGTCGTGCGGCGATACTCTTGCACGATTGGGAAACCACTTGGAGTAAGCCATTTGATTGGCTTGTTCTCTTCGCTGACGACCTGTGCAACGGCTTTTAGATACTCCATGATCTCGCTTACTTTTGGCAACGTCTTTTGTATCGCATCGTAGCTGATTTGACCCATGAACCTTGCCGCTTCAAACTGGGCACGTTCTGTGTCGCCTAGCGGATGTTCCGAAAGTTTACCGTAGGTTACTTTTCGTTGCAGTGGTTTGCAGAAGTCTTCTACATATTGGCCAGCCATGCCAATGGCTACAGATGAGTACGCAAAAGTCATAACAGGCCTCTTTAAGACAGACCTTGTGATGCCAAAATCAAGCCAAGCCTTTGCAAGCTGGAAGCGTGTCCGTGAGTCCTCCCATTTTGCATTAAAAGGCTGCACATCGTCCTTTATAGACATTAGCTCCTCTGTTACTCGCTCTGCATTCAGCTTGTATATATCAGCCATTTCAGTGGTGTTCGTCAGGTTCACTAAAGAGCCCTCTGTCTCAGATAGCGAAATACCAGACATATGTTGACAGCCAGAGTTCGTGCCATCCAAAGAAATCGGAAGATAGCCAACGAAGTCTTCACCTTCCGCGATCAATCTGGCATACTCAAAGACCGCCGCCAAGAAACAGAAAGGCTTATCAGCTACTGACCACAGATCGAAGGTCGCTTGGTAATCAGCAGCAATGTCTAAAAGCATATGGTGGTTGCCCTCAACCCAAGCAACACGAGCATCAAGCGGCTCTTTGCTTATCTTTCCAAAGTCACCGCAGTTTGCAAGATGGACCATCAGCCAATAAGAATTGTTGCCCTCAACTTTATAGCCTCGCTGATATGTAAAGAGGCTTTTGATGTGATCGTCACGATGATAATTAAACGTACACACAAAATACAGCCGCGACCTCCAGTCTAGATTGACAGGCAAATAGAACTGCTCGTGTTCGGATAGCTCCTTTGCTGTCTCCAAGTCTTGCCGTATCACAGCCGCCGCGCCCTTAACCTGTCGCTCAAGAGCAAAGTGCTTGCGAATGTCAGCCTTGATTGCTGCTTTTAGTACAGGGGCCAAGCTCATGTGGTCCTCGGGCATACGCGGCCTTGGAGGGAGAGTTGACACCGGAAACTTGCCAAGGTCCATCTGTGCCTGCCAGCACCACTCGACCACCTCCAGCATTGGCCTGTTGATGCTCAGAGGGGTTGCCTGAAGCGCGTTTACGGCCCTCGCATAGATTGGAGTACCTAGAGTAAACTGGTATTCTATGGCCCTCTTCTGCGCTGCTGTGGCTTGCCTCACAAGCTTCACACGGCTGCTTAAAAACGCATCTTGGTAGCAGCCCGTGTCAAAGCCCGTCCAAGCTGCTGGTGGTGTCAGCATTGGCTTATAGATGGGCTGCATCCACGACAGATGCTCCTCACTGTTCATCAAGCTGCTTTCAGCTTCCTTGGTCAAAGACACGCAAGTGGTCCTGTTGTTCTTACCCTCGAACTCTGTAAGTTTCTGGAACACATCGCAATATTGCAAGACAGACGAAAGTACAGGGGCCGCATACTGTGTCCGCCGCATCTTCATTGCAGCTTTTGACGCTTGGTCAGTGAATACACCAAAGTTTAGTGAGCGAAAGCCGTTTTTCATCGTAATGTTGCGAAGTGACTTTAAGCGCACTTCGCGGCTGCTGTGTGCTTCTGTTACTTGTTTAATCAAGCGGCGATTAGTCTTGCCATCTGCTTCAATCAATTCGATTAATAAAAGCTCTTGCTCAACCATTTCGCCAATCTTCTGTGTTAAGTTTGTAAGCGACCACTGCTTCAAAACGCCGTTAAAACAACACAAAAGGCCAATGTAAGCTAAGGTATTTACATCAAGAGTTTGGAGGGGCTCAAGCCACATTGGGGGCCTGCCTTTAGATTGCTTTGCTTCTTGGATGTCTTCACCAAGTCCGTGCGCAATCTTAGGAAGTTCGTGCTTCAATGTGGTAAAATGGGCTGGCCTGTCTGTCACTGCCTTGGGCACTTTTGACCCGCTTTTAGTGACTTTTGCCTCAATCTGCTTTGCGAACTTTTGTCGTCCGTCTGTTTTCATTTTCTGTTCATACAACTCTGAAACAGTTGGTGGCGATTGCTGAGTATTTGCCCAAGAGCTCATTGGTAAACCAAAGAAGCCATTGGCTCCGTTTGCCGCCTTTTGTAACCAGTCAAATTCCTGCTCTGTGTTGGTTGGGATGTCTTGAAATGGATGGTGCCTGCTTTGGTCATTGGTAGTGTTCATTAGTTACTTCTCCCGTGGTTGTCCCTGTGTCTTCAATAAAGGGACAGAATGTTTAATAATCAAAATTGATCTACGAGCGCTTGTAGCGCTTCTGGTTTAGACTTGATGTATTTACGTGTTGTTGCTTCGGATTTGTGTCCAAGCATCAGGCCGATTACCGCAGTATTAGCCTTGAAATCATTAGCCATCCGCGTTGCACAGGTGTGCCTAAGCGTGTGGAAGACATACCTGTCGTCATTGTGTAATAACCTAGACCGCATGACGCCCCACGCTCGATAAAACTCGTGCTCGTTCCAGTGTAAGGAAGGTTGGTCTCCGAGGTCACTTAATGCTTTCCTAACACGCTTATTAATAGGAACGTATCTCTCTTCACCGTTCTTCGTTTTTTCCAAAAAAGCCCAAGTGTTACCGCTATCGGCAAGGCTGAACGAAGAAGGATCTAGAGTCAATATCTCCCCTATCCTCATCCCCGTTTCTGCCCCGATTATTATTAAGTGCCGTATCCACCAGTGCTTACTGTACTCGTCAAAATAGGCCTCCATAGCCAGTAATTGCTCAGATGTGTAGTAAAGAGGCCGCTTGTTCCCCTTGATTTTCTTCCACGTAAACTTTGGACCGTGGGTTATAAATTCAGCATCAGTTGCTTGCGAAAAAACCTTAGCCAAGCAGGCGGCGTAATGATTTATCGTGTTGTTGCCCCTTCCTGATTCGGACAGCATGTCAAAAAACGAATGGATGTGGTGGGGCTTAAAGCTGTCTATCGGTCGCGTTCCGAAGTCTTTAAAGTTTGAGAACTTAGCGGCCTTAGCTAAGGACCGCTTAAGGTGGTCCCCATCCCATAAGCGCTGGGCCTCTTGGGAAACAAAGGTTTCAAAGTCAATCATTGTGCTACCTCCGAGCTATGTGGGCCCATGTAGTTGGTCAGTAAGCACCACTGGGGGTTTGGGTTCTCTACCGTGTCCCACAGGCGGTGCGCTTCGTACCCTGCCGCCCTTAGCAGCTTCTCGGCTACCAAAGCAGTGAGGGCACTCTCGCCCGTCCAGTACATCACATACCCAGCGTCAACCGTTGGCGTCGGTCCATCGGAAATTGTCTCAAATCGGCCTGACTGATCTGGGTGGTTGAAAAAGCTGCGCATACTTCCGTTGATCCTAAAGCACCTTGTTAGTATCTCAAAATCATCCATGGTGAATTCTAAAGTGTATGGCTTGCTCATTGTGCTTGCTCCCATTCGTTACGCACCGAAGTTGGTAAGTCTGCATCAGTGTAAATCTTGTCCCCAAACTGACCGCTAAAAGATAACTTACGGCTAGGGTAAAGCCTCTTAGCTTTGTTCTGCGCCAACCGCCGCGTTTCTGCCTCTACAGCCAAGACAACATATTCCGTATATCTAGGGTAGTCGCCGTATCCAAATTCTGCTGTGTTGTCGGTTTCTGTGCGAGTTACACAGATGTAATATTTCTTCATGATGTGAGGCTCTGGCACTTTCTTGGGTGCTTTTACTTTGTTAGATGTCCACTCGACACCTTTGCCGCGCACTTCGTTGGCCCATTGGCGTGCGGCTTCATAGACAGCGCCTCTCTGGCTAGTGGCGTAAAAGACCCCCGATACCTTAGTTGCTAGGTGCGTTACTTCGTAATAACTCATGATAACGCCTCCGCTTGCTTCCTTGTGATTGAAGGTCGCTTGATTATTTGGATGTCCATGCGCTGAAAAAAGTCTTCGTTTGCTTCATCCTCGCCCTGTGGCTCATTTTCACAGGCCCAAGTCATCGCAACCCACTCGTCAAAGTTGCCCAATTCATCCTTTTCCACAGTGTATAGGTGTGTTGTCTGGTCATGGACCACAGCCCTCAAGACCTCATAGGAGGTGACAGGGTAGTCCCAAGCAGGCGCTTCGCCAGCTTTCCACTTGGTCACAAAGTATGCAAAGTTGTTCATTGTGCTTCCCCCTGTTCAGCTTCTGATCTGCCTGTTGCCTCAATGGCAGCCACAAACGCTTTACCTTCGGCTACCCACTGCTCTTCTGACATGTGGTTCAACTGGGCAACGTAGACGCTCATGGTGTCCCACAGCGCATACTCTGGCCTGTTCTCGCCGCTCAAGTGAGGGTGTGTATCATATTCAAATATGAAATAGGCATCACGACATGAATAGCTGCACTTGGCCAAGGACAAAGCTGGGCAAGCGATTTGCTGCATTATTCGATGTCTGCTGACCCGCTTGCGCGACTTGGGTTTAACCTTAATGCTGAAAATATGGCTATCAAAGTCGCGGACTGTTTCTGTTTCAGTGTTCATGTGTTCATTCCTTTGTTTTCAGTTGTTATCGTTAGCCTACCGAGCGACTGTACTTCGCGCCACCAGTAATCGTCGGCCTCTGGAGTTGCGGCCCAAGCCATGCGGCGGAAGCAGTAAGA
>Ga0307984_1000643_pt1 | contig 15118 bp, 9 predicted proteins | sample EllFjometageno78_FD_203169 | JGI IMG/M metagenome (GOLD analysis project Ga0307984, IMG submission 203169) | Marine microbial communities from Ellis Fjord, Antarctic Ocean - #78 | ecosystem: Environmental > Aquatic > Marine > Unclassified | place: Southern Ocean | collected 2014-10-09
TACTAACTTAGACACTATTAGAGCTAATGTAGCTGCAAGTACGGAGGCTAAGCAGTTTAGAGATACAGGGCAACAGCGGTACGTATCTCAAGATAATCAGGTAAGTACTCCGGGCATAGACTATTTTGAACACGGTGCCGATGGTACTACTGAGCGGGTGAGATTAGGAGCGGATCCTATAGAATACCGAACTACTGACCAGTCTATTGATGCATTAGGTCGTATTGGAGATAACACTGCCGCAGATGCTGCTGCTATACAACAAATATATCAGAACCAGTTAGGACGAGCTGCAGAAACAGGAGGTGCTGCTGCTGCCCTTTCTCAAATGGCTAGTGGTACTAACTTAGACACTCTTAGGGCTAATATAGCTGGCAGTGAGGAAGCTCAGGAGTGGAGAGATACGGGTCAACAAAGGTATGTAGCCGAGGAGTATCAAGTTGATGGTATTGATTATAGACCTACTGACCAGACTATTGACGAACTGGGTCGTGTAGTAACCGTAATTGATGATGGTGTTGTAGATGATGGAACTGGTACAGGTACTGGAGATGGTACAGGTACTGGAACTGGAACTGGTACAGGCACTGGTACAGGCACTGGTACAGGTACAGGCACTGGTACAGGAACTGGAACTGGTACAGGTACTGGCACTGGTACAGGTACTGGCACTGGCACTAGCACTCCTCTAACAGGTGCTTATGTACCCCAATCTGTGTACACACCCGGACAATCTTTAGGTGATATAGTTGCTGGACAAGTTACTAATCCTTCATTGGCAGCGGGAACCAGTACAATAGCAATGTCTACTCCTGTAAGTGATAATCAATTTATTGATAATACTTCAGGACAGCTAGGGGATGCTAATGTATTAGATACAACTGTAGCAAATGCATACACAGGTAATGCAACTGCAGGCAAGGCTATAACAGATATAGAGACTACTAAGACATCTGCTATTGACACTACTGTAGCTAATCAAAGTGCTATAACAGCAGACAGTACAGTAACAGCGGAAGAGCAGAACACTAGTACTGTAGGCACCTTAGATGCATCACAGGACGAAGCTTCAAAGGTAGAAGGTGCACCTACTCGTACATTAGCAGGTGAGGAACTGGTTAATCCAGTAGCAGACGCTAAGAAGGCAGCAGCTTACACTGAACAGATTACTGCAGAACAAGCAGATCCTACTGAAAGAGCTACAGTGCAAAGTCAACTTGCTTCACTCATGACTTCCTTTGATGCAGGTAAGACACCAGCATGGGCAGCAGGAGCTATGCGTAATGTAACTGCTCAGATGGCCTCTCGTGGTTTAGGTTCTTCTAGTATGGCAGGACAGGCACTTATACAGGCTGCACTAGAGACTGCTTTGCCTATTGCTACTGCTGATGCTAACATGTATGCCTCCTTTGAAATGACTAACCTGAATAACAGGCAGCAACGTAGCATGTTGGCAGCACAACAACGTGCTGAGTTTATGGGGCAGGAGTTTGATCAGACATTCCAATCAAGGGTAATCAATGCTACCAAGTTCAGTGAAGTAGCTAACATGCGTTTCACAGCAGCACAGCAGATTGCAATTGAGAACTCTCATGCAGTTAATACTATGAACCTTAGTAACCTATCTAATAGGCAGGCTATTGTCATGGCAGAAGCTTCTACTATATCTCAGTTAGAAGTTACTACGCTAAATAATAGACAAGCTGCAGCTCAACAGAATGCTCAGTCCTTCCTTGATATGGATATGTCTAACCTTTCTAATTCTCAACAAGCTACCATGTTTGACGCACAGGCTAAGGTTACTGCCATGTTAACAGATGTAGCAGCAGAGAATGCTACTAAGCAGTTTAACGCTACATCAAAGCAGCAGGCAGATCAGTTCTTTGCTAACCTTACTACTAGTGTGTCCACGTTCAACGCAGGTCAATTGAATGCTCAAGCACAGTTCAATGCAGGTGAAACAAACACTATAGCTCAGTTCAATGAGAAGCAGCAGAATGAAAGAGATCAGTTTAACTCTACCAACCGTCTGATCATAGATCAAGCGAATGTAAAGTGGCGTAGGGATGTTGCTACTGCAGAGACAGCTGCTACGAACAGAGCTAATGAAATAAATGCACAGGCTTTAATTGCACAGCAGGCAGCTGCAACATCTAACATGTGGCAGAAACAAGCGGATGAAGCTGAACAAGCCTTCAGTGCTATTGAATCAGGCAAGGATAGATTTACTACACTTGCTGCAGCTAAGATGTCGGCAGATACCAGTATTACTATTGCTAATATAGAGGCTGATTATAAGACTTCTGTTGCAGCAGGTAAGGGTATAGCTTCCCTATTATTCGGTGGCATAGAAGGCACCTTCGTTGAGACAATAGTAGACGCACTATAAAGGTAACATAATCATGAAAGAAGAAATAATTAAAGCTGTACATGCAGTGAATAAGATGCTACGGGACAAGGAAGGTTCTGAACCTACTACTCCTAGTGAAGGTCTACTAGCCCGTAAGGGTGCTAAGAAGGACACAACTAAAATGAGTGTCAATGATAACGTAGCGTCTTATGTGAAACAAATACGTGAAGCGAGGAAGACACATGCCTGATGATAATTCTTCTGTATTCCTTGATGGGCCTATTCCGGGTCAATCATTAACTACAGAACCAAAGAGTAGACCGTGGCAAGTGCCACCTCAGTATCCTACAGTAGAGGATGCATTAAACTTCTATGTACCTAGGCTATCTAATCCTGAACTAGCAGCACCTATGGTGGATGCAATGGAGGAGGGCATGTCTGCTGTAGGTGTAGCTGATCTTATCCAATCTGCTGGCTTCATGAGTGGTCTTCATACGGCAGATGTAGGCTTGCTTATATCTCCTGTGTTAGTAGAGTTACTAATTACCCAAGCAGATATTGCAGGTATTGAATATAAGGTGGGTACTGAGAAGTCTGATGTGCCTGATGAAGGTTTGGTACGTAAGGCAATGGACAAGGCCAGTGAAGAATACTTTGATGACAGTGTTGAAGTAGAAGACGAGATTACAGAGGAAGAGCTTATAGCTCCTTCAGACGGTATTATGAGTAGGAGGGAAGTGTAATGGGATTTAACTTCGGAGCTTTTGCAGCAGGTGCCTTAGAGGGTGCAGGCGAAATAATGGAGAAGCAGCACAAAGAGACAAAAGATACTATTAATAAGCAGATGGAGTTTGCTTATGCACAGGGCTTACCCTTTCATAGAGCACGTAAGGAACGACTACGTAAGATGACAGGCTTAGCCTCTGATCTCCAGTCACTAAATCTAACACCTGCACAAGTTAATTCTGTTATGGGTAAGAGTGATGCCTATGCAACTGAGTTCCTTAAGAGTTCATTAGCAGAGCTAGGTCGTAACCCTAACTTTGACGTATCATCACAGATTACAGATATTGGTACATCTGGCCCATGGCGACCTATTAAAATGGGTACTGTGGATCCAGCCTCTCTTGTGCAACCTGCTATACCACAAAGGTCTTCCGTGTTTGGTGCTATAACAGGTACTAATGGGGGAACTAGTGATGGCTCTTCTCGCTTAAGAGACAGAGCACAGGCATCCTACGAAGCCACCACAGGTGTATCTTATGATGATGTGTCTGCTGCTTCACAGGGCAACTACACATATGCTGATGCCTCAGATGCAGTAATTACTTTGAAGGATTCCAGCTCATTCCTACAGCAATCATCTAATGAGATGTCTGTAGAGACTCAGCGTATGAACTTGAACTTTGCTAAGAATACCCAAGCAGGTAAGCTGGAAGAGTTCTATGTACGACTCAAAGCTTCCAAGACTGCAGGTGAGGCAGCTGAGATGCAGGCTGAGATTGACAAGATTATGCAACCTGCATTAATAGCTGCTGCCGATTTTGCAGTAGAGGCAGGCACACCTGTAGAACTATTAAAGGATAATATAGTTAGGTGGAATCGTAATGCACTGTTAGGTCGTTTTGGATCCAACCCACAGGAAGGTCTTCATATTGCAACCGTATCTTTATACAATGAGTTAAAGTCTGATAACCCAAATGCTGAAAATGTTGCATTACTTAAAGAAACAATAGAACTGCAGAATATATCTATTGGTAGCATTAAAAGTGAGAATGAGTCTGATCTAAGCTTTGGACATTTCAATATAGCTTACAACTCCATGCTTGTTAAGCACCTAAATAAAGCGTTCCCAGATCCTAAGAATAGAAATTTCACTATAGGGAATGATGGGACACCTATATGGGATATGACAGGTACTGTAGGCAGTGCTGTAGAGCAAAGGGCAAGAGAGAGTGCTAACTATGATTTCCTTAAAATGGCACGGCAGGTGGTACGTAACACCGGGGATTCGTCAAAGCACTTAGTAGGCTTTGCTGCGTCACTTGGCATAGAAAAAAGTAAGCTTGAGTTGCCCCTGTTTCCATCTAAGCAGTCTAAGATAAAGGCAGACACAAACTACCTAATTATGGATAAGGCCAACAGTATATTCTATGAACGTACAGGTCAGGAATACTTTAATGCCCTTGAGGAAAAAGCAGCCAGTGAAGCACAGGAGCAGGAAGGAAACCTAACAGCGGAGAGAGCAGCTACTATATCTTCAAGCTCTCCCTTCACTACTACGTCTATGTCCTCAGAAGACTTGGATACAATGGCAGGTGACTATGCAGAACTAGCAAAAGGCCGTACTACGCCTTCCGTTGTTAGAGATCCAGATGACTTTACAGATGAATACCGCTTACATGAGAATGAGCAAGACTATTACAGACGTATGGCTGCATCTAACCTGAGATCAGTACCATTATCACAGCAGGAACAGCTAGCTGATATGTATAGGAAACTACGTTATGAAAATGATGCTATGACAGATAAGGAGTTCAGAGAAGGACTAGACTTGTTAAGGGCACATGGTACTACCTTCAGTCAGCTTAAATTTGCAGAGACGAATATAAAAGCCCTGCAATCATCATAAGAGTAATACAATAATGAATGACGATAAAGATGATGATGTAGACTTTTCCCTACTATTTAGTAGTGGCACTAAGCATGTAAGCAATGCTGTCCTTGCTATGGACGAGGAAGAAGAGGAGTCTGATGTAGACCTAAGTTTATTCAGGAAAGAACCAGAGGTTGTACTACCCCCTATTGATGGGGGAAGGGCAGAGGAGCCTACTGATGTAGACTTAAATATATTTAATGTTAAGCCTAAACAGGGCGCGTCTACTGTAGAAAGTCAGATGGATGCTATGTTAGACGACACACCTATATTAGAAGTACCTGATGATCCAGACGCTATCACTGCTGACTTCTTTAATGGAGCTAACGCTCAAGAGAGTATTAGCATATTCATGAAAGGCCGCTATGGTAAAGCAGGCGGTCGTAAGGAAGATGAGTCTGCAGAAGATTACTCTGAAAGATTCTTTGAGAAGATGCGGTGGATGCAGAACAACATGGCCTCCACTGGTCTAGGTATAGGTTGGCTACATAGTGCTACTGACAAAGAGAAAGCTAACTTTGGTTTACTCTATACCGCATTTAGTGATATGCCTTCCTTCTATGAGAAGGGTGGTGGTAATGCCTACAATGGATTTATGGATTCTGTTATATCTACTGTGGCAGATCCTACTATCATTGCTACTGTTGGTATGGCTGCAGGAGTTAAGCTTCTAGGTGGTAGGTTGGCAGCAAAGACTGCAATATCTCTGGCTATACGTAGCAACAAGGCCCGTATTGGTGGCGCAGTAGTAGTAGATGGTATGCTAGGCGCAATACAGGCAGGCTCTATACAGTCTTTAGAGAAAGCAGCAGACTTACGTGATGAACATGACGTTAGTACTATCGTAGTAGCAGGCTTACTATCTGCAGGTTTTTCTGGTGCAGTAAATTATACTGTACTTAAACGTAGCCTAGCTAACAAGACATACAAAGAGAAGTTAGAAGATACGCTTATGAAGGAACGTGAGCGTCTAGGGCTAGATCCAAAGCTAAAGGTTAGTGAAGGACAAGCTAAGTTTGACCCTAACAGAACTGCGGCAGATCAAGTTTCAGAATCCTTTACAGTGTTTGACGAGCTACACGAAATGCAATTAGGCAGTGCTGCTAGTGGTGTTACTCGTTTAACTACCGAGGAACTTAGTAATGCTAAGGTTATTGTAGCAGAGATACTAGATGTTATGCCAGAGCTTGGCCCTAGAAGTGGGGAAAAGGTATCTACTGTAATGCATAGGGTATTCTTTACTGTAGATAATGCAGATGATGCTTTCCTAGCTAAGTTAGATGCATCCAGCTTTTCTCACCCGGAACAACTAGCAGACTCTTTAGATAAGTTGAAGGGACTACTGGATGAACAGGGTATAACTCCTGATAAGTTTGCTGCTATTACTGAGGTAGACTTCTCTATAGCAGGTAAGGTGTTAAACCAAGCCAGTCAAATGCGTAAGTTCACTGACAAACTCCGAGGTATTACACCGGAGATGAAGGCAGGTACAGCAGTAGCAAAGCAAGATGATATAATCAATGCTTCTTGGGCCTTACGTGTACTACATACTATGTATGATGGATCAAGGAAAGCTGACCGTATTCGTAGAGCAATAATGACTTCCCAACCCGTTACAACAGCACGTAACGTGATCTCTGGTACAACTGCAGTGGGCTTTCATATAGCAGGTAGGCTACTCACAAACACTATAGCAGCTATTGGTCATGCAGCTAAGGCCGTTGGTGGTATAGACGGTGCCTCACCTTCATGGGCAGGTACAGTAGATGGATTGAAGCATATTGGTGGTGAGGCATTCTCTATAGTTGCAGATATTGCAATGCACGGGGATAGACGGGAGATGGTAGACTTGTTGCTTGACGGAAACAAGGTGTTACATCATACCCTATTAAGGACTACACAAGAGGCGGGTACAGAGTCTTTACCTAAGCCTGTAATGCTACTAAATAGCTTGAACATTGCACAGGATCAGATTCTACGTACAGGTGTATTCACTAACAGCGTACGTACACAGATGCGAGAGCTTGGTGGTGTTCCTAACTTAACTGAGTTCCTAGCTAAGGGTGGTAAGATACCTACAGATGTAGCTAAGAAGGCAGTAGATGATGCATTGTCTATGACCTTTGCTAAGATGCCATCCAATGCAGTGGCTAAAGGGTTAATAGAGACTGTAGAGAAATTACCTTTCCTACCAGTTTTAGGTACTGGTGCTTTTCCTTTCGCACGATTCATGGCTAACGCTATAAGCTTTCAGTATAGGTATTCACCTATGAGCTTAGGCCATGCCCTAGTTTCACGTAACGCAGCAAAGAACCTAACTGGTGGAGGGTCTAAGAGGCTTTCTATGCAGGCACAGCAGCAGTTTTCTGATGGTGTAGTAGGAAGTGCTGCATTAGCAACTGCCGTGTATATCCGTTGGGATAAGCAGAATGAGACTCCTTACAACGAAGTGCTACTTGCAGATGGCTCTACCCTAGATACATCAGCTATGTTCCCTATCCCTTTCTACCTGTTCATGGGTGACCTTATTGTAAAGGCAGCTAAGAACACGTTAGGTGACACAGATAAGAATGCCAGTATAAGTAACCTTACTGCAGGTGATATTGCACAGGGCTTAACAGGTATGCAGGCTAAAGCTTCAAACATTAACTACATGATTGGTAACTTCTCAGATGCATTAGCAGATGTAGGTATAGGTTCCTCAGATGTAGGTACAGAGAAACTTGCGGAAGCCATTGGTAAATATGTTGGTGATATAGTAGGTCAATATGCTACCCCTGCAAAGTTTGTTAGGGATGTTGTGTCTGCCTTTGATGAAGAGCAGAACTTGATGCGTGATGCCAACATACTTGAGTCAAAGGGCTTTATGGGTCGTCTAGCAGAGAGTGCAGTAAGCAAAGCAGTAGTTAACTTACCTACTCCACTACAGGAGTTATTCACTGGAGGTAAACTACAAGCTGCTGAGTCTACTGTACGTGGGCCAGATCAGTATAGGCAAGCACCTATCTACACACAGCTAACAGGTGTGAAGATACTGCCTAGACGTTCCGCTGTAGAGAAGGAACTAATAAACAAAGGTATTAAACCTTACTTGATGTTATCCCCTACAGGTGACAAGACTGCTGATGCAATGATACGTAAGCATATGCCTGATTTCTTAGATAGTGTAATGTTACCTTTAATAGAGTCAGAGTATTATAAAGAAGGATCTTTAGCTACACAGAAGAATCTAATAAGTGAAGCAATGTCTATGGTTAGAGCTTACTCTAAGGAAAGTGCTGGCGGAGACTTTGCGAAGCATAGGAAAGAGAAAGGATTTGATCCTAGTATGAGAGCCAAGTGGGTACGTGTACCTAAGAACCTAAGAAGGGAAGTCAACGAGATGTACCTACAGCAAACGGGTACTACTATAGATGATGCTAGTGCTTATGATGCTGGTGTTGAAATGGCTTCACTTATTAGAGGAAGATTATAATGGGTCTACTATCCAAGCAGGAACCTATTAAGCCTAAGTATACGTCTTTAGATAATGAAGATCTTACAGTAGGAGAAGGGTTTGAAGCCGCAGGGCAATTTGCTACTGATGTAGTAGAAGCTACTGCTGCTCCCTTTAGGATGGCAGGTCATACTATAGAAGACATTATGACTAATGTACCTGTAGACGAGATAAAAGCTAACAGGGCAGACGAGAGGGAACAGTTAGACTACAAGCCTACCAACAAACTAGCACAAGATATGAGTGCTTCTGGTCAGGATCTAATGGCTAAGGGTGCTACTGCATTTATGTCCTTTGTTAAAGACCCAGAGAACGCTTACCTATTTGGCTATATGCCTGAAGGAATAGAGTTTGTACAGGAACAGTGGAACAAGCTACCTGAAAAGTGGCGTATAGGTATTGGTGCTGGCGCTGATGTGGGTGAGGTTCTGATAGGTGGTGGTTTGCTGTCAAGGGGAAAGCAAGGCTTCACAGGTAGCGTTGGTGATTTAACTAAGCCAGTAGATTCAGGTATTTTTAATGACATAAGAACCCCTACTGTTACTCCTAAGGTGTCGGCACCACAGGCCCGTTTACCTGCATCTCGTACACAACATACCGCTACCATAGATGAACTGGGCTATACCTCCGGTATTGAGGAAGCTATCGTTACGCTAATCAATGACCCGAAGACTCACAATACTATAAGTGCAGCTAACCTACTTAATAAACTTACTGGTAAGAATAGTAAGGTTAAAGAGGACGAGATAGAGTGGAGCACCTATAGTGACTGGCTCAAAGAGCAGGGCAGTAATAAGGTAACACTGGATGAAGCCCTTAAGCAAGCAAAGGATAGAGCCATTACCCTTGAAGTTATTGAACATGTGGGGGACGAGGGGACTCAGTTCTCTGAGTATAGCCCAGCAGGTGGTAGTAACTACAAAGAGTTGAAGTTTCAGTTTGATGTAGGCACAGGCAAAGACCTAGATAGATTAGGTCAGGTTAATTCTGAGTTGGGCGGGGTACGTGAAAGGCGGCACAAGATGGGGGAGGCAAGGCAGGTCTTTGTTGAGGAGCGTAGACCTCAAGTACAGAAAAATGTTGGGGTAGAGTCTATTACACAAGATGCCCAAGATATATCCTATGCAACAGAAGACGAGTTTTATAATACACCTACTATTGATAAGCTTGAGCAGAAGACTTGGAATCTACAATCAGAGGGGCAGGCATTACATAAGAAGATTGATGACAGGTCTTTTAAGGGAGGCCACTGGGAGGCTTCTAATATTATATTCCATGCCCGTATTACTGACCGTGAAATAGGGGGTGGCAACAGCCTAGCTATAGACGAGATTCAGTCTGACTGGCATCAAGGTAAGGGATCAATTGTAGATAGACCATACTATAAACTACCTGAAGACAAGTTAGAGGCTCACATTGAGACACAGATAAAGCAGGCAGGTATAGCCTACAAGAATATTACTGTTGAAATGGATGCAGCAGAGATAGTTAAAGATAATATATTAAGGGATTCAGGAGGTGTACCTTCTTATACGTTATACAATACTGCTGATAGTGAATTTAAGAATGCTGTAAATATATTTGATACACTACAGAATAAACAGCAAGATATGGAAGAGGCATTAGGTGCCCACAGGGTACAGCTTGTAAATCTTAGACAACATGGCTATGAGAATTTCACTAGAGGCCTACGACCTAATGCACCACTGAAGAATAAAGATAAGTGGATGGGTGCTATACTAAATGCTATGTTATATAAGGCAGTGAAGGGAGGATATGATTCAGTGTCATGGCCTAATGGTAAGACAAACTCCTCCTTATATGAAGGCTTAAATAGGGGGCAGAGAGAGTCACTAGAGAAGATGTATGATGTGACTGTACCTACTATGCTAAGTAAGATGGTTAAGAAGATAGACAAGGAAGCTAAGGTAGAATTTGGTAAGAAGTCTGCTGATAGTAATCCTAAGCCTAAGGATAACCATGAAGATGCACCCGTTGCTGATCAGGAGGCTATGGAAGCTGACTTTGCAATGCATGAACGCGCATTTGGTGGGCTGCCTGACTATGATATGACATTTGAGAGGTTCAGTAGAGATTGGGTTAGAAGGGATGAATTTGGTACCCGAATTGAAAATGGTACTAGGACGGAAGACTGGCAGCTTGAAGAAGATCATGCAACATACTTGCAGAATATAGAAGACGCTGGCGCTGTAGAGACACCAGATAATATGCCTTATACACTGGAGGAATACAAGGAAAAGTTTGGATACCAAGAGTATGATGCAGTCAACTCAGCCTACTCACATATTAAGTTAACACCTAAGATGAAAGAGAGTATCCTTAAAGGTCAACCTTTATTCTTAGCAGAGGGTGGACTAGTCGCTGGGTATAAACATGGAGGCTTAGTAGACAATGAAATGGAAGCACTTAACTTACATGCTGGTGGTGCTGTTGGGCATTCTCATACTAAAGATCTAGCCCCTGTTGATAGGGGCGATACGGATGCATTAGAAGCAGCTATCATTGAGATGCGTAGGAAGGAAGCAGCAGGTGAAGAGTATAGTAGCTATACACCTCCCGTGGAAGAGGCTACCACCTTCTATGACAAAGACGACCAAGACTTCACTGAGATATATGGAACACCTAAGATGCCTGTTGCAGACACAGAGGAGCCTGCACTAGAGCCACTTGAGGCTACCCCTACTACTGCTATTGCTGAGACAAAAGAGATACTCACAGAGCCTGTAGTGGCACCAGACAGGGGCTTAGGTTCAAGACCTTTAGGCACCTTAGATGATGCAATAGAAGGTATGGTTTACTCTGCCATAAAGAAAGAAGAGAATGGTATCAAGTTGAACTGGAATAAGACTACTAAGAAGTGGCTACCTCACAAGTCAGCTGAAGGTGGTACACATACCATAGCCTATGGGCATAAGTTTGCTACACAGGCAGCTGCGGATGCAGTCACTGCAAGTGGTGGTATAACTGAAGAGAAAGCTATTCAATGGTTTAAAGACGATATGGATACTGCGGAGGCTAAGGCTAAGAAGGAGTATGAAGTTAAGTACCCTGCTAAGAAGTGGAGTTCTTTGGATACCCTAGGTAAGCTGATGCTAACTGAAGTTGTATTTAACATTGGCACATTGAAGGACAAGAAAGGTGTATATGATTGGCCTAAGTTAAGTGTAGCGGTGCAGGATAAAGACTATAAGGTAGCTAAAGGTCAGTTATCCCGTAAGTATACTAAGCCTGATAAGACTGTAGTGTCCTTAACTAAGAGGACAGCAGCACTTAAAGCTGTGTACGCACAGGTTGTACCCGCAACTGACTGGACTAAATAGCAGACAATAAAAAGCCCCTTAATTGGGGCTTCTTTGTTTCTACCTAGTGTGTAATCACCGGAGGTGGAGTCCAGCCTTGCTCTATTAAAGCTTCTGTAACTGCCTCGTCCTCTAGCTCTACTATCTTCTTACTGATAGCTTCCTCTATTGCATTCATGGTAATACCAGATACTAACTCCAGCGAACCGTGATCTTGATTGAGCGTGGGTCTAACAAATACCTCACCTCTAAACACGCCTTCTGTATCTTTCATTTAACGACTCCATCGTGCCATATGTTAGTGATTAACTCTTGGTTCCAATCATATAAGATGGGGGCATCTTGCATACACACTATAGAATCCGCAAGTGGTAGTGGTACTACCTCCTTTGGTTTGAATTGTTGTATGGTTAAAGCAATAGCAGATGCAAGACCTACTCCAACAGCTACAGGTACTACGTAATCTTTAAATAATCTCATATATTTCCTTTATCCATATAGTCTGCCACCAACCTAAGTTCAGATGAAGTAGCATTATTCTTTAACATATTTGCTCTATTAGAAATAACCTGTATGTTACCTTTAATGTACCCTTTTCCGGGGTCTATTCTATCTATGGAGTAAGTCCAATCCGTATCACCATAGATGAAGGGCTTATGAAATATAGGACATTCTGGTGGGAAAACTATATCAGCTAACTCCAGATTAAATTCTATTCCATACTTCCTACATTTACTAGCCACACGATTAAGCATTCGCTTTTCATAGGGAACCTGTGTCCAATCATGTTTAGCTTTCTTACAGGGCTTACACCTAGAGGTATCAAAGCCTAGCTTACAACTTGAATGAACAGAGAAGCATAAAGCTTCCCTATCCTTACCACAGGTCTTACAGGTATACTTCATTATATTAGCTCACAGCCACCCGATCCACAGGCCACCTCCCCTGCTAGATCAGTCTCGTCTGCCGCCTCCACTACCTTAGTCAGATCAATGTCATTCAAGCTACGTTCTAGCATGTTGAATCTCTCCTCAGTTATATCTTCAAATGGTGCTTGGATATAAGTACCTCCATTGTAAGGCAGTACTGCAATACCATTGAAGGTGTTACGGTTCTTCCACATCCACTCACCTACATCAGGCCACTCGTCTTCTTTGACACTGATAGTGCAGGATACATTGTGTGAGTTCTGACCTTCTCTATGACCTGTTTGCACCCATTCTGTATTGAACTTACGTACACGTTCAAGTAAGTCTAAGGCACTCTCAGTGCGTAGTATAGAGCCTTCTGGAGCCTTCTGTGGTATCTCTACTACAGCCTGACTAGCAGGGTTAAAGAACTCGTCTTCTATTAGCTCTGGATGGTGCTTAGCTAGGTGTAGGTAGAGTGCTTCGTTCTTACCTAACCTCTGCCTACGAATGTAATAATCATTGTGCCAAGCATGAATACCACTAGAGGTACCAAGAACACAACTGGATGTACCTGAAGGTTTGACAGTAGTACAACGGGCGGCAACATTAATACCCAGAAGATTAGCAACACGCTCATTCTCCGCTTTAACAACCTCAGCCGCTTCCACGAGGTCATAGGATAGTATAGCGCCAGAACCAATTCCTGTTTGCCCAACGCCAATAAGTGCGTCACGCTCTGTAGTTTCTTTCCACACATCTCTAAGATAGTGGAAGTTAGTATACCCAGCTTGGAGGGTTCCAATAAGGGATGCTGCTTTTGATCGTTCATTTAAGTCCTCTTGTGATGTTATATCTGATACGTTTAGCTCCACTAAATTACAGAATTGGTATGGGCGTAGCGCAATCTCACAACATGGATTGCAGCCCCAATCTTTATCATTAGTAAAGTATACTCCGGGTTCACCTGACCCACTTGCTTCTACCCGCTCCCATAACTTAAGGAAGTCGTCCTTGGTAGCTCTATGCCGTAGGATAACAGCACTGTTGTTAGAACGTCCACGTTGAGGGTTATCCTCATACCATGTACCTACCTTACAAGACATCATATCCATATCATCCATGCTGAACAGGGAGATAAGGGCTGCTCTACGTATGCCACCTGCCAGTACTGCATCGGCAATGAAACACATAAGGTCATGCACTTCTAGTGTAGTAAGCTTACGTCCTTTAGCCTCGTCTAATATTGAGCGTAGTTGATGTATGCAATCCTTCAATGGTTGAGGGCCGGGTGCCTTACCACCTGAGGTAATCAACATGGCACCCTTAGGGCGTATGTCACGGAAGTCAAAGTCAACTGCCATAAGGCCATTGAAGTAAGACTCCATCAGTACCTTCACTGCATCTGCCCAACCTTCAATGTTATCCGAGATTAGGAACCTACGCTTACGTTCCTTAGGGCCACGCACTTCAGGTAACTGCTTAACGTGGTGTCGTTGTACTGAGTACCCTACACCTGTACCACCTAGCAGTAAGAACATTGTCTCACTAAAGGCTTCAACTTCTGACACTGGCAGGTACGCACAGTTGAAGATACGATTAGGTGCTAATTCAATAGGTGCTCCACCAAACTGTAGAGAACGCATTGATGGTAAAGCCTTCTTGTCATATACAAACTGGTATGCTGCGTCAATCTCCTGAACCATTTGAGGATACTTACGCTTATGCATGTCCATATTACGAGTGACTAACTCTTCCCATGTCTCCCTACGCTGTAGTGAAGGTACGTACTTAGCGTACTTAGAGAAGACTGTTATGTCACTGAGTATCTTGTTTGATGTTTCCATAATCTGTCCTGTTAATTTGTAGGGCTGTATAGTTATACTGATTTTTAGCTAAATGTCAAGCCCTATTTAATCTTAATTTACTATAAAGAAAGTTAAGGTTAATGCTAAGAATCCTAGGGTTAATACTGAGTCCATTACTGGGGTTCCTTCATTAACTTCTTCATAAATTTATCCATATCCTTTTCATACGTGTACCTAAAGTGATTCTCTTCCAGCCAATCTTCCATGCATCTACGGGAACCATCTTTCCGTTTCTGTGCTCCGGGTAAAGCAACACACTCTGAGTGCAACACAAAGATTATGACTGCCATTGGGTTAGACTTACGTACATGGACATACTTATCCATCTCATGTCGTGTTCTGAATCTTCCCTTAACCTCAAACCATATGTTACCCATCACCCCATCCGGTGTGTACTTCCTATGCTCTACTACCTCATAGTCTACCTTGATAGGCTCGTAGTCTACATCCTTCATAGCACCACCAGCAAACAACCTAAACTCTAACCATGAACGGTAGGGCTTAGGCTGATCACGGTTCA
>Ga0307984_1000647_pt1 | contig 15016 bp, 8 predicted proteins | sample EllFjometageno78_FD_203169 | JGI IMG/M metagenome (GOLD analysis project Ga0307984, IMG submission 203169) | Marine microbial communities from Ellis Fjord, Antarctic Ocean - #78 | ecosystem: Environmental > Aquatic > Marine > Unclassified | place: Southern Ocean | collected 2014-10-09
TTTCTCCAGCGAGGTAAGAACCGCTTCGACAATTTTGGGTTCTGCTTCGACTTCGAGCCCTGCGGTACGGGCGGGCCAGGTGGTGTAGCCGCCAAGTGCGTGTTGCTCGGGAGGAGGAATGTATCCGGCGGCTCCGTTTGCTAACTCAATGTTGAAGGTGGATGAGAACGGGCTTTGTGCTTTGAGTTTTAATCCGGTGATGGAATAGACCTCGTTGGGGGTTGCGGTGATGGCGAGATCACCGATACGTATCGTTTGGAGCACGACCTTTTCACTTGGGTTTTCGTGAATGAATCGTGCTTGTTCGGCATAGACTTCCGGGCGGTTTTTAGGCCGCCGTCCTTTCATTGGAGTGAGAAGTTCATCGGCCCAAGCCAGACGTTTTTCGTCGGGCAGGCGGCGTTGCAGAGTTAGGATCTCCTGGTCCATATCGAGCGACGGAGCTTGGTGATAGGTGGTCTCTTTGAGCGCTTTTCCTGAGAGTTCGACGAGTTCGTTGGTGTAGCGCGAGATGTCATCTGATTTCTTTTCCCCGCTGTAATCGACGCGATAGAGGTCGCCGCTCGTGCCCTGGGTCATGGCGCAAATCGGACTCTTTCCATCGACGGTCAATCGCTTTGCCAAACGGTCTGCGAAGAGACCAAAGTAGTCGGCTGGGCCGCCGCCCCCGTGGTAGTGCATGGAGAAATTGGCAAGCACGGCGAGGGGACTTCCGTCAAGGGCTTGGATTGAGAGAAGCGAGAGTTCGTCATCCACCGGGCCGGACGGTCCGATGTATTTTGGGTTTCGATAACCGGGGTGCATCATAGCGCGCACGGATTGTTCTCCGAAGGGATCGGTCAGCATCTCATCGGGTCGAGTGATCCACCGGCGGCAGTTGGTGTAGCCGGAAGCCTTGACCTGCTCCCAGCCGATCTTGGCTGGTTCCATTTTTTGGTGTGCCTTCGCGATGCCCTCTGCGATTTTTGAGGGGAGGAATTTCGTGTATGCGGGATCCTTCATCGTTCCGAGGCAATAGTCCATCGTGCTGGGTGCGCTGTGGGTGTGGGTTGCGGTGATCAGGATACGCTCGGGCGGGATGCCGGTGGCCTTGGAGGCGAGAGCCTTCGCCTGATCGCACACGTCACGCGGAATCATGCAACTGTCGACCACCGCGATGGCGATGGTCACGTCGCCCCTTTCCAGAACAAAACAGCGAGCCTTGAGATCGCCGGGGTTCATTTTGCCGCGCCGACGTTCCAAAAATCCACCGTTGATGAGGAGCGAGTCGAAGGGAGGCGTGACATCCTGAACGAAGGCACCTGCTTTGAGCTGGGGCTTGATGTTTGAGGTGTCCTCTGCGGTCAGATTGAGCCAGAGAGCCAGCAGGCAGCAAAGGACTGCCCCGAGAAGAGTGTGGCGTCGGAAGAGGGAGGTTTTTCGGCGGTTGCTTATCATGGAGCGAGTCGTGATTGGTCTTCAAGTGATCCCCTTCCGAAGAAGGACGCGGGGCAGAATATCGTTTAAGAGATCACTTTGAAGTATCAGCCGGTGGACTCCGGCTCGTCGATCTCATATTCTGCTATCTCGACTAGATCGTCCTTGAACGACCAACTTGCGCACTTCGGAGTTGAAATCGGCAGCAGCTTGCTCCGGAGTGAGAATGAAATGGAATCGATTGTTCGGATCTCCAGCTGTGATTGCCCGGTCAAAATTCAGCCAATCTTCGTCGTCGGCCAAAACACCAATCCTTCCGCCATAATCCCCAGCCAGGAAATAGTCGCTCTCCTGTTTTTTATGATTGAGAGAGGAGAGTCTGGGCGGCTTGTTGGACGCGCCGGGCCTCGGTGGTTCCTAGCGGACTGAGGAGGGGGAGGATGGGACCGGTGTTGGCGATCCCGGCGAGGGCGACGGCTTGGTGCAGGACGCGGATGGGGTTGATTTCGTTGCGGAGGTCTTCGAGGGGTTTGAAGATGGCGCGGATGTTTTCGGCGCGCTCGAGGTCGCCTGCGTTGATGGCGGTGAGCATGGACTGGGAGAGATCGGGGCGGAGGCAGACGCAGCCCGAGGTAAATCCGTTGATTTGAAATTTGGTGAGATGGGTGATCGCGGGTTGCTCTCCGATGCCGCTGACGATGAGGCGCGGATCGACGACTTCGATGAGGCGGGAGAGGTAATCATCTTGGGCGGGATCTTCGCGGACGATGGCGTATTTGATCCAGGAAACGAGTCCGTCGTTGACGAGTGTCGCGACGGTTTCTGGCTGGAGGTAGCCTTCGAACTTAATGTAGAGGACGGCAGGTTTTCCGAGGGCTTCGACGAATTTTCGGAAGCCGGTGGCAACGCCCGCGTCGGTGATGAGGCCTGGCGGGGCCGACAGATGGGACGATGAGGGTCTTCTCAGCACTCTCGGTTGCGACGATGTCGAGAGCTTCGGCGTATTCGCTGGGGGCGATGTGGTAGAAGTTGGCGTTGCCACCGTAGAGGAGGGTGGACACTCCTCCGGCTTCGATGTGGCGGATGACTTTGGCGTTTTCCTCGCGCTTGAGTTTCAGGTCTCGGTCGCGGGCCAAGGGAGGGACCGCGATGACGGAGGCGTTGAGTTGTTCGGGTGTGACTGGTGAAGTTTGCATGGTGCTACTGCGGTTTTTGAGAAAGAAGGTGTGGCGCCCTCGCCGCTTGGATGGTCGGGCTTGGGTTATGGGCGGGGAGCCGGGGTTGAGAAGTGGCGAGGGCGCCACGGCTCCTTTCGCTGACGCGGCTGCGAGGTTGAGATTTGATTTGTTTCTTAGTGAATTCCGGGATCGGGTGTCTTGGAGCCGTCGCAGTGGAGGAAGCGGAAGTCACAGCCTTCGTGGGCTTGGGTGACTTCGTCTTCGAAGAGCTTGCCGTAACCACGGGAGTAACGTTTTTCGGGCGGAGTCCAGGCGGCGCGGCGGGTGGCGAGCTCTTCTTCGCTGACGTGAAGAGTGATGGCGCGATTGGCGACATCGAGTTCGATGAGGTCGCCATCCTGCACGAGGGCGAGGGGGCCGCCGACCGAGGCTTCGGGAGAGACGTGGAGGACGCAGGAACCGTAGGAAGTACCGGACATTCGGGCATCGGAGATGCGGAGGATGTCGCGGACTCCTTTTTCGAGGAGGTATTTTGGGATGGGAAGCATGCCGGATTCGGGGATGCCGGGCGCGCCAATCGGGCCGGCATTTTGCATGACGAGAACGTGGTTTTCGGTGATGCCGAGGGCGGGATCGTGGATGCGTTTTTGAACGTCTGGGTAGTCTTTGAAGACAATGGCGGGGCCTTTGTGTTGCAAGAATTCTGGAGTAGCGGCGGAAGTTTTGATGACGGCGCTTTCGGGGGCAAGGTTTCCCCGAAGGATGGCGGTGCCTCCTTGCTTGGAGACAGGATTGTCGAGGGGACGAATGACTTCGTTGTTGTAGACTTCCGAGCCGTCGAGACATTCGCCGAGGGTCTTTCCGAAGACGGTGGGGGCGTCGAGGTTGAGGAGGTGGCGGACGCGGTTGAGGAGGGCCGGGAGCCCGCCGGCATCGAAGAAGTCGGCCATGACGTATTCGCCGGAAGGTCTGAGGTTGGCGAGGACGGGAGTTTTGCGAGAGATTTCGTCGAAGAGTTCGAGCGGAAGATCGACGCCCGCGCGTCTGGCGAGAGCGGTGATGTGGATGATGGCATTGGTCGAGCCACCGATGGCCATGTCGGCGGTGATGGCGTTTTCAAAGGATTCGCGGGTGAGGTAGAGGGAGGGTTTGAGGTTCTCCCAGACCATGTCCACGATACGGAGTCCGCAAGCGGCGGCCATGCGTGAGTGCGCGGCGTGGACGGCGGGAATTGAAGAGGCTCCGGGAAGGGTCAGGCCGAGGGTCTCGGTGATGGAGGTCATGGTGGAGGCCGTTCCCATCGTCATGCAGTGGCCGGGGCCGGGTGTGATGTGATCTTCGAAATCCTGCCAGTCGTCGCAGGAGAGATTTCCGGCTCCGCGTTCGGCCCAGTACTTCCAGACATCGGATCCCGAGGCGAGGGGTTCGCCGCGCCAAGAGGCTCGCATCATTGCGCCGCCGGGCATGAAAATGACGGGGATATCGACCATGATTGCTCCCATGAGCAGGGCCGGGACGGTTTTATCGCATCCTCCCATGAGAACCGCGCCATCGATGGGGTGACACCGGAGGGTTTCCTCGACCTCCATGGCGAGGAGGTTGCGGTAGAACATCGAGGTGGGCTTCATGAAGGTCTCGCTGAGACCCATCACGGGCATTTCGACGGGGTATCCACCGGCTTGCCAGATGCCGCGTTTGATTTCCTCGGCACGTTGGCGAAAATGAGAGTGGCAGGGGAGGAGGTCGTTCCAGGTGTTGAGGATGGCGATGACGGGTTTGCCTTCGTATTCCTCTTGGTTGATGCCGAGTTGTTTGTGGCGGGAGCGATGGCCGAAGGAACGGAGATCATCGGGGCCGAAGAAGCGGTAAGAGCGGAGTTGATCGGGGGTGAGGCGACTCATGATGTTGAGTGAAGATTGAAGGAAAGAGCGAGAGAGGGAAAGAGAGGAATTTTGGGATGGCTCAGGTTTGATTGATCAGAGAGGGTTGGGGGATGGGTGCTCTTGAAATTTGCCTGATGGGTTTGGCCGTGGTGATCGTGTCGATTCTGCTGCTGCGGTTGCATGCTTTCCTGGGATTGCTTCTGGGAGCATTCGTGGTGTCGGTGCTGACGCCTGGCGTGGGATCTGAGGCGATGGGTCAGGTTGCGGCGGGATTCGGCGAGGGATGCCGGAAAATCGGAATTCTGATCGCACTGGCGGCGATCATTGGACAGTGCCTTTTGGTAAGTGGAGCGGCGGAGCGAATTGTGCGGGGGCTTCTCTCGTTCTTTGGAGTGAAACGAGCACCCCTGGCTTTTCTGGGGAGCGGATTTGTTCTCGGGATTCCGGTGTTTTTCGACACCGTATTTTATCTTATGCTTCCGCTCGTGCGGGCCTTCGCGCGGACGAATCCGAAGGTCTATCTTCTCGCTCTTCTCAGCGTGGTGGCGGGAGCCAGCATGGCGCATTCCCTGGTGCCTCCGACGCCAGGGCCTTTGTTGGTGGCGGCCCGTCTTGAGGTGAGTTTGGGAATGTTGATTCCAGCTGGACTGATATTGGGACTGGTGACGATTACGGTAGGATACACCTATGCCCGCTGGGCGAACGCACGGTTTAATATTCCCTTTCGAGAGATGGATGCGCCCGAAGTTGAAAGTGATGAGGAGAAAGAGCTTCCTGGGTTGGGGTGGTCATTGCTGCCCATTTTGTTGCCTTTGGTGCTGATCAGTGTGGGAACTTTTGTGAAGATGAAGGGCGATATGCCGGACTGGCTGGTCACTTTGAGTGACAAGAACGTGGCGATGGCTCTCGGGGCGGGGGTGGCCATGATTTTGGCTTCGCGATTCTGTGAGTTGAAGAAAGTGGTTCACGAGGCGCTGTCGAGTGGAGGGGTGATCATTTTGATCACTGCCGCGGGGGCGGCCTTTGGGGCGGTCTTGAAGGATACCGGAATTGGCGGGGAGCTTTCGGGGATGGTTGGGGATGGCGGTGGCGTTCTCCTGTTGGCTTTTGTTCTGACGGCACTCGTTCGTTTTGCGCAAGGGTCAGCGACGGTGGCAATGATCACGGCTGTAGCGATTGTCGCTCCGATGGTGTTGGAGGCTGATCTTGGATTTCATCGGGTCTATGTCGCGCTGGCGATCGGTTGTGGGTCGAAGCCTTTGCCCTGGATGAACGACAGCGGTTTTTGGATCGTCTCCAAGATGTCGGGAATGAATGAGATGGAAACACTCAAGACTTTCTCGGTGATGTTGTCACTGATGGGGGTGGTGGGCTTTGGCGTCGTGTGGCTAGCGAGTGCACTTATTCCGATGAGCTGAACGGGCTCAGCGGTCCATCCCAAAGGAAAATTGCTAGCAGAGTGGGTAGAATTGGGTGATTTGAGGATGGTGGCTTTGATTTTCTGGTTGGATAATTCAGAGTCCTACGACCACCTGCTATTTCACCCTATCTATTTCTTGTGACTTTTCCTGCTTCGCGTTTTGTCCTTCTGGCCTTTGCGCTGGGGGCTTACGGGTGCGCTGATCTTGAGGGGCCGCAATCCGGGGGGGAGGTGGTCGCACCGGGGGATTTCACGGCTGGCCGGGCAATTCCGGGACGGGCGGCGACAGGGTGGTTGGGGGATTTTTCGGAGCCCGGGCTCAATGCCGTGGTTGCGGAGGCGATGGGGGCGAATCAGGATTTAGCGGCGTCGGCGGGGCGGCTCCGGGCGGCGCGAGCGAATGCGGGAATCACGCGGGCGGCTGGCTTGCCTCAGATTTCTGCGACGGGAGGCACGACACGGAGGCGCGGAGTGGCTGAGGTTCCAGATGGTTCCGGCGGGACCTCAGCGGTCTCAAATTATGCGACATCCCATGACATCGGGGCGAGCTTGAATTGGGAGGTCGATCTTTGGGGACGGGTCCGAAACCGCTCTCGTGCTGCGGTGGCGGATGCGAATGCCAGTGCGGCGGATTTTCATGCTTTGCGGCTCTCGTTGGCGGCCAATATCGCGCGCTCCTGGTTCAATGCCGCCGAGCTTGAACAGCAGGTGCGATTGGCTCGCGAGACCTTGACGAGTTTGGAGAAGAACCTGAATTTTGTGGAGCGGGGAGTTGATCTGGGGACCTCGGAGCCTCTTGATCTCCGGTTAACACGGACGAATGTTGCCAGTGCCCGCAGTAATTTGGCGGCCCAGAGTCGGCAGCTGGATCGGGCAACACGGGCCCTTGAGATCCTGATTGGACGCTATCCGGCGCGCCAGTTGAAAGTCTCGCAAAGTCTCCCCGATATGGGAGTCGGGGTGCCGACGGGTCTTCCGTCGGCTCTTTTGGAGCGTCGCCCCGATTTGCGAGCTTCGGAGTTTCGGCTGGCGGCGTCCTCCGAGCGGGTGGGGGAGGCAAAGAAGCAGATCCTCCCAAGCTTCAGTCTGACGGTGGGCGGAGGGACGAGTAGTAGCGAGCTTCGGAAGTTCCTTAACCCGGACTATCTCGCGGGTTCGATCGGCGCGAGTATCGCCCAAACGGTCTACGATGGCGGGCGGATTCAGGGTGGGATCGAGGCGGCACAAGGACGCTATGACGAAGCTCTGGCAAACTTTCGGCAAAATGCCCTTCAGGCCTTTGGCGAGGTCGAGACGGCCTTGGCGGCAGAGGTTTTTCTGGAAAATCAGCTTCAATCCCAAAAACAGGAGGCGGTGGAATCGACGAAAGCCGAGGAGTTGGCCTGGGATCAATATGCGGGCGGCTTGATCGATGGGTTGACTTGGTTGGAAGCTCAGCGACGCTCTTTCAATGCCAATAGTGGTCTCTTGCAGCTCAAGAACCTCCGTCTTCAAAATCGCATCGATCTTCACCTCGCTCTCGGTGGAGATTTTCAATCACTCCCCGGTCGCTAAAATATTCCCTTTATGACATTCAAAAAAATCCTGAAGGCATTCGTTCCGGCGCTCGTGGTTCTTGGTGCGGCTGGCGGGGTGAGCTCTTGGATGATGAAAAACCGCGTTGAGGTGGAACCGGTGGAAGCGCCGGAAGAAGTGAGGCGGGCGGAGTTTGTTATTGCTCGCAAGGGAAGCCATCAAGTCACCCTCGTTTCCAGTGGAGAAGTTTTGCCGCACACCAAGAGCACTCTAATTCCGCAGGTTTCGGGTGAAGTGATTCGTGTTTCCCCTGGTTTTCGGAATGGCGGATTTTTTGAGGCAGGGGAGGTTTTGATTGAACTCGACGAGGCCGATTACCGCGCGGCGGTGACGGAAAGCGAAGCGACCTTGGCCCAGTCAACGGCAGCGCTGGCACTTGAAGTGGCGCGTGCAGAGCAAGCCGTCGCAGCTTGGCGTGATCTCGGAAGAGGAGGCGATCCTAGCGATCTCACAATGCGAAAGCCTCAGTTAGCCGAGGCGCGTGCCGCTTCGGCAGCGGCGGCGGCCCGGTTGGAGCGGGCCAAGCGTGATCTAAAGCGCACTAAAATTTCCGCGCCCTATCCTGGCTATGTCCGCGATAAGAGCGTCGATCTTGGGCAGGTGATTAGTCCGGGAACTCCGATCGCGGAGATCTTTGCGATCGATTACGTCGAGGTGCGCTTGCCGATTGATCCGCGTGATCTCGAATTCATCGATCTCCCAAAGCGATACCGTCGTAGTGTGATCGTGGGGGCAAAAGAACCGAAGGTCCTGTTGCGAGATTCCAATATCCCCAATGCTCCTTGGGAGGGGCGTCTGGTTCGTGCCGAGGGAGAGTTTGATCCGCGCTCGCGCAAGCTTTTCGTGATTGCGCAAGTCGATGATCCCTACGCTCTCAACGACGGGGAGCGTCCGCCTTTGAAAGTGGGGCAGTTTGTGAGCGCGGAGATTGAAGGGAAAACTCTTGAGGATGTTTTTGTCATCCCGGAGCAGGCGGTGCGATTTGGGAATCAGATAAAAATTATCGATGATGAAGATCGTATTCGTCTACGCGAAGTGAAGGTGATTTTCAACGATCTCCCCAACCTTGTCGTGAGTGGTGGATTGGAAGAAGGAGAGAGGGTTTGCCTGACCGCTTTGCCCTTCGCGATTGATGGTAGCTTGGTCGAACCAAGAGAACGAATTACGCCGGAGGAATCGAAATGAAGGGACCCATCGCATGGTTCACCCGAAATGGTGTCGCGGCTAACTTGCTCATGATTACAATCATGGCGTTGGGGATGAAGGCTTTGCTGAAGCCGCTCGCGACCGATATTCTCCCGGACGCGCAACTTGACCTCATCACCATCACGGTGCCGTATCGCGGATCGACGCCGGTGGAGTCGGAAGAAGGCGTGATCTTGCGCGTGGAGGAAGCGATCCATGATTTAGAAGGAATCAAGCATATCAATTCGGTGGCTTCGCCCGGGGCGGGATCTGTCACGATCCAAATCGATACCGGCTATGATAAACGGATTTTGTTAGACGATGTGAAGGCGCGTGTTGATTCGATCAGCACCTTCCCAGCGGAGACTGAAAAGCCCATTATTAGCATCCCACAAATTAGAATTCCGGTCCTGATGGTGGTGATTGCGGCCGAGATGCCCGAACGGGGCTTGCGCCGGTTGGGGGAAATCGTGCGCGATGAAGTGACCAATCTTCCCGGCATTTCACAAACGCAACTTCTGGGGGTGAGACCGTATGAAATTGCCATCGAGGTGACGGAGGAAACTCTGGAGCGGTATGGCTTGACGATGAGCCAGATCAGCCAAGCGATCTCGCGCTCGTCGATTGATTTGCCCGCCGGAGCGATTAAGGCCCGCCACGGAAACATCCTTCTTCGCACCGAAGGACAGGCGTACGTGGGTGAGGATTTTCGCGATATCGTGGTGCTGACCAATCCCGACGGCTCGCGAGTCAAGCTGAGCGAAATCGCCAAGATCACGGATGGCTTTGATGAAACACCCTCGATGGTCCGCTTCGATGGCAAGCCTTGTGTCATGGTGCAGGTCTCGCGGGTTGGAGAGCAGGACTCGGTGCGGATTGCCGAAACGATCAAGACTTTCTTCGCTGGCGCTGGCGACCGGCTCATCCCAGAGGGCGCAGAGATTCACTATTGGGGAGACACTTCGGTAATCGTTGCGGACCGTTTGGATACGCTGAAAAGCAGTGCTATCTTCGGTTTCGTGCTCGTGCTTTTTGTGCTCACCCTTTTTCTCCGTCCTTCGCTTGCTTTCTGGATCGCGATGGGGATTCCCGTCTCCTTGATGGGGGCGATTGGGCTCATGCCTTACCTCGGCGTGACCATTAATTTGATCAGCCTCTTCGGTTTTATCCTCGTGCTGGGGATTGTCGTGGATGACGCCATCGTGACCGGCGAAAATATTTATCACAACTTTTCGATCCAACCTGATACCGAGACGGCGGCGATTGTCGGGGCACGTGAAGTGGCGGTGCCGGTGATCTTCGGGGTTCTCACCACCATCGCCGCCTTCGCGCCCATGCTCATGGTGGAGGGTGTTGCGGGGAAGATGTTCGAGCCAATTCCCCTAGTCGTCATTCCGGTTCTGATTTTCTCCTTGATTGAGTCGAAGCTCATCCTTCCCGCCCATCTAAAGCACCTCCGCAGGCTCGACCGGCCTACCGATAAAGTGAACCGTTTTGAGCGCTTTCGCCGGATTTTTTCCGATGGCTTGGTCAAGTTTGCGGTCAAGGTTTACCAGCCAGCCTTGGCGGTGGCCGCTCGTCATCGCTATCTCACAAGTGCCTTGTTTTTAGCGACGCTTATCATCCTAAGCGCGACGGTCGCGAGTAATCGGATGCGCTTCGTTTTCATGCCCACGGTTGAGGGCGACATGGTGCAGGTTTCTCTCACGATGCCGGATGGAACTTCCGCCGAAACGACGATTGGGTATCTGGAACAAATCAGCGCGGGCGCGGTGGCTTTGCAGGAAGAATATTTCGATGCCGGGCGCGGCAATAGTGTCATTAGCGGAATCATTGCCTACACCGAGGGCGAGTCGCGCGGGAAGGTCATGATGGCGCTTTTACCGGGGCAGGAGCGGAATGACATTGTTACGGTGAAGGAGCTGGAACGGCAATGGCGGGAGAAGGTTGGCAACCTGCCGGGAGTCGAAGAGATTCGCTATTCCGGCGAGGCCAAGGGCAATGGCGGCGGCTCGCCGGTGCAGGTGCGGTTGACCGGACCGAATTTTGATGAATTGGCGGAAGCGGCGGAGGAAATTAAAAAACTGCTGGCAACAATCCCCCATCTTTCTGACATCAACGATAGCTATGATGCGGGCAAGGAAGAGGTGAAACTCAGCATCAAACCCGAAGCCGAAGCGCTCGGCCTGACCACTAATGATCTTGCCCGGCAAACGCGTGAGGCCTTCTTCGGAGCCGAGGCTCAGCGAATCCAACGCGGTCGCGAAGATGTCCGCGTCATGGTGCGCTATCCGAAAGAAAATCGCTCCTCGATCAGCCAGCTCCAGCGTATGCGCATCCGCACGCCGGATGGGGCCGAGGTTCCTTTTTCCGCGGTCGCGAATGCCGAGATCGGGCCGGGATTCACCTCGATCCGCCGCATTGACCGCAATCGCACCATCGACATCACGGCGGATGCCAACAAAGAAGAGGTGAACATGGGAGCGGTGACGAGAGCCTTGGAAAAAGACCTTCCCGGGATCGTCGCGAAGTATCCTGGAATGCATCATTCCTTCGAGGGAGAAGCGCGGGAGCAGGCCGATGCCTTCCGTAGTCTTTCCATCGGCGCAGCCTTCGTGGCCTTTCTCATCTACACCTTGTTAGCGATCCCCTTGAAGTCATACATTCAGCCCGTCATCGTGATGTCAGCCATTCCTTTCGGCTTCACTGGAGCAATTTTGGGCCACATGATCATGGGGCATCCACTCAGTATTATCAGCCTCTTTGGCTTAATGGCTCTGGCCGGAGTGGTGGTCAATGACAGCCTCGTCATGGTGGACTATATCAATGGAAGACGCGCTGAAGGAATGGGGTTGCACGACGCGGTGATCTCGGCGGGTGGTGCCCGTTTTCGGGCGATCATGCTGACCTCGGTGACGACCTTCGCCGGACTGATGCCGATGATGTTTGAGACCAGTTTGCAGGCACAGTTCCTCATCCCAATGGCGATCTCGCTCGGTTATGGCATTCTCTTTTCGACTCTCATCACTCTCTTCCTGGTCCCGCTGAATTTCCTGATGTTAGAGGATTTGAAGCGGGCCTGGAGGTGGTATTGGAGGGATCGTCCGGAGGAAACGAACTCTGAAATACGCGAGTTAGAAAAGGGGTAATTGTCGCGCGCAAAACTGTTCGTTAGTTTCAGGCCGTGAAGGATCAATAAAAAATTGACCCTAATGGTTCTCATGAGCGCCGTGTGGGTCGGGGTTTTGGCAGGCCAGGCAAGCGAGGCTCTCCAGGTGGTTTCCCTGACCTGCGACCCTGAATCGTGATTCTGCACTCTGTCATTTGTGGGGGCTCCAAATACGGGACACCAGATCACGCAATCTGAGGACCTTGATTTTACGGATGCCACCACCGTGCTTCCTCAGTCCACTACCATGGGTTCCATTGATGGTGCCAACATCATCACCTCGTCAAATGGCATCGCGACGGTCACCTTTCCAATCGGAAATACTTCGAGGCTGTTCCAGCAGGAATGGCAGAAGCTTAGCGATGGGAAAAGGATGCCGAACATTGCAAAAGGGTAGCAAACTAATCCTTGGCATTGCGTGAAGGATTACTACGATCCTAAGTTATGAATTTCCGTCCATGAATCGCCTCTTCGTTACCTTGTTATCAGTTTCCTTCCCTGTAAGTGCCTTCGGTGCGCCTGGTTTAATCGCCGAGTATTTCAAGCTCCGGCCTACAGCCCTGGCTGGTGCGCATCGACAAGCAGGTGAACTTTCCCGAAACGTCGGGTGAGTTTTACGGATCAAAGCTTTCCGATCAGTTCATGGTGCGTTGGAGCGGCACTCTCAACATCGCGACAGAAGGCGATTACAAGTTCCTCACGAATTCCGACGACGGGTCGCGACTTTCGATTGACGGCGAGCTCGTGGTTGAAAACTGGGGGCCGCACAGCATGACAAAGAAGAGCGGCTCGATCACCCTGCGCCCCGGATCCCATCGAGTCACGATCCTCTACCAGGAAGGCGGAGTCGGGGCCGGGTGTATTGCGAGTTGGATCCGTCCCGGAGGAAAAGAGGAACCAATCCCCGCTTTGATTTTCTCCCACGATCCGAAGAGTCTGAAGGCGCTCAAGTGGGATCCGGCGGCCTTTGCGAAAGCGCCGAGGCAGACTCCGCCCCTTCCAGTTCACGATCCCGGGATGTTTCCGGCCCGACTCGGAAGCTTCGCAGGCAATGCCCTGCGGGTGGGCCAGGACGAGAAGGGCGACAACCTCGTCTTCCGGGGACAGATCATCCGCCTCAACGAAGAAGGGAGCGCCTGCATCGTCTTCGACGCGGATACCATGCGTATGGCGGCGGGGTGGACGAAGGGCGGCTTGGAGCTGAAAGGCGGTCCCATTAGCGGCGGCAACGATGTCTTCCCCTTGTTCGTGGGCGAGGCGCTCTTCACGAATGCCGCCGCGCCGGGTTGGGCCAACCAGGACGGTAGCTTCGATGAGCCGCGGATCGCGGAAGATGGCGCCTATCCGCCACTGGGTCCCTTGCCGAAAACACAGGCACATTATAGTGGGCTCTACGCGCATCGCGACAAGGTGGTGTTGCGCTACACCGTCGGAAAAGACTCCATCCTCGAAATGCCGGCCCTCGAGAATGGCGTGATCACGCGCACGATCCAGGGCACGTTTTCGAGGCCCGCCACGATGGTTTTGGCCAAGGTCGACGGCGCGCCGAAAATCCGGGTATTCGGAGCAGACCTCATGCCAACAATCGGGAGGAACGGCATCGTGTTGCAGATACCCGCCGGGAGAACTCACCTCAAGATCGCCTACGGCACCGGGGTGATATCAACAAACCTCGAGGATCTCACCCTCTACACGAAGGGCGGCCCCAGCCGCTTTCCGGAGACCGTCACGACCAAAGGAAAAATCGCTGAAGATGATGGCACCTCCGCCTACCTGCTCGATCGCCTCACTCTCCCTTACGAGAATCCTTACGGGATGAAGATGCATATTGGGGGTTTCGACTTCTTCACCAGTGATCCGAGTCGCGCGGCTGTCTGCACCTGGGACGGCGACGTTTGGATCGTGAGTGGAATCGACGAGAAACTCGAGAACCTGCAGTGGAAACGCTTTGCGGCTGGAGGCCACGAAACGCTCGGCCTCACCATTGTCGACGATGTCATCTACACGGTGGGCGACGACCAAATCACGCGCTACCATGACCTCAATGGTGACGATGAGGCGGACTACCACGAGAACTTCAACAACGACTGGGAGCTCACCACCAGCTTTCATGAGTTCTGCTTCGATCTGCAGAGGGCTCCGAACGGGGACTTCTACTTCGCCTTTGGCAGCCCTGTGCTCGGGGGCGGGCTGAGCTTCAGTCGCATGGGCCGCCACCACGGCTCGATCATTCGCGTCTCGAAGGATGGATCGGAGATCGAGCGCTACGCCACCGGTCTGCGAGCACCCAACGGAATCGGGGTGAGCCCCACCGGCCAGATCACCTGCGGTGACAATGAGGGTACCTTCGTGCCGCGCTGCCCGATCCACTGGATTGACAAGGGCGAATTCCTTGGAGTGGTCGATGCGGCCGCAAACTACGCCAAGATGAATACCACCACGACCGTTGCCCAGCGTCGCGGGAAACGGGACAAACACCTCGACCCGGGCGAGGCTCCCGTGCCGCTGGCCTGGCTCCCCAAGAGCGTCGATAACTCGAACGGCGGCCAGGTGTGGGTCACCAGCAAGAGATGGGGACCGTTCCAGGGAGAGATGCTGCACCTCAGCTACGGACAGAGCGCACTCTACCTCGTTCTCAAGCAAAAGTGTGGAGACATCATGCAGGGCGGAGTCGTCAAAATTCCAGTGCGCCCAACCTCCAGCGCGATGCGCGGCCGATTCAACAAGAGGGACGGTCAACTCTATGTCGCCGGACTCAGAGGTTGGCAGACCAATGCGGGGCGCGAAGGAGGACTCGATCGCGTCCGCTACACCGGAGGGAAGGTGAAGATACCCAGCGCCCTCGAAGTTCGTGACGGCGGAATCGTGATCGGCTTCACGGAGAAACTCGACAAGGCGTTGGCGGAAGACCCGGATAGCTATGCGCTGTCAGGAAGCGACCTGCGCTGGACCCACGCCTACGGAACTTCGGAGTATCAAACCGGACATCGCAGCTCGGATGACCCGCCGAAAGGCCGCACCAGGTTTACGGTCGAGTCAGCGAAGCTCCTGCCGGATGGTAAAGCGGTCTTTCTCAAGGTGAATGACCTCCGCCCGGTCCACATGATGGAGATCAACATTGATCTCGAGACCGAGGGCGGTGGCGAGATCGTGAGCCAAATCTGGAACACGATCCACGTGACGGAGTAAT
>Ga0307984_1000649_pt1 | contig 15002 bp, 14 predicted proteins | sample EllFjometageno78_FD_203169 | JGI IMG/M metagenome (GOLD analysis project Ga0307984, IMG submission 203169) | Marine microbial communities from Ellis Fjord, Antarctic Ocean - #78 | ecosystem: Environmental > Aquatic > Marine > Unclassified | place: Southern Ocean | collected 2014-10-09
TAAAACTATCTGTTGTCCTTGCTGAGCATTTAATATATTAGCTTGCTGTCTGTTGTTAACATTCTGAGAGAAAGATGTTTGTACCGCCTGTGCATTACCCTGAGCTATTGGCATAGCAGCTTGAACAATAGCATTGGTTAAAGCTGACTGGCCTATAGAAGACCTAGTCAATCCTCTTGCTGCTAGTTGAGCTTCTACTGCATCAACTGCACCCCTAGCCCATATAGGCGTCTCGTCATTATTCTCTAAGCTCTTAGTAAGCTCTTCCATCTGAGAACTAATCAAAGCTTCTGGCGGGAGATTACCTATAGCTGCTTGCGCTGTAGACTCAGGAGTACTGACAGCTTTAGCTGCATTGTCAGATCCTATAGTGTCGGCTTGGTATGTTTGTGTTTCTATAGTTGTTGGATTATTTATAGAAAGTGTTTCAGCTTCTTGGGCAGCTATGGCCTCTGGCCTCGCTACAACTGAAGTAGGATTAACAGAGGTACTAGTAGAAGAGCTATATTGTGTTGATGTCGGAGAACTCATTTGCTGTTGTTCAGAAATATCTGCCGACCCTAAATTTTTTATTCTCTCTCTTTCTGCAAGTATCTCAGCAGTATTATTTTGTTGCATAGTAATATTGTTCCTTTGTGTTTCGTCTGGAGTAAAGTTTTGAGATAGTTGTTAGGTTAATTAACTATTGATTAATTATCCTAACAATGTTCTAAGACTAAAAACTTCTAGTCTTGCCCTTCCATTATCTTTGTAGATTTCTCCGCAGCTATAACCAGAACTTTTAGGAACTGTTCTTTTGTAATATCTGCCCAAGTATTGTTGGAAAGTTTCCAACGAGCTACGTCTGTACTCTCTTCCATACTAGACAGTCGAATGCTTATACGGCTTTGTGATTTTTCACCTGCATCGAATACCATACCATCAACTTCTGCTGTGATATTTGAGATATTAATAAGAGCATTCTTTCTTATTAATAACCTTTTATTTAATTCTACAGCATCTTTTAATTTTAGTAGAGCTAAAGGATTGTGTAAATAGATACCAGCAATATCCGGGGTATCCATATAACAGTCGGATGGGTACTCTAGACCATTGTCCATTTTTTCTAACAAAGATGATAAAACCATTAACGGTCCATTTGTTAAAAGTATTTGTTGTTTACGCATTTGTTGTATCCCCATGATATGTTACGACCACTTTACAGCTAGCCGAGGTTAGTTGATTTCCATTTGAATCTGCACCACCACCACCGTCTTGCGGACTACTTGCAAGCCTAGAGCCGCCCGTAACGACAAGTATCCCGTCCGATCTGCTTTGTGCTTTAACCCCATATCCACTACCACTGTACAACCAACCCGTGTCGATCCACTTACTATTGTATAGAATCATTGCTTTTGCATCACAATCAAGCCAGTTAGAATTTCCAAAAGGATTATCGATTAAATAAGACCCTGAAGTCGTTACAGTACCAAAATCAACTAACTTCCTGTTTGCTTTCTCTGTTACAAGTCCGTCAAAAGTTGAGGCTCCGGTTACATCTAGGTTTCTTCCAACATTAACATCTAGAGAGGGGGATAAAGTGCTAGGTAAATTACTGGCAATATTTCCAGAATGTACTACTTCATTATAAGCACCTGAATCATCTTCTAACTCAAATCGATTAGTAGTATTATCCCAACCAAGCCCCCGGTATGTCCCAGAGTTGGAATCATAGTACTCCATAAACGTGTTGTCAGCGCCGATAATTCTCAAGGGAAAACTAGTTGCAATTCCGGTTAAAATAGTCCTGACCCCATTGTGGAGTATTACCGTTTCCCCACCATTGCGGATAATAAAGTCATCGCCGCCCCCACTGTTGTTGCTGTCTACTTCGATTTCAACAGCACCCAGAGACTTTAGCTTAACAGGCCTGCCGTTAGATCCTGTTTGTTCTATCAAAACCCCATCGGTATTGTTAATCTGTAGCGACCCGTTAAGACCTCGATAGTTGGATTCAACGCCCCCGTCCCCAAAAGTCGCCACGTCCGCGCTGGTTATATACGCTAGTCTTTTTCCGAGACCTGCGTTAGTCTTTCCATATAAAACAGAAGTATCATTTGATTGAAGCCAAACGTCATTAGTTACTAGTACGTTCCTGCCTGCAATAAGGTCATTGGTTATATTAAGAGAGTCTGGTAGCTGATCTTCTATACTACTAACAAATACAAAAGACTCCCATGAATTAAACCCGCTTCCGTCATCAGTACGCATTAGTAACTTATCATTAGTGCCCACAGCTAAGTACTGGACAGTCTGCCCTGATGTGTCTACTTGCCACCCATTGGCATCGTAGTTATAGCCCAGACTGGGGGATCCTACAGAGTTTTGATCTACCTTAAAGAAAACTGAACCTGATAATGTGTCTAGGTTAGTCTCTATAACGTCACTCGCAGTTACACTGTTAGAAAGTTTAGTTTTTTCTGTATCAGTAAAAGAGTTAGTATTAGAATTAGATTCATAAGATACTTTGATCTGAGAGGAAGTCTGATCAGCTGTCGCATCATCCTCAATAGCATCTAGTTTATTTTTTAATAAATCTGTAAGAGCGTTAGTATTAGAATTAGATTCATAAGATACTTTGATCTGAGAGGAAGTCTGATCAGTTGTAGCTCCTGCTTCAATAGCATCTATCTTAGTTTGAATAAGATTAACTTCTTCTACACGACTTATTTTTTTCCAATTAGATCCGTCATCACTTACTGGGTCGTTACCTACGTTAGCAATAACTTGTGAGATATAAACAATATTATTTTTTGTAGTTAAGTTACCTAACTCATACACTGTTGCAGATGAATAGTCTTTAACAATTCCCGAGATCACTCCACCCTGTCCTGAAGAACCGTCGTGTGTGTGTCCCGTAGTTGCGTCAAAGGTTGCTACTAGTTGATCGTACTCACTATTAAATTTGATGGCATTAACCGCTTCTCCATCTATTATTGAATCTTGTCTTGTATAACCTGTCATATTAAATCCTGCTACCTTCTGTGTATGCGATATCGAAACCTTGTAAAGTAAACGGTGCCGAAGGCTCATTTCTTTTATTATTAAATCTTAAAGACATTGTCTTAAAGGATCCTTGAATTTGTATTTTATCTATTGATATAGATTTTGAACCAAACAAACTTACCCCAAATATTGCTGAACCAAATAATGAAGGGGGGTTTGAAGTAAGTACATCGTAAGGTAGTGGTTGATGGACATCATAGTCATCGTAGTCGAATATTATAGACGCTTCCATATTAACTAAACCTTCTGGTTTTAGGTAGAAGGTTAAATCTCTAGCGTTCTTTCTTAACCCTACGTCACCTAAATCAAAGTATGGTGTATGTACATTCCAGTTTATCTCAGTACCTGCAAAAGTATCTCCTGAATTATGTTTAAACAATAGACCAGTATCAGTTCCGTGAACGATAGAGTCTTTTCCTAAACTAATTCTGGAGTCTGCGACCACCATACGAATGTCGTTTATTTCACTAAACGCCCAAAGACTTTGTTTATTTTTATTGGGATAGTAAGAAGCTATTATACCTTTGCCGGGAGTCACACTATTTACTTCAGTGTAAAACAATCTATATTGATTACTCTCTCTTATAACTATTGAAGTGAAAGTATATTCTGAACGATTCCTAAGTATTTTTTGAACCAACCCACTTATAGGTACTGACATAGAAGAAATATTTACATCACCTATTTTAGTGGTAGCTCCTAGAGAACGTAATCCATCGGTAGCAAGAAAAACTATATCTCCTCCAACCTCTTGTATTGTAGAGTTGGATACACATCCTATGTTTCTAAACACAGGTTGTATGTTAGGAGTACCTGAGCTAAGTTCTGTGGCTTTCCATATAGACTCTTTACAGAAAATATATAGTATCTCCCTAAAAGATTTAAGTCCTATAATGGGATCTGCAACACTATACTTACCACTAGAAGTTCCTGAGAAGTCTTCCATATCAGCTATTTTAGATACAAAGAAAGAGGAAGGCTCTTCTCTGTTTAAGGCTACAATGTGTTGGTCTTTATGTAATATACCTACACCACCTGCTACTACAGCACCTATTTCAACATACCTGAAAGTAGCGTTAGCATTAGAGGTACCTGTAATAGTTAAGACTGCTGATGTGTTATTACCGTCGTGTATAAGTAAGTCTGTCCTACCTCCTAACGCTCCTTGAGTAAACGTATCAAAAGTATATGTAGTACAAGAAGACCGAGTAGCTTCAGGAAGTGCTGTGAAAGTTGATCTATCTAAGAAAGATGACGATATTCTATTTACTATTGTCCAAGTTATATTGTCAAAAGTGTGGTAGATCTTATCATCTTTACATACTACCATACCTGTTCTATATAAGTATATACCCTGTATGGGGTTTGAAGTACTACTAGGGGGAGTATTTTCTGCAATAGATTCAAAACCATTTATACGCCTATAGCCACCACCTAGACTCTGTTCAAAGTTTACCAGTTGTGTAGCAACCCCAGGCCTATTCTGTAAGTCTTGTAATGTAGATCTTGTATCTAAACCCCCACTAAAAGAAACCTCTTGAGTTTTTAGTACAGAAGACATATATTAAATCGCTCTCATTGAGTTAAAGGGAGGATTCATTATGTTCCGGTACATGTTTCTAATATTATCTTCATACTCATTCAGAGCCATTGAGGCTTGTTGTGAGTTTTCTCTAAACATCCACAAGTAATATCTAGCCCTAGAAACTATTACAGTGTAATATCTATCTTCAAAAGGAAGTGTATCGGTTGATAGAGAAAGGATAGTAGGCTCTTTCCAAGAGATGTATTCAACTTTAAGTTGTTTTGTAGGTTGTGGATATAGTCCTACATAACCCCTATTAGGAGTGTTGTACACATACTTAGGTGTACCTTTTAATTCTTTAAACCTAGTTATTGCATCATAAGCAATGAACTCAAGTTTAGTAACAGCGATGTCTGTAGAGGATTCGTCAGATATAAGTATGTTGTCCCAATCTATTTGATCTATACTACTTGACAATGAATACTCGGAAGTGCCATCAACAGTATTAAAATAGTTTGTGTGTGGCCTAGTCCCTACTGATGTAGGTATATTAGTTAAGAAAGGCCATTCATCATTATAGTTCACGATATCTAACAGAGATCTATTCACAGCTTCTTTTGCAAAGGATTGTAATCCTCTAGCAGTATCAAATGTCCCAGCTGAAAGAGGGACTTCATTTATATCCCTAAGGACTATGTTGACTAGTTCTAAATATGTTTTAGCCATGTTATATTATTAAACCTCAGTGCATTATATATATGTATATTATAAATATAAAAAAAGGGCGTACTGTGGGATACACAGCACTCCCCTTTTATTGGTAATCTACTTAGTTAGTACTAAGCAAATTTAACGTGCGATACAGATAAAGCTTCAGGACGTACTACACCACGACCATAAACGTGTTGACCACGGATGATGTCGCCGAAAGTAGTAGTTGAACGCTGGGTCTCAGTGTTCAAGATAGTCTGAGCCGTTGATACAGCTGAAGTGTGACCACCTAAGATTGTGTTACGAGTTGTTCCGCCAGAACCAGTAGAGGTGTAAGTAGGAGCATTGTTAGTAACATAAACTTGGAAACCAGCAAGCATGCCAGCATAAGAAGCGTTATCTTTAACATCCATAGCTCCACCATTGTAATCACTGTTGATCAACTTAGAATCAACGCGTGCAAGTACTTGGGTAGCATCATGTGGAAGGATTAAGAAACGACCTTCGTTTACAACATCTTGCTTAGATAAACGAACTGACATTGCTGTCAAGTGGTTCATCAAAGAATCAGGAGTAGAAAGATCTAGGACGCTAGCTTCGGTAAGGTCATTGAATACGTTAGCAGTTAATACGTTAGCATTAAGTGACATGTAAGCAAGGATTGCATTATCGTAGTTTTGCATAAGCTGGTAAGCTGCTTGGTTAGTAACCATTGCTTGCCATCCGATGTGAGACATAGTATTCTCAATATCGTCAAGCGTGAACTGCCAGTATTTGGCTTGGTCAATTACTAACTGCTTCTCAACATCTTCGATTGCATCAGATGTAAGAGCAAGGTTACGTGTGTAATCCTTGATAGTGATTGTAGGTTCAGTCATAATTTTAACAGTATCACCGAATGCGGCGATCTCACCGAAGTAATCACTGTTAGTTATAGCGTCTGCTACAGAACCACGACGTAGTTTAAGTAGGACGTTCTTAGAATAAATCTCAGGAAGAAAGTTACCAGTAGGTGAATTCTGTCCGAAGTTTACTGTACCTGCGGCATTAAAATTAGCCATGTTATATATACCTTATAATTAGTTTTTCGTAAGGTATGTAGTTTACTTTTATTAGTTTATTACTTATCATACCTTACCGATTAGTTTGTTTGTCGTCACGGATACGACCTTCGGTTTGAGCTAGTAAAATATCTTCTGCAAAAGTTTCATACTCTTGTATTGACATTTTTGCTATCTCAGACCTAGTCCATACCCGCTTATTGGATGTACCGCCAGAGTCAACCCCTGTACTTTGTGTGCCGGTTACAGCATCAGCAGCAGAGCTATTGTTATTGGCGTACTGTTGGTTTTGTGTATGCATAGATGAACTACTTGCAACACCTTTGTCGAACTTGTATAGGTCTAGTGCACGAATCATAGATATTGAATCGTCTGTATTCCCATTGATCATCTCTTGAATATTATGAGGCTGTCTGTTTTTCCATTCAGTCCATTCATTCGAAGACATGATCTGATAAAAGTCTTCGTGTTTCTTTACTACATCACCTACCGCTTTCTCTTGACGAGTCTTAGCAAGTTGTGTTTCAAGTTCACGAACACGAGTCTCTGTCATACCTTGATTACTACTAACCATAGATTCAAACGCCTTAAACATATCAGGGTTACGGGCACGTAGTGCTTCTAACTCTTCTGCTGTTTGAGGTGGGTTTTGTGCATTAGCGAGAGCAGCTTGTGCAACTGCTAACTCCGCACGTGTATCTGTAATGGTCTTATCGTAGTATGCTTTAGAATTCGCATAACGTTCACGATAACTTTTTTCTTCAGGGGTAGTTGGCTCTGGAAGACTTGAGGTGGCCGGACCGTCGTTCGGGTTCATAGTCATGTTGGGAGCTAAGCCCTGTAAAGTGGTGTCCCCACTTGCGTTGGCACCAGCTTGATTCACTTGAGATTGCATATGTAAGTTAGAAAGATCTTGGATCTCTTGTTCTAGCTTATTAAGTGCACTTGCTCTAGCAACACTTTGGTGTGTTGAATCGTGAGATGCGATCGCTACAGTATTATTATTAGTACTTGTAACGCCAGTTTGTGTGTTCATCGTATTCATATTATTTTTATTATCCAAATAGGTCGGCAAATTAATTATGAGGTAGCACAGGATTGTGTTTCATTTTAAGCCGGGTAGCTGTTTGTTTATTATATTTATTCTAAGAACGCTAGTTCTTTTTTAGCTTTATCTCTCAAAGAGAGTATAGCTCTGTAAGCTTTGATCTGACCTTGTAGCTCAGGCACTTCACTTACAGTACACGTTTCTAATTGAGTTTGTATCCGACCAATTATATGTGAAACATATAAGTTAATCGGATCCCACGTTTGTGAGTTCCCAGTAGAAACAACTAAGGAACGCCAATCGTTCCCAGTTAATGTTTCTTTATATTGCTGGCTGTTGTCCATTCAAACCTCCTGCGTTCCCTGCTCCCTCTGTATTACCAGTAAATTGAGGATCGTTGGGGGTTGCCATACCCGGAGGCATAGCCTGTCCTTCAGGACCTTGTGCTTGCTGTGGAGGAGCAACAGCCTGAGCCATCTCACCCATTAGCTTAGCATAGATAGCAGCTTCATCTGGACTATTTAAAATCTCATCTGGATCTACATCTAATGTTATTGCCAACTCTTTTAATAGGGTAGGTATCTTTATAAGAGGGGCTAGTGCAGGTTGAGCTGACAACTGTAAGAAAGTATTGATACGTGTTGATCTTACTTCCTTAGCTTGTAGTGAGCTTGAGCCTGTAGCTTTAACTTCTAAATCACCTATTACTGTTTTATCGTTACCGAATTGCATCTCAGCTTTAACTAGAGCTTGGCCCAGTGGAGCTAATAGGTGGTCATCTATGTTACGTATAACTGTTTTAATATTCAATGAAGCATTCTGAAGTAGCATCGACATACCTGATGCAGTACGTGTAGGACTAGTAACACCAGTCTGGCCGTGTGCAAAAGAGGGTATACCCGTCTCTTCATCTGCTAATTGACGTACCTGTCTAAACATATCCATGTTAGAAGGTGCAGTGTTGGGGAAAGATATGCCGTGTATAGCTTGTCCTTGACCACCTGCCCTACGTCTAAATATCTTACCGGGGTATATCTCTGCGGATTGTCCCGGCTCTAACATAGAATCATCTATGTCAAATATCAAATTACCACTTAGTGCTAAGTTATCAACAGCCATTCTCATGAAACCATTCATTAGCATTTGACTATCTTCCATAGACTCAGGTACACCAGTACCCCATAGAGTCCAAGGATCAGTCTCGTAAGCCGTAACGTAGTATGGAATACGTTGAGGTAAGAATGGGTTAACTACTACACGTAGAACCTCGTTACCACATATCCATACATTAACTTGTGCTCTATCACCAATAAGATTATCTACAGGAAGTTTATATTCCTTAAGCATCTTCTTATCTAAGTAGCCCCAAAACTCTAGTACTTCGTAGAGATCATCTAAATTCTCAGGTTGTACGTGATCAGGTTCTAAGCTGGTCTCAAAGCTACGGTAAGTATAATTACCCGGACCTTCTAACAAACGTTTCACAGCTTTACTATTAAAGTGTGGACGTGAGGTAAGGTCAGCTACTTGAGAACTATTCATCCTGTGTCGCTCTATTACCCATTGAAGATCTTCAGGGGTAAGGGCTGTCGGGTCTGGATAGAAGTTCCATAGAGATACTTGTGAACATCTAAAGCTCTTACGTATAGTAGGCCTGTATTCTTTTTCTCCAGTCTCTTCATTCATTTCCCAACGAGGGACTTCTTTGTTTACATTGAACGGTCCTTTAACAACACCAGTACCAAGTAGACACATCTCGTGTATAGCTCTACGAACATGTGATTGAGCTTTAGATTCTTCTAGATGATCGTGAATCTTTTTCTCCATATTACGTGCAGCAATCTTACTAGGATTTATATTAACAGCACCCGGAACGTGGGCATACCCAGCTTCCATAATACTCTCGCCATCCTTTTCTAGACCTTCTTCAAGTCCTCCTAGGAATGACAGATTAGCTGAGGTTGCTCCGGGGGATAGTTCGAAACCATCTCCAGCGTAACCTACGCCACCCTCAGGTGAGGTATCTACATTGTCCTTAGGGGACTCCATAGTCTCTGCACTTTCGTCCATCTCAGTTTTAATATGTGCCCATTGGGATACACCCTCTGGAACTACTGTTGGCTGAATGGTAATTGGGAACTTGTTATCAGAGAACAAAGCCTCAATGATCTGTGAGTATGCAGCTTTTACTTTAACAGTTGTTGTTCGGACATAGACCTTACTTCTTTCTGAGTTCCTAAATGTATTGTCAGAAGAATCTTCACCTCTATAAGAGTTAGTATTCTTTAACCACTGGTTCTCTCGCTGTCGTCTATGTCTTTCAGATTGATCTAGCTTAGTTTTGATTGCAGTTACAATAGCGGGTACTTCAAAACCTTCAAACAAACCTTCAATCTTACTGTCAGATTCTTTCTGCTCTTCTTTAATACTTTCTGGGGAAGGGCCTTGTAAGCCTTCCATATCGTCAATATTAGCCATATGTTGTATCGGACTCCGTTATTACTATAATATTATAGTGAGAAGTAAGAGTCGATCTTACCCCATTCATTTTGTTGTTTAAAAGAATTAAGCATCTCTCTACGAGATTGCTTCTTAGGTCTAGACATGACACCATACCTAAGAGCATCTAGTAAATCCCAATGACCTTCCTTATTCCGGACATCATTAAGATCGTTAGGTTTTCTAGGGTGTACCTTAGCTGTCTGTATTTGTCGTATCAGTTTTGTACAACTACTAAATATTTCTACTTGAGGTTTGTCTGTACGTACATCATTACGTAGTATTTCATGTATCTGTACCCAACCAGCCTCTCTATTCTTATCAGCAGGTCTTAGTCTTAAGCTCTGTACTTGTAACATAGACTCGGCAATAGTAGGTCCTGTGTGCCCTGTACGAGCGAATACAGACCAATCTATTGGGTGGTCAACTGCCATGTCTTCCCACTCTTCTTTCTTTTCTATAGCTTGACCAAACTCTTTACCAGTCAATCCAGTCTCTAGAAACTCATCATAGATAACGATAGCTCCAGTCTCTGGGTTAGTGGCAAACCAAACACCTGCGGAAGGATCACGGTAACCATAATCTAATCCGGCAGTCCTGTTCCAATGTCTAGGGACATCGTAAGGTTCAACTACATGTATGTCTTTATTGAACTCGGGGAACATATTATCAACAGCAATTAACCAATTACCGTAGAGGAGTTGCTCTACATCAAGCTCTGTGCCTGACTCAAGTACAGAACGATAGGCACCATTATTATTTAAGTATGGGTTATCTTCTAACTTAGCAGGTATAAATTTCATTGTTATGGGTCTGGTATTGTTCTCAGTACCGGGCATAATGAATGCTTTCATTGGTTCCCGATCCTTAATAAACATCTCATATACCCACAACGATCCGGGGTTTGCCGTAGCTCGTAAGGAAGGTTTCATCTTTTCTCTAGGATCACGTGCTCGTGTGTAGAGATATCTAAATCCTTCTTCTGTTGCGTGCTGGGATAGTTCATCGAATCCAATATACTGGTACTCATGTCCTTGAAACAAATATTTATCCGAAGGATTGTCTAAGTAACCAAAAAATATCTGTGCACCGCTAGGAAACTTCCACACTTTGTCGTTTGATAGGAACCTAGCGCCGGGAAAGGCTATAGGGTACAGCTCTCGGCTGTTATCTATCAATTGTCCTAACTCTCTCACCGTTTTACGGATGATTACAGCCTTATAGTGGGGTATATGTACGTTTCGTAGGGCATCTAGCACCATTGAGTAGGATTTACCACCACCAGCGGCACCACCATAGAGTACAATGTCTTCATTAGCTGACATGAACAAGTATTGTCGGGGTGTGGGTAGGAATCCTAAAGCTTTTCCACCAGATTTTTTAGAATCTAGTAGGATCTGCTGGTACATCTCCATAAGGAGGTGCTCATCTAAGCCTGAGGACAGGCCATTGTTGTATTTAGTAATCAAATCTTGCGTAGGCGCGAATATTTGTGAGCGTCTTTTGCCTAGAGTTGGTGTATCACTATCTACATCTGAATTTTTTAACTTGTTTTCAGATACAAGGGTGTCTTCACCACGTTTATTCTTACCAAGGACTAGTTTAGTAGGGTCGCCAGCTACACCTAAGAGTGCTGCACGTCTAACAACCATACTTTTTAATTTTCTTTTCTCAGCCTCAGCTAGTTTAATCTTTTTATTGATCTCTACTATCTCATCACGCTGTATCTTTTTCTTTTTATTGACAGTTGTAGCTTGTCTAGGAAGAGATTTAAGGTTTCTGTGATCACCTTGTACAGCTCTTTGAGTAGATGATAGATCTTTATATTCTCTGAGCTTACCAGTGGCAGCGACTACGGTAGCAACACCAAAATCTTTTTCAATTACTGTAAAGATTTTAGATATACCAGCAGGTGATAGTCTAGTATCGGGATTAACGTCTGGACAATCTCTCTTGCTTTCGAAATCAAGGACACGATCAATTGCATCCCTTAGAGATAAAACATTCTCTACTCTGCATTGAATGAGTAACTGTACATATAAATGAATACGAGGAGTATCTGGAATATATAAAGAGTTAGGTGCATCCAATATAAATCCTCTACGGCCTTTAAGCTTACCGTATTGAGGTCTAGGTGTTGTTAGTAACTTATGATAAACCTCGTAGATATTAGGGTTCATCTCTAACCAATAATCTGGAAAGTCTATTGGATATATTTCAAAGAAATTCTCATCTATCATAATGTTATCTTTACGCTCCGTGAGTGTGGCTAGGGTTCCCTGCCGACTCCATTCTTAAGAACTTACCACCATCACTTCTTATGATGTGATGTCTGTGTCCTTCTTTATAATCTGTATAAGGTGCACCAGCTTTTTTCGTAGTATTAGGTGAGTACTTGTGCGAGTGACCATTACGAGTACCACTCTCTTTACGAGCTGGGGCTGTTTTATTTAATTTATTAGAAGCTGCCATCTTTAGTAGACTCCTCTTCAGTGACCACCTTAGCGGGTATAAAGAATAAAGGAGTATCGGATGTAACGATTACACCAATGTCTTGCTTCTTGGCTACACCAGTACGGTCTAAGATATCTTGTACAACCTTTAGTTTAAGGTCAGCTTTAGTCTGCTTAAAGTTATCTTCTTCCATCAAACCTGTAAGTCCTTGTACTGCCTTAGCAGCTGAGAACACTAGGTGGTCTTCTGTACGAGCTAGTATCTGATCTCGTAGGGTACGTGCCAATGCATAACTAGCATTCTCAGAGTATCCTGCCAATGCAGCAGCTCTCTTAACTTCACCACCTGCTTCAGCACTGTTGAAGAGGTATTCTAAGAACAGCTCTTGTTTAGCTGTAAGTTCTCGGGTAGTATTATTAGTCATAGTTAAATTCTTATTTTAGTTTATATATTTTTATCGTTACGATAGTAGTCACTACCAAATAGATTTAATGCAGTATGCATAAGCTTAGCTCGTATACGACCTACACCTAGTTGTGTACAAAACAATAAGTAAGTGTTGTCAGCTTCTTTTTTAGTTATATGAGAAACGTTATCGTAGTTAGAGTACATATAGTCATGGAGTACAGACGCTTCTGTATACACACCACTGTTAGGAAAGATACCATATAAAAACTTAGGAGAAGAAGCTAGGTTAGTCTCAAAACCTTTAGGTACTCTTATACCTTTAGCTACAAAATCTCTTTCCAATTTCCATATAAAAGTACCAGTAATCTTACGAAGTACTAAGGAGTTCTTCTTAAACATATTAAATATACTCTACTATTGGGTAAATATCATCATTACTATTATTAGCTATCAAGTCTATTGACGAAGACAATTGATCTAATCTAGTCTCTAGATCTTTAATCTTATCACCTACTTCTAAGAGAAGAGTCTCATGTTCTAAGTAAGATAGGGTAGCTTTTTCTGAGTCAAACTTCTCAACCTTTGACTTACTTGTTCCAAATATACTAGCAAAGTTATCTTTGTATCGAACACTGTTAGGTGAGCTGATACTGTCATTATTTCGTTTACCATTATATTGTCCACTTATATTATTAGTGTTCATTTAGTTTACTCAGTGTATAAGGTTTATTTTTGCTCATAGTAGTATACAACCTTTTTTTATAATTTTTATATGGGATGGCACTATACCTACCCCCGGTACCCCACCTGTCCCTTACCCCCCCTACCTAGCCACCCTCTCACATGATAGCATATATAAATTGATAAGTCTTAGGCTAAAAAGTAATAAGGCTTATAGCTAAATGGTCTAAGCACATGGCATGAATGATGCTAGAGAATTAAAAAGTTATAAGAGATATAACTAAATAGTATAAGTACTTGGCATGAACCTTGCATAAGAGGGGTAGCTGAATGGGATATAAATATGAATAAGAGGTGAACAAACCTGAATAGAGTATGAATGAAGGATTATAGATACTATTTAGAGTAAGAAGTAAACAAATATCTTCAATAAACGCTAGATATAGTGTAACCTATTGTTTTTATTACTCTTTAGTTACTAATTATATTATATCTTATTAATATCTTGTTATTTATCAATTACTTACAGTACTTTCTTGTACATCTATACAGTATTTTTTATTAGGTTATATTAAAGTACTCTTTTATAGCTATTTACTATAAGTATTACCTTGACTATTAACTAGTTTTTATATATTAGACACCAATAATGAACGATAGTTCAATATTTATATTAGATTAAGTTAAGTTTATATTCAGTTTGATTCAGTTTCATATAAATATAGGTTTGTCAATAGTTTATTTCATTTGAACCTGAATAAAACCTGAATAAGTCCCTGTATTCAACGTTCGTGGTGTGGGCCTTATGATTATATAGCTTATTGCTAACGTTCAACCTATGCCCCTTTTAGAGCGTTACAGAGCTATATATAGATTGTAGTATGTATATATGTGTATATATGTGTATAAGTGTGAATCCGAGTTATTTATAGTTAAATACTATTGAACTGGCCACTTATTATAGATAAAACTAATCATACTAAATATGCAATTAATTGAGATTTGTTCATTATTCATTAAGGTGTTTATTGTATAATGAACTTACACCAGCACACGCGGGTGCAATGTTATTAACCACTAAACACTAACCAACCAACACACAAGGATTACATAATATGACAAATTCAGCAGACAAACCTAGAATTAGAAAAATGAGTAGTAATTACCTCGTTGTAGTGGGTTCTAATAGTTTTTTATTAAATATTGATAGTGTAGATAGTTTAGGTGTAGAGGGTGCACTGATAGCCCAGCGCGATCACCTGATAACACGTTATGAAAACGGTATGAATTATTCGATCAATTGTTTAAATCAAATGATTAACGATATTTAGTCTTTAATAGTAGCTCTCTTAGGGGGCTAGCGTTAAACACTAATAATCAAACAAGAAAGGGAAATACATTATGTCAAATTCATTAATAATCAGTCCGGTTAAAATGCGGTTTAATAATGGCGGTAATATCACACTAAAATATAATAATTTAACTGTATATTTTACTAGTGATATATATATTGAAAATGATAAAAATATTAATAATTGTTTAATATTTGTTATTAATTCAATGTTAGAAA
>Ga0307984_1000650_pt1 | contig 14993 bp, 9 predicted proteins | sample EllFjometageno78_FD_203169 | JGI IMG/M metagenome (GOLD analysis project Ga0307984, IMG submission 203169) | Marine microbial communities from Ellis Fjord, Antarctic Ocean - #78 | ecosystem: Environmental > Aquatic > Marine > Unclassified | place: Southern Ocean | collected 2014-10-09
CCGAGTTCTCTACCTCCCCATCTCCATGTTCTTATTATGTCTGTTCCAACGACATGTTCACCGCCAACATCCCATCTCCAAATGTCAGTGGACCGAGCATAGTTCTTATTGTAATATTCGTATCCCGTTTTTTGGGGGTTCAACCGGACGCCTGGTTTCCTAAGAATGTAGTCAGGGTCTTCAGCATTAAACCTTGTTTCATTTACTAATCCACTGACGTTCCCAATACTTCTATAATAAAGACTCAGATGAATATTGTTTCCTCGCGACCCAGGTGCGCCATACTCGCGCCTGAGGCTGTTCGTCCCGCTCCCGAGACTTATATCTGTAGAATTTATTGTCATTACGCTTTCGACTCCATAGCGTCAACTTTGGCAGAGAGTTCTTTGATCGCCTCAATGAGAAGAGGGACGAGTTTCTCATAGCGAACTGCCATATACCCATCTTCTCTCGTTGTTACAGTGTCAGGAAGTCCTAATGCCTTAATCTCTTGTGCGATAACACCAGTTTCGCTTCCCACTTTATCGGTTTTATCATTCCAATCAAATGTATTACCACTAATTGATGCGACCTTTTCCAAAGCATTTGGTATGGGTGTGATGTTTTCCTTTAGTCTTTTGTCAGAAGTATAGAATGCTGTGATATCGCCAGTTGCAGTTATTGCACCTGTTATATTAAGACCATCACTACCACTTATCAGACCCGTACAACCAAAATTTCCAGATACTGAGTGATGACCCAGGAAAAAAGCATTTCCAATAAGTGCCATTCCGGTATTATTTACAGTTAGTTGGGCGTTTTCGTTTTCTGGGAAAAAGAACTCGACACTTTTTCCTTCTGTCGTTTGTTTTATTTCTCCATCATTACCAGAGGTAAATTCTATATTACCTAGATGCTTAGTCGTCCTCGAAAAGGTTTTGGTGCCACCGATCGTTTGTGCGCCACTAGTGTAAACCCCATTAGTCACCGTTCCGGCATTACCGTCAGCATCACCGTCAATAGAACCAGATATTTTATCACTAAAAGTTTTAGTCCCAGCGATTGTCTGATTACCAGTTGTGTAAACCCCATTAGTCACCGTTCCGGCATTACCGTCAACATCACCGTCAACATTACCTGTTAGGTCTGCGGTTATTGTTCCAGCAAAAAAGTTACCTTGGGCATCTCTCTTGACAATTTTGTTGGCGTAAGTGGAGAGGTCACCAGCGGTTCCTATTGCTTCTCTAACCCCATTAAGTAGCAGTGCATCAGAGGCAGTGGCAGCATTGCCTGTTGTGTCTCCAGTAAGGCCAGCAGTGAAGTTTTGGATTGCAGTCCAATCATTTACAGTGCTTAATCCTACTGATGCATCAGCAACATCTGTCATCATGGCAACTACACCGTCTTTGTCGGGTAGTGTATAAGTTCTATCAGCACTAATTTCTGGGTCTTCGCCACTCGCAGGTAATGAAAATGCTCCAGAAAAGGTGTTGTCAGCATTTCTAAAATGGTACAGACCTGTAGTCGAATGACTTATAATCTTACCAGTGCCAGAAGCACTCAACTCCAAATCCACATTGCTGCTTGAAGAAATAGTCGTTACGTTGGTTAGAGAACCCGTAATACTGGCACTGCCATCGAATGCCTGTCCCCATAAATCTCTAGATGTTGCTAGTACGGTCGCATTCGCGGCTGGAACAGTACCACTGACAACTCCATTCCAAGAAATTACATCGGTAACTAGAGGAATTTCGTTGAGCGCATCAACATCTGCGGTGAGCGTAATGTTGCCACCCAGTGGACCAAGAACACCACCATCCAGAGTCATACTCAATCCACTGCTCGCGGCATTTGATATAGTCAAATCAAGAACGCCAGAGCCAGATGCTCCAGTAAAACTACCCTCTAGAATGAGGTCGCCTTTTATCGTTGTATCACCTACTTCATCCGCGCCATCTGCTGCACCTAAAACGACTGGACCAGTGGAGGTCAAATTTGAAATAGATGGGATGCTGACCGAACCGTTAGGTGCTATTGTTATTGCTTCAACATCGGCAGCACCATTATATGTATGGAAAGACATATTCCACTGTGGAGGATTAAGTACTGTTTGCTTCGCTTTAATATAACCAGATTTATTATTGGCGTTGGTAGGACCAGCAGCACCAATCTGTAGTATTGTTTCTTGATTCAAAGCATTACCAATGGCTCCAATATCAACTCTTGTGCCGCCCGATCTTCCAATTCGTACTTGTGCTGAATTTTGATTACCTGTCGAACCTTTACCAAAATATACATTTGGTCCTGTTATGCTCATTGCAGAATCTACATCACTTTTAAATTTCAAAGTGTTCGTATATTTAACACCACCGTTTTTAAGATAAACATTGCCTTTGTGAGATAAAAAATCTCCTTCGGCAAGTGTCACGCCAAAGTCGCTGTCGCCTTGTTCATTTAGTCTGTAGTTTATATAACCTTGAGCCGCATCAAACCTCATTGATGGCAACAGCGGTCTGGTTGTAATCCCGTTATATGGGTTATCGACAAAGATACCACCTTCGGTATCTAATCCTCTATTTTTTAAAAACAACCCTTGGTACAGTGGCCAAAATTTTCCACCCTGCGCCATTTCATCCAGTTTAATCCAGTTTAAGTCCACCTCATCGTGGGTGAGTGATATATTACCATTCCACTGATATCCAGTTTTCACATTTCTTGTGATAAGGTCTGTGCTTGGAGGCGAAGGCAGAAACGGTGAACTATTATTTTGCGGTGGTCGTTTTTGTCTGGAAATTGGTGTATACTGTGTCATTTTATTTTCCTAGTTTATTCCTTTACTAATCTTATTTAGGCATAAAAAAAGGGTGAAGCAGAACTCCACCCCTTTAAAGAGACATTTCTACTAAACAGATGAGGTATAAGTCAAAGAAGTGATAGAAATAGTATCGTTCAGTCCAATAGCGGTAGACGATAAAATAATATCACCAGTATCGCCTACAGCAGTTACTGTGCCTGAAAATATTATAAGTGGTGTAGCGTCACCAGTTCTAATATCAAATTGTGTAACTGTCCCCGCAACACACTCCGTGTAAGGGGCGATTTCGTTCGCTGTAGCTTGCCCGACACCATTAGCACCTGCGGCAGCGTCACCAAAAGCAGGATTGGACATTGTAAGGGTTGCTAACGCTGTGGGTGTCGTTGGATAAACGCCCTCCATAAACTGGATAGTGCCAGACAGTGCTGCTTCACCATCTATAGCATCAACGACTAGGTTGCACAGGGTGTTTCGAATAGCATCCGAATGTTTTATTGACATAATAATCTCCTTTAGAGATTTGAAATTTTTAAAGTAAGTAACCGTATTATATAAGATTACCTGTTATTTTTTTTTGAGATTCAGACTTTTCTTTTCGCATATGCGATTCAATTTTATCTGCTTGCTCTTTATTGACACTAGTGTCAATAGTGAACTTTTCTATGGTTCCGTTCTTGCGTAAAACTTGACCATGTCCTGTTAATCTACCAACGTCACTCGTTGTCTTTATACTCATCTATTTATACTCCTTCAATTTACTATACTGGTCTAACTATTGTATCGGTAACTTGACCTGATACAAAGACCTTACCTTCAAGAACTCTTTCGACAACAGCGACACTGTTTTGATCATACTCAACTTCTATATCATACACATATCTACGCTTGGTTAGTGTAGCAGTTTGCTGTGGAGTAAGACTAAAATTGATAATTCCATTTTGAGGTGGAGCATCAATGTTTGTCAAAAAATTCACAGCAGTATCACTATCTGAACTATATGTTTGCTTCAGACTTCCTCTAACAAAGTAGTTTGATAAGTCTCTTTTACCACCGCTCACATCCAGCAGTTGTATCTGATACTTAACAGATGAACCTTGATCTACTTCTATGTCTTCGTATTGTGCCATATATTTATATACTTCTATTAAATAGTTTTTCGGGACAATATTTTTCTTGTCTTAGTTTTTCGAATTCGAAATATTCTCTTGATCGGAATAGCATTCTGTTCAATGATATTCTGATAAATTATTAAACTGATACTTGAAGCAGTACACTCTATTGTTCCTGATGCGGTATGATTTGCCAAAGTAAAAATCTCCTAAACATATTATTCTTATGACGGAAAGGTTCCACCGTTTAGGGTAACAATTGCTGCTCTCAATTCATTAATTGCACCAGCCACATCCTTTTCTGTCGTATTGACATCCTGAGATGGCATGGTGATTCTTCCATTAAATGTAGAATTACCTTCAACATTAAAGTTTACAGTTGGATTAAATGTAATAGTACTAGCATTAACATTAAAGTTTGCAGTTGGATTAAATGTAATATCACCACCCGCAGTTGTGGTTAAAGAATTGGGATATGCCCAAGTTGAGACTGATGCAACGGAATCGTATTTATCTATTAAAATAGTTGATGATGTAGTTGCACCATCAGTAACACTAACAAACTCAACAAGCTTGACAACCTGTTGGTTCATTGTGTCGGTTCTTGTAAACAGGGGGTAATCTGATATCGCCATATTACTTCTCTAATATCTGGTTTAAAAGTGATTTAATATCTAACATCTCATCTTTGAGGGTTTCGATATCGTCTTTTAATTGGTCGGTTTTCTTTTCCTGATCTATATTATTTGCATGTCTCAATTGGGAAGACCTGATAGCATCAGTATTAGTATTTATAAATGTCCCACTCCCCACATTTTTTACGAGATGGGTTTGTCCTTCGACTTTTTTATAATTAATAGACATTATGTTGCAAGAGCAATTGCGCGGATTGAATTTATCACAGGAATTTCACAACTGTTGCTGGACTTCATAACAATTTTCAATTGGAATGATGTGAAAGGGACCATGCCTCCAGCATCTCCCCCTATCAGATAACTGTACTCAGAATATACGAGGTCTAGGGGGTTATAAGTATCCGCATCAAACTGATTATCTGGTGGTGTCTGAGTAGGTTCATCTAATATCCAATTAACATCAAAGATATTATCATCCCCACTTACTGTGCGATAGTAAAGAAGAAACGATGCTGAAGGTGGTTTATTAGCATCAATAAAAACCCTAAGACCTTTTGAGGCACTTTCTAATACTATAGGTTTAGTTATCTGCTTCGATGGAGAAGTTCCTCTCGATGGGTCGGTTTCAGGGACAAAGAAGTAAGGTTTATTCTGTTTTGAAGTGGAGCCAACAGTGTCAGTATCCGAGAGAACTTGGTTATCTATCTGAAAGTTCTGCATCGTAAAGTTACATTGCTGTAGGTCGATAATAGGCGAAACATCAGATATATATCCATTGTTAATATCCGCCTCTGACGAATTACCAAAGGTGGAGGATAGTAAACTTTCCATTTTTGCAGATATCACTATTGAGGGGCCAGTTGTTTCAAGGGTTTCCTGAGTGCCATCGGCAAGCATCTTTGGTTTAGAAAAAAGCTTGGGGGCGAGGTTTGTCATGTTGGTAACGTCAGCAGCGTCCCGTACAAATCTCGGGTCTTGCTCTCCGCTTTTTCCAAACTCAGATAACGTGTTTCCACTTATAAAGTTTCCTTTATAAGCAACAGATGTCCCTTGAAAATTTAAAGATTTGAAGTCCATCACTGCTCGGTCAAAGTTAAATCCCTGACTACTTTCGCACTCTTTCACACCAAAGTCGACCGGGGTAGTATTATTAAACGCAGCAGATGCAGGAAGATTAACAAAGTACCCACCAGCGTCTGCACCTGCCACCACTCTGGATGCACTCTTTAGAACACTTCCTTGTACCCCGTAGTAATCCGTGGTGTCATCAAGTCCTGTAAGACTTACCCGATCGCCAACACCCATTCCGTGTGCGAATTGGTTAACACGGAATCGCAGTGCGTCAGCACTGTCTAATGATAACCTGGGTTGGTTATGAACAAACTTTGGGAATTTAGAATTTGCAAAGTTTACATTACCTTCAGACTTAAACTTCGCAGTATGGACTCTATATGCCATGTTTTGGTCTTGTTTTGGTGTCCAAGTTGAACCATTCTGTGATAAAAATAAAGAACCAGATGAAGGTTGCTTATTAATCCTATGGGTAGTCTTACCAAGCACCAGTGAGTGAGTTGTGGATATGAACGCTTCATAGTTATCACACTCAGATAACAACACGATTGCATATTCCCGTCCACCTTCAATGTAAACTGGTTCTTCAAACTCAAAGGTTACAGGATTATTGATAACTGCTTCGAGGTTTTCAAGACCTCCCTCAGTTTTGATATCTTCAATTATACTAAAGCAAGAGTCGGCAGACTTATACACCCTAAACTGTTCTGTAATCGCGTGAGATTTAGGAAAACCTGCTTCCATTTCTCTTATTTGTAACTGGATAGGTATGGCAAGTTGATCACCACCCTCCTGTGTATCAGTCTTGGGAGCTTTTCTCAAAAACACATCAACCTTTGTAATAAATGCGCCTGGAACACCTTTACGAGCATCAATTTCGAACCCTTGTGCCAGCGGATCATACTTATATATAGTCGGTCTGTTACTACCTGTCGTTTGTTGTTGAGTTACTATATTGGTAACTCTAGTATAATGATTGGTTCTTTGTGTTACCCTCAAAAAACCCAGAGCCCCATATATCGCAGATGCTCTCGAAAGTGCCTGAGTTTCATCTGCTCCTTGCCCATCAATAGGTGAGACATCTAAAAGTTTCATTTCTAATAGTCCTGCCTTAAACTTCCATCCTATACTATCATAGATGGCAGGGTCTTTTATACTGCTGTTTTGAGCGGCAGCCAAACGCTTTTGCTCTTCACCCCATTGCTCCCACTCCTTAAAGCTAGTAAACTTTCTACCGTTGTTGGATGCGACAGGAGCAGTATTAGGCAAAAAGAAAGAGTAAAAAAGTTCTCCAGTTCTGTCCGATACCAATGACGATGTTCCATCTGGGTTTTCGGTCAGACCGACTTTTACAGGAGCATAAGTTTTAAGATGGTCTTTATTCTTTATATGTGTTTCATATTCTGCCTTTTGTAGCGATTTACACCACTGTGATACCTCCACGCCTACAAAGTATGGCCAGTATCGAGTATCTGGACGCAAACCCCTTGCCTTACAGTAGACAGGTCGCGACCTTGCAAACGGATAGGCCATGACCATTTTATCTTCTCTAGTACTATTTAGAGTAGTGGTAGTATCACTACTGACGACCGTATTTCGAGTTCTGATTGTATTTCTTTGCCTGACAACAAATGTCCCCATCTCTTGGGCTCCTGCAATGTTATCTGCCACCACCTGCGCTTTCAGCGCATCAAGTTCGCTATTGTCGACAGTGCTGGTGTCAAGGGGGAGAAGGCGTGTGATATTGGTGACGACTCTAGTTATATTTCTAGTAGGGAGTCTAATATCATCGAACCAAACATCATTTTCTGGTGATAATTTTAGAGTACCCTCACCAGTAAAAACAGCGAATGGGTTGACATTGTAGTAACCATTCTCTTCATAGTTTGCACTATCAGATTTCCAAGAGATGGATTCGTTCCGCAACGACTCATCCAAAGTGCTGATATAGTCGAGATATATAGTATCGCCAGTATGTTTGAAATTAGTATTTCCATCATTGCCTAATGCACTATAAACACTTGATCTTCCTTCTAGGTATCCTTCCGAATTTGTGCTGCCACCAGAATCAAACAGCATAGATATTGCCTGTACAGCATTCTTAGGTTCAATTGCATAACTTTCATCTCCTGTCTGAAGGAGAGTTTGTCCAACAGAGGCAAAATCTTCGACCCAATTAGGACCTGTAGGGGATGCTGTAAAAGCAAGACCGTTACTAAAATCATCAACAAAGAAACCAGTCTTTGAGCGGATAGCACCAGTATCAGGGTTTATTTCAACTAGGTTGGCAACAGACTGTTCGAGGAATGATAAGGATACTGTTTCCTCCAACATTTCTACGCGATTTTCCAATCTTTGGATATCTTTCATGGTGAAGCGTTTGTAGTTGTGAGTCTTTACATTAAGGTCTGAAGTGCTAATGGTATTACCACCATAATTGACATTAAAGAGAGTCATTTCGTTCGCATTCGGTTCTTTTGGTTTGGGATCGAGGTCTTCTACACCTTCGATAACTCTGATTTCGGACTGAAACGTTGTTGCATTATACCCAAGTACTATATTATCAATTCTTCTATTATAAAACTCCACATCATAGATTATCTGCCCACCATCTTTTGGAAGGAAGAATCTATCACCAGGAGGCATACTGGCTGCATCAGGAATAAGTTTAGAACGAAAATCGAAATGATTTCTAAGGTCATAAGAAGTCCCATCACGGGTTGAAACATAAAATGGTATATCTGCGTATGAAAATTTTAAATAATTTCCCGCATCAGCAGCAAGTAAATCATAAGAACTGACACTGAAGAAGTCACCACCACCTTGCCATTCAAAGTATTCCATTTTCACATATATTGTAGTGATGCTATTGTCAACGCTGCCGCGCTTTATCACAATCGGAGAATAAAAATTATCTCGTTGACCTCCGTCAAATTCTACCAGGTCTGTCAAATCACTGCCACCAGTCTCTCCCGTTGCACTGCGAGCTGAAACCAATTTATAACCATCATAATAATGTGAGGCGATGGTAAAGTCGGCATCAGCGATACCCTCAAACTCTAGATATCCAGTTACTTTTAATCTTTTAACTTTTGCTACAGCAGCATTATCTTTCGTATAAGCAAATATTGTATAGTTGTCACCTGAATTCAGTCCGGTGATTACGGCAGAAGTTCCAGAAAGTGTGATTGCCGGTGGAGTTGCAGAGGAGTGTTGTGTTTTGTCGCTACGGTTTATAAATATCCACTCTAGTGTATTTTCAAAGGTACTGTTTGTTCCTGCTGTGAGGGTGATCTCACCATCACCATTCACAGAGGTAACAAATTGCCTCTGTTTTTGAAATTGTACATCACTAATAGTCTTTGGTCTTCCTCCAGGAATTGGAAATAAAGATTCATTTATCTTCGGGAATACAGCGATATTTTGTGCAGTCTGTCCTGTTCCTGTACGGGTAATTGGAATTATTGGGTTGGCTCCAACAGTGGATGTTGGAGTAACAACAGAAGATATTCCTTCAACATCGCGGAAGTTCTCATTGACATTCATGACAATATCGTAAAGATATAGACGAACTCCCCTTACATCAGTGTTATCAGTATTCTTGGTGATAGACTTAATTCTGGCGGTGCCTATACTCACAGCGACTGTGTTATCGCTATCATTAAACAGATGAAAGTTTGTTTGGGTCTCAATGTTACCACCGTTAGGATAGAGTCCTAACCCCGCTTCAGCACTGACGGTATTGCTCACGGTAATAAAGTTCTTATATGCAATTGTATTTGAAGTAGATGATACTAATTTGGTGCTTACTGGTTTGGGGATGGCGTAATCGGAATCATAGGATTGTACCAACCTATATCCATCAACAAATGCGGTTGCTTCGCCAGCGGATGTTAATCCTTCCACTGTCATTGTAATAGTATCGTCAGTGTTTCCTGCCTGATAAGAAAGATTAAATGGATTTACCATGAAATCACCATTAGTATCAAACTGACGCAATGCCATGCGCTTTTCGATTTCTTTATAATTATTATTACCATCCTTCGCCTTTACGATCAGACCTTCCCTCACCTTTGCGTAAATCATAAAGTCTAATGGGTCTGCAACCGCGTCCCTTGTGACGAGTTTCAGTCGTATACGATAACGGTCTGCGCCTGGAGATGCTAAGTTGGGGACAGCACCCTGATTGTCGTAGAGACTAACATCATCTTCTACGGTGATGATATCTTGTAAAACAGTAAAACCGACATCGACATCGACATCAGCACTATGTCGCGAAATAATAATCTCTTGCTTGAAAACAGGGACAAAATGTCCTTGTGTGTAAAAATTGGTAGTTTGTATATGAAACAGCAGACCTACGCCTGTTGATAAAGGAGCTCCATCGCGAGTTGATACAGTAAGATCGGGCGTGTCATTACTTTCTTTCACATCTTCCAGTACATCACCATCTAGAAACGTTAGCATAGTGTCTTGAATATCACTACTTATGCTGCTTTGATTCGCTGAAGTATAATTTCCGTAAAGTGTTGCATACTGTTCCTCATCAACCGGATTAGATGCGGATGAAACTGTGAATTTTAATCCACCGTGGACAGGAGTGAGAGGTGGATTTTTTAGAGTTTTTCCAACATATAATTGTACATCATTAGTGCCGAGACTTTCCTTGCTAATAAGAACATATTCAAGACGGGATACGCCAGCACCTGGAGCATTAGTAGCAGCACCATCTTGAAAAATGTTGTCTGCAAATCTAGTGACTTGCTGCTGTAAAATAGTCTGTAACTGAGTCAGTTCTCTTGCTTGAAGATAACGCGAACTATTAAAGAGTATCTTATGAAAACCCGCACTGTCGGAGTAATCATCATGATAAAAATCTTTAATAGTCTGTTCTGTATAATCCTTCGGCATTATTCTATCCTTTATAAATCTATAATTATCTTGATGTCTTCAGTTTGGTCGACTTCGCGCTCAATCGCAACCCTATTATCTATATATAAGACTTTACCAGAGAAGTTATCCATGCCGCCAGATCGCAGTGCAAGGTTGGGAGCGTCATCGTCCCGAATGGTGGAAGCTAAGTTAGCACCAATCCTTAATGCTGTTCCGGTCGTGTTGGTAAATTCTCGCCATCCAGTAGATGAATTTTGGTGACAGTGTATAATTCCTACAGCTTGCCCATTCTCATCATCCAATGCCTCGTAATAATCAACAATTGCCTGTCTGATTATTGGACCAGAACTAGGGACTTCATGAACGATTGCCTCTGGACCGATTGTTGTAGGATCAAAATCAGACGGGTTTACCTGAACCTTTAACTTCTTCATAGCATCGCCACGCAGATTAGGAAACAGTTTTGGGTTATCCGAATCCGTCATAATATTTTTTATCAATCCAAATTGACGGAAATCATTCTGAACATTAAAGCTTTTATATTCGTTACCAACCAATCGTGCTGTATACATAAGAGCAGAAGTATTTAAATCGTTCCTTGGGTCAGCACCCATTCCACCTGGATCGACAGCAACAATTGCCCGTAAAACTGCACCTGTTCCGCCTCCCGCTGAGTCAGCAGTGATTTCTGCCCACGCCTCCTTCCCGTATCCAACACCAAATTTGTGAATAGTTGGATTCTCAAATTTGTTCCTCATAACACATTGAAATACTTTACCTCTATTATCTGTTCGTACATAAGCGTGAGCGTCTGTTGTTTGTGTACTCCCACCTTGGTAAACTGCGACAGAGATTTGACTGTTAGGAGGATACCCGACCCCGCTTGAGTCCACGGCAATACCTATTACCTGTCCGACAACTGCCAACTCTTGCAAGTCGTGCTGCTCTTTCCTAGATATCGATAGTTGATTCAAGGGTTTTCCATCGACTTCACTAGGGTCAGGTACGCGCTCTACGGGAATGTAGTTTGAAGTAAGATATCTTCGGGCAGTAAACACCCCAACATTATACATGAACTTCCATGTGTATCCATCACCAGTAGTGAAAACAGACGAAGTGGTTCCAGTTGGTTTAGTTGTTGAGTTTCTAACAACTCCGTTCTCACCCATGCTTTGTTCTATACAGATGTAAACATTATTTTGATCAGTGATGACATAGTAAGAACCTATAATGTCTTCTAAACTTCCAACGGTCGTGTCTGAACTGTACTCATTATCCCAAGCAGTATATATCGATCCAGGAGACCAGTTAACGCGAGGAATAACATAAGATACATCCTGAACTTTCTTCGCAGATTGTATCGATGCTTGAAATTCTATAATATCACCGATTGAGGAATTGGGAGCAGGAGGATTTCCAATGCTTGTCCATTCCTCTGCTTTGCCGATACCTATCCAGTAGTTATCGGGGGCGACTGCTGGGATTGAATTTTCTCCGGCTTCCCCAACTGCATTTTTACCCGTGTACGAAGCATAGAATTCGTCAAGTAACTCTCTCTTCAAGGTGTCTGTTATTGTTGCTGCCATTGCTATCTCCGAGTATACTTTACCAAAATTTGTCTAGTTTAATGTAACATGAATCACCAACAGATAGACTACCTTCGCCATATAGGGTGGCGGGGGTGGTTCGTACAAAGTACCAATAGTCTGATGAGTCGGGTATAAAATTAAATGAGGCAGGAAATCTAGCAGGGTCAATGGGCTGAAGGTTATTATCAGGATTAGATTTGGTTTTAAAAAACACTGTTCCTGTATATTGTCCAACAACTTTATATTGTGAGTATGTAGATGTGGAGACTTTCTGATACATAGTCAAGACAGTCGATGTTTCCACCGAATCCCACAGTCCATTACCCTCGTTATAGTCCCTTTGAACACCTGTAGTCATTACTGTTCCCAATTGATCAGACTGAGAAATACGAAAGTTGGTAAAATCGAACATATTAGAATTGGGGTTATAGGTGTTGATTTTTCCAGCAGATGGGATAGTATTGTTAGTGGTAGATACATCACCAATCACGAATGATTTTCCTGGCCAGTCATCCGTACTATTATAAGCATCCTGCCATAGACGGGAAAAGTTATTATTTATTTTATCTGCCGCATCTCGAAGACTATCACCAGTGCCATCATTAGCTGTAGAACCTTTCGAAATGGTCTGTTGGGTTGGTATTGCCATTAATATATTCTCTTCTTTGTCTTCTATGAGTTTATTTATACGCACACAAAGTAATAATTATCTAAATATTAGACTATTATTATTCTGATCAGGGCTCTGGGTCTTCTGGGTCAATTTCTTGTGGGTCATCCTGATCTTCACTAAAGTCATATTCACCGATTTCAGATACCCATATCATATACCCAAAATAGGGGTTGAGTGTCGTCCCATCTGGTAAAAATTCGTTAGGGTCTAATACAGCTTTACTAAAATTATTATTCTTATCTACCTTTCTTATAGGAGTACATGCAGGAAAAATAGTATAATCGCCTCGACGATTAGTATATCTCCAATATTCGCCTTTCGGTAAATTGGTAACAGGGTCGATTGCCCCGCGCTCTGACGGTTCTATCTCCAACTGATCATCATACCACCAAGCTTCGGCAAAAAACTGACCTGGAAATCTCGGTGGATTTGCACTCGCAGCAGTTTCAAATTTGGGGGCAAATAGTACTTCATAGGTCTTAACCTCACGCATACCGTTCGATGCGTAGTCAGGGCCAAAACTTTCTGGATGGGCGGGATTATCGATAATCATGGATGCACTGTTAATTAATTGAAATTCCTCTTTGCTTGTCATCTCTGGGGCTCTGACATCGTTGTTTTCATCAAGCGAAAGGTTTAGTGCTTTCATCCAGTACCTTTGAGTTATACGATAGTTCTCAGTAAATGGTTTTTGTATTGGGACTGGGATGCCATCTACTATTGTGGGGGGTATATAGTTGTAATCTTGGGTGCGTGTCACCGTCCCCTCATGATCATAGTCCCATATATAAACTATCTGTCCATATTGATAACGGACTTCTTGAATCCGACACACATTAAATTCGGTAATTTCGGGATCAGTACCGTCATAAAAGTTTAATTCCTCTCCCTTGTGGTTAACTATTTTAGTCGCTATTTCCTGATTAACATCAGTCGCCTCTGCCTCTGTCAGCAGATTACCAGTGGTTCCAAAAAACAATGTTTCAGTCCACTCAAAATCTGCTGGTATAGTAGCATTTGGAATGACAATCCAATTCAGATTTGGTTGTCCCTCGATGCGTTGAATGCTAAACGGCTTAGTTTTTTTGCTTTCCAATCCGCTATATTCAACAGCGGTGATAGTGTATTGCCCGACATATCCATAGTCTTCAGGGTCTGATATTGTAATATTCGTATTGCTGGACTCCGTCTTTGGGGGAAATATAGTTTGCCCATCATCGGCATATCCACCTTTTGGGGGCGAATAATGCACAGTGGAAGCATCAGGAACGGGTGGATATGGGTCTCCATTTTTATATACTTTATATCCTCTTATCTCTCGGTGGTTTTCTCCTGGAATCAAATTAAAAACCGCGTAACCAACATATGATTCCGACACCTCCCAGGGTATTCTGATGATTGCAGGTGTGTCTGGTAGACGCGCAACTACAACATTTACATCTGCCTGTCTCTGGAATCGTAATGGTCCTGAGTTTGTTAATCCGCCTCCTGGTAGACCCTCTTTCCCGTTAGGAAATCTGTTAGCATATATCGAGGGTATCTGATCAAGGGGTTTTTGCTTTTTAGGCAGCATCCAGTTTGGGGTTCTTCCTTTTGTATAATATTGTGTGAGATCATCTGGTGCATTTAATGCTGCTGGGTTACGCAAATCCTCTGGGATGAGGCGAGCATCAAGAGAAAATATTTCCTTGCTCGTTTCTATACCCACCCCCTTGGTTCCAAACATCTTACGCGTTACATCTGTAAATCTAGGATTTGCCCCAGTGCCTTGGTCTTGGGTTTTAGCACCATAATACATTACTTCAGTTTTATGGCTAAAATACCCACTATCTGGCCAACCTTCATGTGAGTCGACTCTTATGTCGGTATTGCTCTGTCCATGATTTTGGGTTGCCCGAGCTACTTTACCATCTTGGATTTTATAGTTACTCTGAAATGCCATCTTTGTCCCATCAGGACTTCCCTTCTGATCTCCATCGTATGCTTCTGACTGATCGCCTTGGTTGATGGAAAGTGAATTCTTCTCAGGGTAGATTATTCTAGTCCGTTGTTTTGAAATATCTTTAGAACCACCAGAACGCAAATCAAGCATCCGACCATTCGTAGTCATCCATCGACCATTAGTACCACCAGAACCTGGGTCAGAGGCGCGATTGTTGCACAAACGTATTAAATTGCTTGGCGAAGGTTCGTTCCAATTACGGCCAGCAAGTAATGTGTTTCCTATAA
>Ga0307984_1000652_pt1 | contig 14967 bp, 7 predicted proteins | sample EllFjometageno78_FD_203169 | JGI IMG/M metagenome (GOLD analysis project Ga0307984, IMG submission 203169) | Marine microbial communities from Ellis Fjord, Antarctic Ocean - #78 | ecosystem: Environmental > Aquatic > Marine > Unclassified | place: Southern Ocean | collected 2014-10-09
TAATGAATACAGTACGTTGGCTCCATTTACACCTACTTGTTTTTCTAGATTAAATCAAACAGATACTATAAGCGCTGCTTTAGGTAATTTTGGAGAAATAGAAACTTTTATTAATGCTATAAATAAAGTACAATTAAGAATACCTACACCTCAAGGTTATGGAATATCTAATGTAGAATTAATATATAAAGAATCCAATTCAAGTGCACTGTATGTTGTTGAAGATATAGATGTTACAACAGAACCTTTTGTAAATTTTACTTATTCATCTATAGATCCTTTTAGAACATTACCTCCTGATCAGTTAACTAGAGTTTACGACGCTGTGCCTAGAAAAGCACAAGCTCAAGAAATTGGAGGTGGTAGATTGATTTATGGTAATTTTTTACAAAATTTTAACATACCACAAATAGCTTTTAACGTAACTAGAACAGGTGATGCTTCAGCTAGAAATACTATTCTACTTAATCAATCTGTTAAATCAAGAAGAACATATCAAGTTGGTATTGTTCTTGCTGATCAGTTTGGAAGACAATCTCCAGTTATACTATCAAGTTCAGGTGTTGACACTATTTTTATAGATCCTGGTTACGGAAACTCTTCAAGTATACATGCTTTTAATGCTTTAAGAATTGCATTTACAGATGTTACACAGATACCATCTTGGGCTTATTCTTATAGAGTTGTTGTAAAACAACGTGAGCAAGAATATTACAATTGGATTTCATTAATTAGCGGTGCTAGTGAAGTGGAAAGGTTTGGTGACAGTATTAATAAAATACCAAGAGATCAAACTGCTGTTATACCTCCAAGCACGGCAGCTACAATATCTCCGTGTAATGTATCTGTTTATCCTAAGTATATAAATGGAGGTAATGTTTACACATCGCCTCAAGCTAATTTAACTAAAGTTCAGTCTATAGGAAATCCAAGTGGAAAAGCTAAAGTTAGTACTTTTGACAATGCTGGAAATACTATATCCGCTGGCTTTTGTGTTTTTGAAACAGAACCAGTTGATTCAGATTTAGATATTTTTTACGAAACATCTACAGGTGGTAGAATATTGAATGATGATGGATCTAGTGCTATTCCAGCTTCAGCTATAGATATAGATTTTTTTAATTGTATATTATTAACTTTTGATCCAGGAGGATCTGGTGATGATCATATTGAAATAAACAGAATAAAAGCAGGTTTTAACGAACCGTTTTTTGACATAGGTGTTAGAGCTTTTGTTGTTCAAGAAAACTTTACAGAAGAAAGAAGAGATAATACTTTAATACACTCTAGTGGACTTTTAAATTCTCGTACTGGTATTAACTATATAAACCAATTCAATGAGTCTGAAGGCGGCTTAACAATATCTCTTGATCCTTTAGATGGATCTATACAAAAGCTATTTACAGACGACACGCAAGTTATTGTGTTTCAAGAAGACAAAGTTTCTAGATCACCTATTGATAAAGACTTTATATATACAGCTGAAGGCGGTCAAATACCTGTAACTAGTAATTCTCAATTTTTAGGTACAATTGCCGCTTACCCAGGTCAATATGGTATTGCTAAAGATCCTCAGTCATTTGCATCATTTGGATTTTCTAGATATTTTACAGATAAAAATAGAGGTGCAGTGTTGAGATTAAGCCAACAAGGTATAGAAGAAATATCAGGTGCTGGTATGAGTGATTTTTTTAGAGATGCTTTAAAAACATCTACACAAATAATTGGATCATTTGACGAGTACAGCAGAGTATATGAATTAACTTTGATAGGCGAAGGTTACGATAGTAATCCAGATACTAACTTAGCTACAGCATCTGATGGATATTTATCTGTATCTTTTGACGATAGATCCAATGGATGGACTAGTTTTAGATCGTTCAAACAAGAAACAGGTATATCTTTAAACAATACTTTTTATACTTTTAATGGAGGAGATTTATGGCAACATCATAGTGAGAACGTTACTCGTAATAATTTTTACGGAACTGGTACAACTGAGTCTTATGTTATACCTATATTTAACGATGCTCCTTCTGTTGTTAAGCAATTTAATACTTTAGATTATGAAGGCGATACTGGCTGGGAATTAGAATACATAGAAACAGATATAAGTTCAGTTGGACCAATACCCGTAGCAGCAACTACATTTACTACAACGTTGCAATTGACAGGCGCAGCTGCAAATTCTATATTTGCTGGAGCTAATACAGTTATAGCTAAAGAAAACGCAGTTGTTCAATGGGCTATATTTGTAACTCCTTTAAATTCTCAATTTGCTTTCACAAACGTAAATCAAGTTGTTTTAACTCAAGCATCTGGAAGTAGTTTAACGGTTACAAATCCAAGTGCTATAACAAATGAAGAATTAGTTTTCTTAGTAAATCACACTGTTGGAAGTAATAATAGTATTCAAACATTGAATATAACAGGTATAGGACCGCCATTAGCATTTACAGTTGCATTATTAACTGTTAACACACAAGAAACAATAGCTTTAGGTGGAATAACTCCTGCTTCTCAAGTATTTAATACAGCGGGCGGTAATGATGTTATATTTACTACAACGGCACAAAGTAATCATTATGTTTTAGAAAGCAATATAACTGTAAATACAAGCGGAATGCCTGCTAGTGCAGCTATAGGATCTGCGGTAGTAACAAGAATTGGTAATAATTTACAATATAAGTTTCCAGTTACCGTTACTGATGCGGCTACGGCTGGTATAATAACAGTTGGTGGTACCGCTACAGAAGAATATCAATTAATATGGAGGCAAGGTAATGTACCAGCAAATGCAGTAACTTCAATGACAACTCCAAGTGGAACTGCTATAAATACTTCTTATTATGTTTCACCTTTTGCCAATGCAAGTACAAGAACAGTAACGATAGTTTACACTTGTCTAGCCACTGAAGTTTTGACTACAAACAGTTTTAGTGTTGTTTATGATGTTGCTGGTACTACTGGTAGTAAGAATTTAGATCTTTGGAATAGTGCTACAAATGCTGGTGGTGATGGTATATTAACTATTGTAGCTACGGTTCCTGTATTATTAGCTAATACTGAAGCAGAACCTACTCAATCTGGAGCAGGCGCTGTAGTAGCAACGTTAGGAGCAATACCAACAACAATAAATTTACCTAAATTAGGAACTAGTGTTAATGTTTCTAATACTTGGAATGTAAATGGAACAGCTCGTTGTCCTGCAATTCCACCACCAGATTGGCTTGATTTAGGCGGTACCGGTTTACCAAGTACTCAAGCATTAACACCTGGTTCATCTTTTACAGTTGGTGCAACAGAAAATAACACTGGAGCAACTAGAACAACAACTATAGAAGTTTCTAATTCAAATACAAGAATTGCACCTCCTCTTAGTAATATAACAATAAACGTAACACAAGCAGCAATATAATATGGGAAATTTAGTAACTTTACCTTTTATAAAAAAAGAAGGCAAATATTTTGCTCCAATAGCTTCAGAAGAACCATCATTTGTGGTTGTTTCTGGAGCAGTTGTTGCTAATGGAAATCAAATAGTAAGCGGTATAAAAGGTGCTTACGCAACTATCAAATTAAAACTACCAATAGCTAACGCTAGTGTTAAAAAAGAATTATTTGCTTTAACAACACAGTCAGTCTATTCGTCGAAGTAAAATTAAATTATATTATATGAAATTACAAGTAAGAAAACTACAAGAAACTGATTGGGAATTTTTACCAAAATGGTGGAAATCATTTAACCAAACGCCTTGGCTAGATGGAGAAAATTTTAGAGATTTTCTTCCTGGAGCTTTTGAAATAGGAAATTATGAAGAAAAAAGATCAGGATTAGGTGGATTTATGGTTTGTAAAGGTGAACATCCAATAGCAGCTATGTGGTTAGGTATGACAAATTCAAATTGTGCTTTACCAACAGCGGCCATATCAGATGTTAGTTATAGAGATGATGACAGAAAACAAGCTTTGCAATTATTAACAAATTTTGTTTCAAATTTTGCTAAAGAATTAGGTTATAAATATGTATTTGGATGGGCTCAAGAAGGTTATATGCTTGAGTACTATTTAGAGGCTGGTTACGAAAAGTGGGATACGCCTGCCTACGAGTTAATAAAAAAATTATAATGGGGAAGAAAAAAGATGATAGAATTAACGCTGGAAATGTTGCAGCAGATACTAGAGCTGAAAACGAAGGCGATTTGCAAGAGGCTCAAGATGCTTATGATAATGATGAGCAAGCGCTTAGAGATTTTGAAGTTGAAGATTTTTATTCAGGTCTTAGTGCTAGTACAATAGATACAGACCAATTAAAAATGCTTAATCAAGTTGGCGCTGACGGTCTTCGTGATTCTGACTTTCGTGGTAAAGCTGCTCAAGCCAAAATGGCTAACTATGCTCAAAATGAAAGAGCTACCGCGGAAGGTTATACTGGTAATACATATTCAGCGGGTAATACTAATGTTGGTCAACTTCAAAGAGGTTCAAACACTGGTCTTAGCAATGTTTTTAATAATCTTCAAGTTTCAACAGCTGGCGCTGAAATGGCCGCTCAAGAAGCAGATCAATCTTTAGCAGCGTCTCAAGACTTAGCTGCTCAAGCTGGTACAGGTGCTGGTGGTGCAACTGCTTTAGCCGCCGCTGCGGCAAAATCTAAACAAGGTATTGCAGCTGACATTGATAAACAAGTTAAGTCGAATGAACAGTTAAGAGCTCAAGGTGAACAAGGTTTACAAAGAGATTTATTAGCTCAAGGTAATACAGCTTCTAGTTTTGACTTAGGTCAATCTCAGTTCAATGTAGGGCAAACAAATGCTCAAAGACAATTTGGAGCTCAATCTGCAAATCAAGCTATGCAATTTAGTGCAGGAGCAAGAAATCAAGCTAGTCAATTTAATGCAGGTCAAACAAATCAAAGAAATGCTAGCATGTTTAGCGCTGGAAATGATTTAAATAAATTCAATGCTGGTCAATCTAATGCAGAAAGAATGGCGTCATTTGGAGCTTTACAAAACGCAAATGCAGCAAATGCAGGTGCTTTTAATAATGCTTTAGCTCAAAATTCGCAAACTCAAACTCAGTTTGATTTATCAAAAGCACAAGGTCAGACTCAAGCTAATGAAAATCAATATGGACAGACTAATGATTTACTTAATCTTTCTACAACTGAATTAAATAATCAAAATGAAACTGATGATGCTCTTGGCCAAATAATAGCAGCTGGAGACGCTTCTCAAGCCCAAAGAGATTCAAATAATGCAATGTGGAAGAAATTTCAGCCGTTTGTAGATCCGTTAAATATAACTAATACAGTAATTGATTATGCTACGGGGGATTAATATATACAATAAAAAATTAAACAAATAAGTATTTAGTATGCAACAATATAATCCTAGAGAAGCATCTAGAAAAGACAATCCTGAGCAACAGATAATAAAAGCCGCAAGAACTGTAGAATATGATAGACAGTTTAAAAAATCAGCTGAAGATAAATTAAATCAAGAAAACCCTACTCCTCAAGGCGTTTTTAGAGTTCAAACTCAAGCTGTGGCTAGAAATATAGTAGAACGCGCAAGTAATCTTGTTAATGAAAAAAACAAAGGAGATATAAGTAATGGTGAATTTGCTGCTGACATGGCTATGGTTAATCAAATGGTTGATAATCTTGGTAATTTTTCAAAAACAGTTGAAAAAAACTTGGCAGCATACAATAAAGCTTTAAAAGATGGTACTTTATCTTATGGTATGGATCAGCATAATGAAGCTGTATTGCAAGCTATAGATAAAGGCGATGTAAAATTAGCTTTAGACGAAGATGGTAGAGTTAAAATGGAAGGTAAAGCTAATCATTCTGGTAAAGGAAAATTTGATGTTAATATTTATGATTTTACAAATATACCTTTGCCTGTTATTAAGATTAAACCTATAAATACTTTAGTTGATCCTTACGTTCAAAACTTAGGTTTAGATGAAAACGGTATACCTATAACTAGACTTGATGAACAAGGACAACTTATATACGATTCAGGAGATTATGGTGAGCATGAAAAAGAAGTATTAGGTTTTACTAGAGATGCTTTAGAAAGCGTTGGTCCAGAAGGTATAAGATCATACTTAGGAGATCATTTAAACATGCCTCAAGATGAAATTAAAGCTTTAGCTGAAGATGTTAATTATACTGATGAAAATGGAAGAAGCTGGCAGAACGCTGCAGAGGCTAAAGCTTACGATAGTCTTAATGAATACATAGGTGGTAAGTATCAAAGACAATCTAAACCTCATCCAAATACTATAGCTTTAAATGCCCAAAATCAAGCATCAGATATAGCTGCAAATAAAAATGTTGAATTATCTCAAGGAGCAATCGTAGAAGATCAACAAACAGAAGCTATGGAAACACCGCAAGGTGAAGTGTCTGAAACAACAACTGAAACTGAAGATGTATCTATGCCAAACTTAGCTGAAAATATGTTTGATGCTTCAACTGAAGAAACTGTTGAAGAAGACGTAGAAGAAACACAAAATTCACCTTTAACAATGAAAGCGCTTTCTGCTGCTGATTTAATTAAAAAATATTCTTAATGAGTTTAAAAACAATTGTAAGTAAAATGATAGCGGCCAAGGAGCCAGAATCTAATATTGCAAAAGTTATAAGATATCATAAAAAAGATAGCAGTAAAATAAACTGCGAAAAATGCGATCATAGTTGGAAAGTTTCTGATGGAGGAAATGACCTTTACACATGCCATGAATGTGGTTATAATAATAATAAAAAAACTAGAAGTCCATTAAAAGATATAGTTTGCCCAGAAGGTTTTGAAAACATAGATGGTCAGTGTGTTAAAATTGAAGATGTTAAAGAAGAAACTTTACAAAAAAATATAACGGAAGAAAAAGTTCCCGAAAACCCTACTTTACCTGAAAACCCTGTTTTAACTGAAAAGAAAAAAAGGTTTGATAAAGGTAAATTTTTAATGTCTGAAAAAGATCAGCTTGATGAATACACTAAAACAGGTACTATAACTCCAACTAAAAAAGAAAGTGAAGATTATACTCAAAATCTTTTTGAAGAAAGTGAAGAAGGTAAAAAATTAAAATCAAATTCAGATGATTATTTTAAAGATAAAGATTCTTTTGCAATATTAGGAAAAAAAGAAGATAAAAAAACAGATAAATTTGCTCAAGAATCTTTAGATTATTTAGTTTCAAATGACGATAATGTTAAAAAAATAATAGATGAAGTTATTAATAATTCTGAAAATAAAAGTTTAATAAATAAAAAATCTGAAGAACTTAAGGGTAAGTATAATGTATCGGAAACTTTTAAAAACATATATAGTAAAGTTCAAAAAGAAAATGAATCATCTATAGATGATTTTGCTGCAAAAACATATAAAGATATAGGTTTAGGCAATATAATAGATGGTACTTTTTTTCCTACTGGTGCTACAAAAGGAGCTCAATATGATAAAAGAAAAAAAGAAGCTGATAGATTAATAAATTTATATATTCAAGATTTAGCTAAAAATGAAATAAGTTTAGACAAAAATTTACAAGCTTATAATTCTGATATTAATAATTTTCAAAATGAATTATTTGACAATACATTGAATTCTAATGAAGATTATAAAAATACTATAAATCAATATCAAAGACAGGTGCAAAACAACATTTCTAGAATGTCATCTGAAAATGAAACAAAAATAAGAAAAGTAAATACTCAAGCTATTTCTGATTTAGCTGGCGTACCAGAATGGGCTGTATCACCAACTGCAGCAGTTTCTGAATTTGTTCTTAATACTGGAGCTGGTGTTGTAGACTTTGCTGAAAAATTTGGTTACGCACCAATAGCTGCTATAATAAAAGCTGGTGGTGCTTTTGGTCTTAATCCCGCAGCTGCAGCAGCTCAGTATGATAAAATAGCTAGAGAAAATAATGTTGATTTATCTGAAGTATACGATTTAGCGAAAACAATAGGTTCTTTAAAAACAAAATATTATAATGAAAATGGAAAGCAACAAGATGGCCGTGAACTTTTAGCTGATGGAGAATTTTTAAAAGGTGCGGAAATTTTATTAAATGATGCGGTAGGTTCTGCTCCATCACTTGCCTTATCTTTAGCTTTTCCTATTGCAGGAAGTGCTCTTTTAGGGATGGCAACAGCTGGACAAGGATTTGAAGAAGACTTAATAAATAGACCTAAAGAAAATTTAGCAAATATAGCAGGAGCAAATTTACTTAAAGGTGCATTTGAAACAGGCATGGAATATGCAGGTGCAAGATTATTTAAAGAAGTAAAATTTTTAAAATCACTTAATGGATCAAAAGGTGATATAATGAAACTTGTTAATCCATACGTAAATGCTACTTTAAAAACTATCGCTGGAGGTAGTGGTGAATTTGGAACAGAATTTGCTACGCAATTTGGTCAAGAATTTACGGATGCAGTTGTTTATGGAGATGAAAAAGACCTTCAATCTGTATTTTATAGATCTGTAAATGCTGGAATGGTTGGTTTTATTTTAGGTGGAGGAGCTTCTGGTATTACTAGTGTAGGAACAGTGCAAGAACAAAAAAATGCTATTTTTCAATCTTTAGCACCATCAACATGGAGGAAAGAAAAAAGTGCAATAGAATTAGAAATAGTTGAAGCTAAAGAAGCTTTAAAAAATACAACTTCTAAATTAAAGAAAAAAAGAATTTCAGAACAAATAAATGTTTTAGAACTTCAAAAACAAAACAGAATAAAAGAACTTAATGAAAATTTTGAAGGTCTTCTTGAGACTGGATCTTTAACTACTGTTGGTGAAAATAATGATATTATTATAAAATCAAATGGTATAATAAATAATGATAATTATAACAGAAAAGAACAAGACCAAGCAATTGAAGATAGAAAAGAAGCTGCAGATCAAAATAGAGAATTAATTACTCCTGAGTTTTATGATCAAGGCGTTGAAAATATAATAAATAAAGAATTATTTGACACTGATTTTATTAGTGGTGGTGAATATTTAGGTAAAAAAGGTGAAGATTATTTAAAATCAAAAGGTCAAAAGAAAGGACCTGACGGTAAATCTTATCGTAGAAACGTTAAATACGTAAATAGCCCTAAAGAAATGGAATCAATAGGTAATGATTTAGGTAAAAACAATTGGTCACAATCTGATGCTGAATATGTTTTTAATCCAAAAACAGAAACTGTTGATATATATGTTAACACAGTTACGGCAGCAGCAACTGGTCAATTAAATGCGCTTGGTCATGAATTGTTACATGATTTTGTTACAGTTAATTTTAATAGGAATGATGGTAAAGGGATGGAGCCTTTAGTTAATTCATTTAAAGATTATTTAAAAAAAGCTAATCCAGATGTTTATAAAAGAATTGAAAGCAGAATAAAAGCTGCATATTCTGAAGATGGAAAATTAAAAGAAGGAGCATCTGAAGAATTTCTTAATATATTTACAGACATAGCTGCTAAAGAAAAAATTGAAATTCAAAATGGGGATACTAATCTTGTTAAAAAATTAGCAAATAATATAGAGGGTTTTGTACAAGGCTCTGGATTTGGTTCTGTTAAATTAAATGATGGTAAAGCAGTTTTTGATTTTTTAAAAAATTACAGTAAAAACATTAATAAAAATAGATTTAAAGTTGCAGATATTAAAGCAACAAGTAATTTAGTAAAACCTGCTGCTGTTGATAGTAAAAAAAGTTTTGAAGCGCCTTCTAGATCTAATTTAAAAGGTTTACTTGATAAATATGGTGATCCAAAAACTTTAATAGCTGAAAGTTTATCAAAAACACCACAAGGTGAAAATACTAGTGATTTTTTAAAATCAGAATTTGGTCAAGAAGTTGCTCCTATAATAGAACAACTTACTCAATTAAAATATGATAAAATTGCAGATGATGCGAAAGGTGATACAACTAGAGAAGATTTTAAAAGAGATTTAATAACTGAATTAGCAACAGAAGTAAATAACAAATATGATCCATCTTTACAAGATATAGATAAATTTGTTACTATAAGAGCTAATCAACGTTCTAATAGAACCGCAAAATCATTAGGCATAGAATCAACAGTGGAAAAAGGAGGCACTGGAATTAAAGTTGACATAGAAAGTTCTACAGCGCAAGCTGTGTCAACTGATGAAACTGCTTCAAATGAAATTTCAACTAAAAAACCTATTGTAAAATCTTTAAATTTAGAAAAACTTAATAAAAAAAGCGAAAAATTAGTAGAAGCATTTTTAAATAACATTAGTATACCTAATGATGTTAAAAGTAAATTAAAAAATCCAAAAGTATCGGATAAAAGAAAAATAAATGCTTTAAGAAAATCACTTGGTAATTTATTTAGTAAGCAATTAAAAGACGAAATAAGTAAAGAATTAGGTAAAAATACAAAAACATCTAATGATTTTTCTAAGTATATAAACAAAAATTATGATTCTTTAGTCAATGCTGCATTAAACAACATTGATTTTCAAATGGGCTCTGGAGTATCTGCTGATTGGAATTTTGATAATATACCAGATAAGCAAGATTTTGTAGATTATTACGAAGGAAGTGATGTAGTTGTAGGTCAAATTAGTAAAAAAACAGGTAACCCCACAACTAAACCACAAAAAACCAGAGTTGTATCAGACAGAAAAGCAACACTTATAGATGCTGTAGCTAAACAAATTTCTAACGAAGCTTTAATTAATTTTGCAAAAACAAACCCAGCGACAGCTGAACTTTTTAATAAAGAAAATAAAATTAGTTTTGCTAGTCGTTCAGAAATTAAAAATGGTTTAATACAATCTGATGGTAAAAAATTAGCTACTAAATTAAATTCTTTACCTGGTTGGAATTCTAATTCTGCAAATCCTGCAGCAGGAGTTCCAGCTGAAATACTTAAAAAAATTGGAGGGCCAATAGATTTTACTACTGTAGAAGGCATTAATAGATTTTGGGATATTTTAGATAAAATAGATTCTAAAAAATTATTTAAAAAAATATTTACTAAAACCGGTTTGCGTCCTAGTCCTAGGATGTTTGAAGGACCTAATAGTAAAAGAAAAGGAACAGATGATCAAATAGCTCAATATAAAAAACTTAACAATTTAAACGAAACAAGAAGAAAAAAATTTCTTAATCAAGATTTTGCAGAGTTTGTTGGTGATGCTAAAGGTTGGACTTTGAAAAATTATACTAAAGTATTTGGAACAACAGAAAAAGAACTTACAAAAAATTGGTATAAAAAAACAGAATTTAACAAAAAAAACAAAGCTATGTTTGAGCAAACATGGCAATCTTTTTATGATATTATAGAAACAAACCCTGAATTTGCAGCTGTAGTAAATCACATGGGACAAACGGACATGGGTAGCTCAAGCTGGATGCGTTTAGGAGCTGAATTATTAGCTTATTCTAAAAATCCTAAAGGTGTTAAAGATAAAAACGGAAAAATTAAATATTATGAATGGGAGCATGCGATGCAAGCTAACAATGTTAAATTAATATTACTTGAAGGAGCTGTAAAAGGTGTTAAATTTAATCAAATTTTTCCATCTGTAGTAAATAATTTTAAACTAATAGCTTTAGACAAAGCTGTAGACGGAGTTTTATCTGACTCAGGTAGAAAAAACTCTATGGGTGAAGATTTTGATTTCATATCAAGTTCTTGGACACAAAGATATTTTGATCCAGAAGTTGCTTTGTATGGAGGTATAGATCCTAATAGTATGACAACTGGAGAAGAAACTTTAGGTAAATTGTACAATATAGACGAAACTGGTAAATCTACAATTTCTTTTAGCTCTAAATCTTCAAATAGAACTTTTTATGAAGATGGAGATGGTATATCTCAAATTGAATCACCATTAAGTAAAGAGTTTAACAAAATGTTAGAAAAAAATAAAGGTATAAAAGCCGAAGCTATTTATTCTGACGCTAGAGCTGCTAAAATTGGTGTTAAAAAAGGATTTCAAGCTTTTGTTCCTTATTCAGCTGAAGACTTTTTAGGTTTAGTTTACCCTACACTTGGTAAAGGTGAGCAAGGTAATAAAGATTTAAAATGGTGGAAAGATAATGTTATGTCTCCTTATAATGATGGTATGACAGCTTTTGAATCTTCTAAGCAAGATGCTATGACGGAGTGGAAGCAGATAAAAGAGCAAATAAAAAACACTCCAGCTAACTTAGGTAAAGAAGCTGTACGTGATTTTTCCAATGAAGATGCTATAAGAATATATTTGTGGGATCAAAAAGGAGCAGTTCCTGATGGTTTATCTAAAAAAGATATAACAGCTTTAAATAAACATGTTAAAAATAACCCTGAATTACAAAATTTTGCTAATCAAGTAGCTGGTTTAAATATAAACGGTTATCCAGATCCAACAAAAGGTTGGTTAGCAGGTACAATAACTACAGATTTAGTTAATCATGTTAATACTACTACTAGATCTGAAATGTTAGCTCCTTGGCAACAAGCTATTGATGATATTTATACTGAAGATAACAAAAATAAGTTACGTGCTACTTTTGGTGATAAATATATTGAAGCTTTAGATGATTCTTTATATAGAATGAAGACGGGTAGAAACAGACCTTCTGGTGCTAATAGAATAACAAATAATTGGTTAAACTGGGTTAATGACTCTGTAGGTACAATTATGTTCTTTAATCAAAGATCTGCTATTTTACAAACTATATCTTCTATAAATTTTATAAACTGGTCTGATAATAACCCTGCAGCAGCAGCTAAAGCTTTTGCTAATCAAAAACAATACTGGTCTGATTTTAGTTATTTATTTAACTCTGATTTTCTTAAACAAAGAAGATCTGGATTAAAAACAGATGTAAATGCTGATGAAATTGCTCAACAAGCAGCTGGTTCAACTAATAAAGTTAGAGCTGGTTTATCTTTATTACTTAAAAAAGGATTTTTACCTACACAGATAGCTGATAGTTTTGCTATTGCATCAGGTGGTTCTACTTTTTATAGAAACAGAGTTAATTCTTTAGTTAAATCTGGTTTAAGTAAAGTTGAGGCTGAAAAGCAAGCTTTTTCAGATTTTAGAGATTCTTCTAATGAATCTCAACAATCATCTGATCCATCTAGAGTAAGTATGGAGCAAGCGAGCTCATTAGGGCGCGTTATATTAGCTTTTGCTAATACGCCTATACAATATACTAGATTAACTAAAAGAGCCGTTCAGGATCTTGCAGCAGGTCGAGGGGATTGGAAATCAAATGTATCTAAGATATTATACTATGGCGCTGTTCAAAATATAATATTTACAACATTGCAACAAGCAATGTTTGGTATGTTGTTTTCTGATGACGATGATGAGTTTCAAAATTCAAGAAAAGATCAAGCAGCATTTAATATAGCTAATAGCACTGTAGATACTTTTTTAAGAGGATCTGGAGTTGCTGGCGCTTTTGTTGCGATGCTTAAAAACATGGCATTAGAAATAAAAAGGCAAAATGATAAAAAAAGACCTGATTATACTAAGGTAGCTGATAAGTTGTTTACTGTTTCACCACCTATAGATTCTAAATTTAAAAAGTTACAGTCAGCAGGTAGAACATTTACTTATAAGCAAGAACTTAAAAAAATAAGAGATAAAGGTGTTGCTTTAGATAATCCTGCTTTTATGGCTATAGCTAAAGTTATATCTGCATTTGTAAATATACCTGCAGATAGAGTTTTGAAAAAGTTAAATAATATAGTAGAATCAACTAATAATGAAAATGCTGTTTGGCAACGAATAGCTCTCATGATGGGTTGGGGCGAATGGGAACTTGGTATTACAGACAGAAAAACAAATCAAGCAAGAGCTAAAAATGATTCTTTTAAAGGTCTTGAAAAGTCTATAAAAAAAGTAGTTAAAAAACGTAAAAAAGAAGAAGCTAAAGAAGCTAAAGAGGATGAAAAAACTCCAATAAAAGCTTTAGAGGCAGGAGTTTTAGGCGAAGCTAACAGAGATGGAAGCATTGTAGTAGCCAAAGGTCTTTCAAAAGAAAAACGTAAAGAAGTAATTAGACATGAAAAAGTTCATCAGAAAGAAATATCATCTGGTAAACTTGATTATGATGAAGGATTTGTTTACTACGGTAAGAAAAAATACGAAAGAAACAACGGTAAAATAATGCATAACGGTAAAGCAAAAGTCGAAGGAGATCACAGTCTTCCTTGGGAAAAAGTTGCTCACAAACATTAAAAATAATTATTATGAATGAAAGAAAAACTAGTTTAGGTTCAACAGCTATAAATCAAGCTATGAATGAGCAAAAAAACTCAGAAGAAGATTTGTTAGTAGCTCAAAGTAAACAAATATATAGTAAAGTAGCTGATCCTAATGATAATTCTCAATTAAATAAATTTCTTTATCCTCCGTTTACAGACAGAAGCAAGAAAAATTCTTAAATAAAAAAAGGGGAGCAAACCATTACGGTAAGCTCCCCATTAATTATCCTACAATAAGTCCTATAACTATACCAATTATAGGGCCAAGTAGTGACCATAGTTCTAAGAACTTAATTTTATTTAGTTCTTTACTAGTGAATACATTATCAGATGTATCAAGTATTACGTTGCCTGCTTTCACAGTAGCAGCTTCAACTTGATTTTCTAATTCTTTTATTCTTTTTTTCGCGTCAGCGAATGTAAATTTTTGTGCCATAATTGTTTTTAATTAATTTATCCGTCGCAAGAAATACAATCAGGATCCATAGCTCTTGCAGCTATATCTCCTCTTAGAACAGATTCTGTTCTTGTATAATATAAAGTTTTAATTCCTCGCTTCCAAGCTTCGAAATGAACTTTATTTAACCACCTAGGTTCTGCCTCTGCAGGAAAAGCTAGGTTCAAGCTAACTGATTGATCTATGTAATCTTGACGTATACCAGCTTGACCAACTAATTCTAGTTGATTAATCTCTTTAAATGTTTTAAACACATTCTTTACTG
>Ga0307984_1000654_pt1 | contig 14956 bp, 25 predicted proteins | sample EllFjometageno78_FD_203169 | JGI IMG/M metagenome (GOLD analysis project Ga0307984, IMG submission 203169) | Marine microbial communities from Ellis Fjord, Antarctic Ocean - #78 | ecosystem: Environmental > Aquatic > Marine > Unclassified | place: Southern Ocean | collected 2014-10-09
CGAAAGGCTCACTTTTCTTAGGTTTAACTAAAGCTTTCAACTTAAACTTAACCAAGTAGTTACCTGTCTTTTCACCCTGATCATCTAGCTCTTGTTTGATAGGGTTATTCTTACCACCGTTCATCAATGGTTTTACTACTGCATTGATAGGTGCAGTGTCTTCCTTACTAAGCTTTAAGGTTACTGAGTACACACCATCAGCATCAAACCTAGTGTCAGGCTTGTTCAACCAAGGGTATACAGCTATTCCTGTAGGTGTAATATACATCTTATTAGCCATCTTATAGTTCTCCTTTAATGAATTTTTCTGCCCCACCAAACTCAGGGATTTTTAATCTAGTACATTCACTACGCATGTTATCTGCTGATTCCATTAAATCTGTTACTGTCCTTCTACCATGAAACTTATTATTATACATACAATTAAACACAGCTGATACTATAGCATACTTCTCAGCTCTACTAAAGTTCTCCAGTACTTCTACCATCCTTATCATACCTTGTGCTACTTTAACTACATCTGCATTTGCTGAAAAACTTGCCACTCTTAATACCTCCTAAAATTGACTTAACACTAGTATAGCACTCAGATTTTAAACTGTCAAACATTAACTAAAGAAAAACTCACTATCTAATACTTCAGTAATATCTAAGGTCCCAAATTTAGGTAACTCTGGTAACTCTAACTTCTGTTCTTTTTTAAAAGTTTCTAAAACATTAGTCCCTCCATAAAGATCTACAAAAGTTTCTCTTAAAATTATTCCTAACTGTTCTATATCACAAGCATGAGTACCAAAGCTATCATGGACTACTGAGAAATCTTCTATACCATACTTATCCTTAGCTTTTATAATGGTCATCATTAAATGACAGGCATCTAAACTGTGTACAAAGTTAGGAGCTATACCATTAGCCTGTCTAGACTTGTTCATACGTTGGTCTGCATGTAGGACTCCAGCATATAGAGAAGCCATACGTCCATTGATAACTGTCTTAATTTGTTTTACTACTGACTTGATGTACTTCTGTTTAACTACAAATCCTGTAGGTAGAGTCCAGTATATAGGGCGGTCCTCTTTACTCATTACCCTAGAAACATCCTGAAGCCACTTCATACCTAAACGAGAAGATATAACAACATCACCAATAGCTCCATAAATATGTATAGCAAGGTACTTACAATGAGGCCATAACTCAGCAGTAGTATCAAGGCCATCAAATTGTATTCCTTTATCCAACTGCTTTTTAAGTTCTTGATGTATCTGCTCACGCATTCCATATAGAGTAGCTCCGTAAGGTGTGGTCATTACTGGACGTTTGACTAGTGCTCTGTTAAGGCACTTACTCCAAAATAAAAACTCAGGATTGTTATCAGTATTAATACGAGAAATAACGTGCTTTCTAACGATTTCATAAATATCCTGTGGTTGGTCATACGGTACTAAGTTAGTTGCTCTTCCTCCTACTTCATCTTTAAGCATAGCTGAGAAATGTTGTAGTCCGTTACAAGAACCGTCTACAGTAATAGGAAGATGGGATTTATAATGGATGTTTCCATTACAGCATGTATACTCAATGCAAGACCTTAGAAACTGCCAAGGTTTATCAGCTTCCATCCACATACGTGAACCTAATGGATCAATACCACATGACATAATTTCATTCTCATGGTTATCAGTCCACTCTACACGCTCTTCTAAAGAGACCTTATCTTCTCCCCAACAATTAGCTATGTGTACCTTTAGCCATGCTATACCTGAGCTTCCAAGCGGTTTAGATTTACTAAACTCTAGTAATCCCCTTGCAGAATCTTCTCCTTGTGGGTTAAGGAATGCAGTATTAGCATATAGTCTACCTCTGAAGTCCAGAGTATGTGGAAAATAAAAAACTTTCTCATCTTTAAATTTTTTAGCCATCCACATAAGCTGACTAAATTGGATACGTTTAGTCTTCATCCTTTGGTTATCAGAGTACATCAAGGTAGCTTCACGCTTCCATGCTATGATCTCTTCCTTAGTGCCTTCCTTGGGATATGGTCTAGGCATTGTGCGTTCCCCGAACTCAGGAATAATGCTACAGCTTGCCTCTGAGTTAAAGAGGGACTGCATAACCTCAAATATCTTACCATTGACTCTCCAGCCAGTTTCTTGAACAGTGTTGACTGCATGATACACCTCCTTTAAGTTAGAATTTTCTAACTGTTGCATGTAAGCATCATCATTAGACTTCACTAAATTCATGTTGGTATACTGATAGTACCCTCCAGTGTAAACAGAGGTCCACTTTCTAGGACTGATAACGCAAGGGAGTTTAACAGGACTAAGTAATTCACAAACAGAATTTTTACCTTCTATCCATTTAAGAGATGCCTCTGTAGCTTCTAACCAATAGACCTGTTTATATTTACCTTGTGAGTCCTTAGTCTGTTTACGAATCTCAAATATACCTGTAGCATTACAAACTAATTCAACTAGTAATTCACCTAGCCTAACCTTATTACCTGATAACCAGTTTTCCCAAGGAACATCAGCTTTAATACTTGAATGAGCTAGGACTCTCTTCTGTTTCCTGTAGTTGGTAGTTCTCTTAGCTAAGTCCCTAGAGACAACACCAAATAGAGCAGGGTTAGTATTCTTAAAGTTTCTAAACCTTGCCTCATCTTCAATGAATCCACCAACCTCCATAGATACCTTAACCAGTTTAACAGGAGTGCTCAAGTGATTGATACATCCTTTAAGAGCTAAGAAAGATATAACATCAGAAGGTAACTCAGCTAGTCTTTTAACAGCCTCTATATTATACTTAATAGGTTTACCACTTAGCATATCTTGGTGCAGACTATCTATAGCCTCAGCTACCTTAGAGCATGACTTCCTAATAAACTGTATTCCTGCAGGAGTAGTAGCTTCATGCTTACCCTTCTTAGCCTCAGCGTTTTCCTTGCGGTATCTCTTAACACCTAAAGATACCATTTCTTGCTCTAGTTCTTTTTGTCTTTGTAACATTTTATGTAGTCCCAGTAGATAAAAATTAGTCCACAATCGATAATTAAAAATCCAAATTGTTTTGAAAAGATCCAGTAAGATACCCAACACACTTGACATAACACGCCTACATACCCACCGTACTTATGATTTATTGCTATCAACCGTACTGATAAGAGTGCAAATAGAGATAATACAATCTCTAAACCATGTATCCATGTTATGATCTAGGGTCTCCTGTAAACTTTTCTATGAGGTCCAGAGTATCCCTGAGTCTACTGCCTAGTACCTTTAAGATAGGCATCATGGCTTTAGGGTTGTCCCTAGTAATCTTAACAGCATCCTGTTCTGTGAGCACTTTAACAGATACCCTATTCCTAGCTTTGATAGTAGCTGTCCTAGGTTTACGATCTAGCCAACCTATTTCACCAAATATCTCACCTTCTCTTAAGGTTGCTAAGTGTACATGTTTTGTAGGTGCGTTACGATTAAAGAACATCTTAGTAACATCTACTTCACCATCCAGTATGATATAAGCTTCAAAGCTTAACTCACCTTCTTCTAGGATAGTTTGACCTTTCTTGAAGTGCATTGTCTTAGTACTCATTTCCTGCCACCCCCATAAGATAGATAAAAAAGATTATTAATCCTAAACCCACTATAACATCTATTAATTTTCTAATCATCTTGGATCGTGTGGTTTAGGTAGTTCTATTGGATACCAATAGTTTGGGTGTCTTATAAAAGTAGGACTTGTTAAGTCAAATATAGAATAGCAACGGTCTTGCTCGTGAGCCTGTGAGCTTGTAAAGACCATCTCCCATCTAGTCCTAGCCTTATGTCCACAAGGTACGGACATAGCATTGTAGCTAACTTCAGTCCCTCCCTCGTGAATCAATTGTATTTGTGTTGGAATCTCATTGATAGACCAATCAATATGTTTATCAGGTGCAGGGATTACCAACATTATTGTTATTAGTAGTTCTTCCATTGTGATCCTTTGTTAATAAGCTTAATCGAGATAAGGCAGTAAAGAACCAACTTGGAGAGTATAGGCGTGCTTACTTCCTGTGTCGGAAGATTGCCTTAGTGAGTATCCTCGACAGATTCTATTGTTTAGGATACCCTAGCTCTCTACCCCTTACCTCTGTTAAGATTACAAACTAGTCCTTTGTTAGGTATAAATCTACATGCCCAGAAAAATCATCTTTAGGTACACATACTCTACCTGTTACATCCTTTTGTTGATGCGCTCCTAAATTACACGCTTGTTCAGTACTGTATGTACTGTCGTAATAATGCATACGAGTGTCAAACCAAAGAGGTTCAAAAGCATATAAACTAATTACTGTACCTATTGCTACAATTATTGCTGTCATTTAATCTCTCCTTATTTCTCAAGTATTGAATTACCTATAAAAGCATTATCAGGTAATGAGTATTTTGCTGTATTAGCACTAAAGTAAAATGTAACAAAGAACGCTGTGATAGCTAAAGCTAGGCATAGTCTAACCATTGAGTATCTCCTTTCTACAATATTCAGCGTATTTAGTACCTGTAACATCCATTCTCCAAGTTTTAAATATCTTGAATCCTGCTACTTTTAGGTGTTTGTTTAATTTAGATATTACAGAACTTAAAGATTCAATCCTGTAGTTAGCTCTTGCCTCTCTAGGTGTCAAGGTATAAGCTCTATTGAAATGTTTCATTACAACTTCTGTTTGACTCATAATAATCTCTCCTTTATTTTAAGTTAGTGCTAGTATAACACTCAGATTATAAACTGTCAACTACTAAATGGTAGATCTAGAACATTTAAAGAAACTTTAGATAGTGATACCTCAGGTTTCTTTGTATATGTAGCAGTCTTAGTATTATAAGTATTATCCCTTAGAGATTGACCAGAGATATAAAACAAAGTCCCATCTGGTCTTGTAATCTTAACAGAGTAAGGAGAACTATTCTGCTCTATTAATCTTACTTCTTCTCTATCTTGTTCAGGTCTTAAACCATCTTCTATATCATCTCTACTGTACATAGTGTTATACGTTAAGTCTGTTATTAAGTCTTTCATTTGGTATTACCTCATATAGTTATTAAAGTAACTTCTTTACTTCCTTCTTTACCTACTTCCTTACTTACACTTAGTGTTACTTCTATTGTTACTTCTAGTGTAACACTAAGTATACCTTATATATATACAAGGGAACTCCTTACAGTGTTACATAAGGTATACCTAGCTAAGTATACGATTTTAAACACTATTAGATAGAATCTGAAAGAATCCTACAGCCTTTAAAGCTAGTACATATAGGATTACTAGTATTACTATCTGTGTTTTATAGAGTACTGGTCTTTTCATTATCATGCCTTCATGTTGGTAAGGTTTTGAACTATTAAAGACTTAATATTACCTCCATTATCATAGACTTTTAAGTTTAGTATATCACCTGCTTTAGCTATACTTTTCAACCCTTTAATCCAGATCCTTTTGTCTCCCCTAGTGGTCTTATAACAGCTGATTTTACTAGGTTCACCAACACCACCAACATAAGCCTGTAAAACACAGGGTATATATGTCTTTTCTTTTAGTTCTTCATAGTTTATAAAGTTGTGATCTAGTAAGAATCTTACTATCTCTTTATTTGCATCTTGAATAGATTTATCTAGCATAGTTTGAGTAATCTTAAACATAGCCATAGCTTTTTACCTCATTAAATAGTTATTAATATACATCCTTAGGCTAAATAGCCTTCCTTAGCTCCTTAGAGCCATTTTAAGAGTATTTAAGCTCTTATCCTAGCATACTCTATTAGTTTTAAATAAAGTATGCTAGAATAAAGGTTTAAAGCCTTAGTGAGTCTTTTAATTCTTGTAGTAGGTCCTCCGTTAAGTGCTTCTCGAAATGCCCTATTATAAAACTATAAACTTGATCCTGATAGTTTTCAGATTCTAGTAGATATTCAAACTTCTTGATAAGATGATAATATGTTGTTAAGTTATGATGCTCCCCTTCCACATACTTTTCATCTGATTCGCCTGTATTGTTGTATTCTTTATTAGACATTATATTATCCCTTTCATTATCAATTATTTCATCATTACCTTTATGACTCATTAGTGTAAACTCCTTTTATAGATTGAACAAACGTACCATTATTCTTGATAGCTTTACCTTTAGCCCTTAAGCCTATTAGATAACCTTTAGATTCAGTAAACCTTAAATCATGTTTATCACCGTCAAGTATAGGATAAGTAGTTTCATTTAAATTATACTCTTTGGGTAATAGTTCATTTCTCTTAGTAGTTAAAACAATAGATACATTAGCTATTTTATTATCAAGTAAATATTGAGATTCTATAGCATTATGACCGTCAAAAGAGAAAGTAAGGTCATAACCTTTATAACCTTGATAATCAAGTACTCTTAAGAAGTCCTTAGTGTAATCATAAGCTTTATCGAAAGGTTGATCAGGTTTATCTAGCATAAGCTTAATCTCTTTAAATCTATCAGAAGTACCATTAAATCTATAAGCTAGTTTTTTACCTTTCCTATTAGCTGATTTCTTAGCTTTCCTTAGTTCTAACTCTAAGTTATTTATAAATGTATCATTATCTTGATATAATAACTTAGTTCTATTAATCATAGCTTGTTTTGACATAGGTAGTCTTCCACTAGTCTTTAAACAGGTATTAAAACAGTGATCGCTAAACTTACATAAATCTTTATTCGGATATAAGTAGGTTAAAGTATTAATCCAATAAGGGTACTCCTTTTCAGTCTTTTCTGTTTTGATTGTTTTACTAAGTAATTGAGTCATTTTATACCTCTCCAAGGTTTAATTAATGTGTTATTAATGTTTATAAAGTAGTTCTATAGTAATGTCAATGCTTATTTAATAGTGTTAATAATGTCTAAAGCTTTACCTAGGTTTCTATAGATACTCTCTAACTCATTTAGTCTTATATTAGAGTTACTAATACTACTAGCATATCTTATCTTAGCACTTATATCTACTATCTGTTTGTCCATAATACTATCTTCTCTATAGATTATATCTTCTGATTTTCTCATGTTATTAGCTCCAAGTTAAATTGATGTTGCCTATGTATAGAGCAACATGCATGCCAAAATGAATAAAATAGATAATATAAGTTGTAAACCATTGTATTATAAAGACTAAAAAAATAAATCAATCGATATCATCTATTGTGAATATATACAGAATGAAACATATTGTTTCATATTGGTGATACATTGTGTCTCATGTGATACGTTGTGTATCATGTATACTATGGTATCTATTATGGTATCTCTTATGGTATCTTATGTGTTATCTATTATGGTAATCAAGGTGTAGGTCAAGACATAACTAAAAAAATAAAATACCTCAGCACACAGTAACACCTAGAGACCACCTAGAGTAACACATTAAGTAACACATTGTGTAACCAAAGAGGGCATAAGGTGTTAGTTATTAACACTTTAGGTTACACCAGATAATATTTAAGGGGGGCTATGGGGTAAAATTCGTTTCAATCGTTAGTATATACCCACTCACATTATTGTAATAAAATATTAGGGGTTACTTAAAGTGTAACCCCTAGATATTCTAGTAAGTCCTAAGCTTCACAGGCTGTTGCTTAGGTGGTTTTTTGATAACTTTAGCTTTAGGTTTAGGGTTAGGATACCCTTTTCGTTTAGGCACGGTGATCCCTTATCTCACCCTTACGGCTATCATAAGGTAACCGTGTAGACAGCTTATAGACACCTTTGTTCTTTAGTGATGCTGGTGTAGTTGCACTAGGTACAGAGTTAGGTTTCCCAAGGCTCGTATTGAACCCCGAATTGCCAGTATCTCCTGATATTTTCTTTGCTTGCATTCTTCTTTTTCTCCTTAAATGATGGGTATACATAAGACCATTGTCCACAGGTATACAGTTTAGTTCGTTTACTGACAGGTAAACTTATCATATCTTGAAGTATACTGTCAGTCTTATTTACAGACACATTCCTCACATTCACAACCTTCTTTATCACACTTAGTAAACATATTACATTATACTCCTTTTAAAGGGTGTACATCCTAAAACAATATTCTGTGGTACAGGGTCTCCTTCTTGTTCAGCATCTTTATAAATAGCTTGGAATCTCTCCATACACTTCTTTTCACTATGGAAAGTTTCAGCAATCTTTACATCAACTACAGATACGGGATCACCTCCTAAGTAGACTACTATTAATAACCATATCATAATTATCTCACTTGGTTCCAAACCATCAGTTCAGACTCTTGTCCTTTCGTTTGATTCATAAAGTTATTAACTCCATCTAAAAAATCTTCTTGTTGTCTATCTACATAGGCTTGATTCTCATCAGCAGCCATTTGTTCCCACCAATACTTGACACCCATAGCTAGTACATCTATTCTATCATCATACTGTAAGCTACCACGGTCTCTAGTAAGTCTAGTCATCTGATAAAACAATTGTCTCCTAGGTTCTTCCTTGGAATCCTCGTAGTCTCTATCTACTTCAGCCCTATCAAATATTAACCTATGTTGATTCATTACAGGCTCTAGAGAGTCTATAATTCTAGCTTCTTTCTGTATACTATGCTTAACTTCTTCTACATTACAACGGTGATAGTTAAATAATACAGGTTTGAATATCTCAGTATACATACCATCACCAAAGTTAGCTTCTATTTCAATTGTATTTACTTTGTGTTTCTGAGCAATCTTAGCTAAAGTAGTCAGAGTAAACTTGTCATATCCTCCTTTTAGACCACCTATTTCAAGTACAAAGATCTTACCATTGAGTATCTTGGTTACACAGTAGCCAGTTTCATCCTGACCTCTACCTGAGGGATCTATATGCATAGCAGATCCTGTGTAGGTGAAGTAATCTTCAGATACCTTCATAACTTTATAGAAATAGTCACCAGTTAGTCCTACAGCTGGTATATCTAGTAGATCATCCTTACCATATAAGATTTGTCCAGGACCACTCTCTGTACTTAAAGGTATTACAATGAGATCAGCAAGCTTTAATGGGTATCTTTGGTCATCTTCACCAGAAGTATCCAACATAAACTGCAGAGCAAACCCAGACTTACCATAAGAAGCTTCTCTTTCTGTAAGATCTAGGTCATCAAACCGTTCAGGGTCCGTAGGATCCCCTACAGTGAGACTTAATTTATCTATATAAGGAGCCAGCTTAGTACCATAGAACGTCTTTAAACGGCTCTCAGGCATCCTAGCGGGCCATATACGACATTCATAGCCTCTGCTCTGCAAATTACTGTATAAACTTTCTTCTACCTGAGGTGTTCCAAGGTAAACAATACGTCCAACCTTGGGCATTACTACAGCATCAAATTCTTTAACAACTTCCCCTAGCTTATCTCTCATGACTTGAGTCAGGGCATTAGATAAAACCTCAACATCATCAGCAATAATAACATGAGCACGAGATCCAACTATCTGACCAGTGATACCAACAGACTTAACACTAGGAGCATGGGAAGCACGACTAGGGGCGACATCAAAAGCAACATTAGAATTTCGTTGATCCTCTCTCGCCCTGAGATGTTGGAGGATAGGCATCTCTTGAATGATTCTTTTAGTAAACGTAGAAAAGTCATCTGACCTCTGTTTAGAAGCTGAGATTACAAGGAACTTTAACTGTGGATCACATAATAGCTTCCATACAACAAAAGCAGAAGTAATCCAAGATTTACCAACACCTCTAAAGGCTTGGATAATAAGTCTCTTAGGCCCTCCTTGGAGATACTCAGCGATGTCGTATTGTATAGGAGTAGGAGGAGGTAAAGCAAGGTGCTTCCAAGCAATAAAGAGAAAATTACGGAAGTCACTCTTAATTAATTGGAGATGAGTCTTGTTTGTTTCTAGGTGTTTCATCGAAAGGTAATTCCTCTACTAGTGATTTTATATCCTCGTTATTAGTACCGAAGCACTCAATATTGTTATCTCTGAGGAATTGCCTGACAACATTAAGGTGAGCTGGAGTAGCCTCACCCGATTGTAAAGTCTCTGCCAAAGTCCTTGCAAGTAACCCATGAAGTTCTCCTAAATCATTAACTGTTCCATTAGACATGTTAAGTACCTGGATTATAAGATGGAATAGTGGATATTGCATTTCCTCTATTTTTGTTTACTTTATCAGAACGTACTCTTCTTTTAATAGATAACCTAGAAGAACCACTAACAATTGTTTTACGTGAAACAGGAGCTAATAAAGGTAATGCAGCTTTTTTAGATTTAGCTTTTATAACTCTAACTTTTTTTAATACAGGATTTTTAGATTTAGTCTTCTTAAGACTTTTTTTCATTACAGACCTCTTTATAAATATCGTTGTTTTTACTTATTACAGCTAGATCTTTAGAGACACCTTCAGGTGGATTACTTTCAAGTAACCACTTCTTAGTATCATCATTTAGTTTAACTTCATTATACCATAGACATTCTTTAGAATAGTAATCATCAGCATTGTATAGCCCTATGGCAAAGTTTGCCACAGGAGCTATCATCTGTGTAGCAATACTACATCCCATCGAGAACATCAGGCATACCAACACGGTCCCTAACTTTAGCTTTAGCTTCATCAATCTCTTTCTCCACTTCTACTTTAGCAGCCATCCCTTTAGGATGATTAATGTTGTTAAAGATATTCCCTGCTAACCAATTAAATATAGGCCAGACTGTTCCTAATATGGGAACCTTCTGTACCCACCTGTCAGGCAAAGCTCCTGTGATAGCCGTAAAGAAAATTACAACCTCTCCTGCTATTTGAAACCATGCTTGATTCATAAACATTTCCATTAGTAATTCCTTTCCATTTAATTAATAAGATCAACTGGGACTGTTTCATTTTCCTGTTATTCCTAGCCAAGCTGCAGCAGCACCTAATGCAGTAGCAACAACAGTACCTAAACCTTGTACTGTTTTTATTTTGGTTTCTATCTGGTCAACCCTAGAATGAACTCTACGAATAGCACCTTCGTTTCCATCTATTTCTTTATTGTAATGGTCAAGAAGTTCGTTTATACGTTTATGTCTTAGAGCTTCTATTGCTTCATGGTTCTTAAACTTCTCTGTTATATGTTCTTTTAACGAACTTAGTTCTTCACTCATCTGGCATCCACCCAAGCTTTAACAGCAGCGTTAACTTGTGTGTCGTTCATTTCAGTGTCATTACTAGGGGAAATCGTCATTGGATATTTAGCATGGATAGCTCGTTGTCGAGCTTGAAGTTCTGCCAGTGTAAAAGTGTTCACTGTCGTGGGAACATAATATTCAACACCATCTGGTACTGTGCCTATCATTGTAAAATCATCAGGGTTCCACCAATAGCCACCATCCGTCACAAAATCAGGTATTCTCATTCCACCGTAGGGTATTGGGTGTAATTTGTATTCTATGATTGTCATTTATCCCCCTTAAGGTTCGTAAGTTAAGTTCATATTAGCGTGAGGATCAAAGCCTAACCACGCTGCTTGCTGTATTGCTGCACCTTCGTATTTGTCTGCGATTGCGTCAAGAAATTTATGAAGAAGGCTTGTATCACCAATGTTTGATTCAGATTCGTGTTTAATAAAAGCTAAAATTTCTTTTTGGATTGCACTTGTACTTAAACCACTTTGCTCTAAATACTCTGCGTTCCCAGCTTTAATCCGTCCTCCTTCTTTTACTTCACGAACACTCTGCATAACCGCACGTTTGATATGAGCTTTAGTTTGTGCTTTCTCAAACTGTTCTTCGGTAATGTCACCACCTAGTCTTTCCTTTAAAGCGTCATGCAATTCGCCCAATGTTTCTATTTCTTTTAATGCGCCTTCTACTTTTATTAATGTTTCAGCAGCATTAGATTCATTTTCAGAGGCTTCAATTTCTAAAAGCAATCTCTTGTTTACGTTTTCCTCTTCAATCATTTCTTCACGTTTGATCTTAGCTTCTGTTAACTTTTTCATGTAGCCAAACTTAGCTTCTGACAATGCCATCCGTTTTCTATTCATCTCTGCACTAACTTGTCGTAGTCTTAACCAGCCATCAGCATTAGAACAAGTAAGAAACTTAAGCATCCATTGTGAGCGTGATCTGTCCCATATGCGTTCTGTGTACTTGACTTTATCAATTGCTACGTCAGCGTTAGCTAGGTTTTCTTGTAGCGTTTTTCCACCATAACTTTTTCTTAATGCCACTTCGTTAAAACTTTTTAAAATTAAATCAGTCATAAAATCCTTTAGTTAATATTGGGCAGATGCACCAGCCCCTCTTGATAAGGTTAAATCACCAACATCGGATGAATCTGAAGATGCTTGGAATTGGTATTTATCTATTATATTTTGAGTTGGAAAAGCCCCAGCGTTATAACCATAAGATGCAGCCGAACAAGCAAAACTATTACCCTTGGCAGATCCAGTTAAGTCACCAATATTTGAAGTTGTCCCATCACTTGCAAAAGCAAAACGGTCAATTTTAGTTTTGTCAGGAAGGTTATTTGAACCTGATGAATAACCATGCGTTCCGTCTTGTTGTCCTTGATTTTCACCACGGGCAGTAGATAATGTCCCTGTAGCTGACGCATTCCCATCACTTGCGTGCGCCCACTTATCAATCGTTGTTGTATGAGAAGTTCCCCCAGCATTAAAACTATGTGTAAGTGAACTAATACCAGCACTTTTGTCGGTCATTACAGAAGTTAAATTCCCCACATCTGTAGCATCACCGTTAGTGCTGAATTGCATTTTATCAATAATATCTGTAGCCCCAGTTGATGTCCCACCAGACCAATATCCATGTGTTGCTGATTGTGAGCCACTACAACCACCTGATCTTCCAACAGTCAAATTACTTGAATCTACTGAATCTCCATCACTTGCAAAAGTTATACGATGAATACGATTTGATCTACTACCATCATACCCCCCACATTGATAGCCAGTAGTTAAAGACGAATATCCACCACAATCACGAATAGCCGACATATTACCAACATCAGTAGCGTTCCCGTCACTTGTTACACTCCACTTATCTATAGTGTCAACATTACTCCCAGTATATCCTGTCATGGCATACCCCGACACTTGTGCGTATTGAAAAGACAAAGAAATTTGACCTCCTCCATCTCCAACATTCGTCCAGACATTTGCTCCAGAAGATGCGTCAGTGCAGACGTAGGTTTCTCCAGATGTAGAATTACTCCAGACTGTACCCACTCCACCAGCAGGATTTGTATCTACGGCAGGATCACCAGAATCTACTGTTATTCCAGACCCAGCAGAGCCAATTGACCCTGAAGCTCTTTCTAAATTATTTCCAACAGTTCCGCTCATAATTTTCCTTTAAGGTTCTATGTTCCCAGTGCCGTCTCCAATATTTTTCCAAACATTTGAACCAGCCGTTATGTCAGTACAAACGTAGGTTTCTCCAGATGTAGTGTTTACAAACATTGTTCCTAAAGAAGCAGGATTAGTTGATACAGTTGGATCTCCTGTGGAAAGCGTGATTCCACTTCCTTTAGTTGTAACAGAACCAGAGGATCTGGATGAATTATTTTCTATTGCTCCACTCATGTTGTTCCTTTAGTTAATATTGACATCCACCAGTATTTGATCTATCTACTACCAAATTCCCCACATCTACAGAATTACCGCTTGAAATGTTTAGTGCGAATTTAGCAATCTGGTTTAAGTTACTACTCACTCCACCACCAGCAACATATCCAGTTGTGCTTGAATTTGACCCACCAGCAGCAACATCTATAGCCACCGCAAGAGTAGCCCCCGTCACTACTGCATCTGAATCAGAAGCCGTTGCCATTTTGTCGATAAAATCTGTTCCTTGTCCACCACCAATAGAAAAAACATATCCGTCTGCGGTACAAGTACAACCCACAAATTGTGATCCACGGATAACTCCAATCCCTGTGGAATAATTATTATTTGCAAAAGTGAATTTTGAAATCACGTTGTTGTTAGGAGTAGTTCCACCTAATGTGTAACCATGAGTTTCTGATTGCCCACCTCGTTGTGCATAACTTGATCTAGTATCCCCTACGTCAGTAGCGTTTCCATCACTAGAATAACTGTATTTATTTATTTGATCTTGATTAGACCAACCACCAAAAGCATAGCCGTAACCATCACCTGTGACACCTCCAACATGATGACCAGAATATGTCAGATCACCTACGTCTGTTCCATCTGAGGTACTAGCCATAGCAAACTTGTCTATATTGTTCATGTTTGCACCATTATATCCACCACTAGCATAGCCGTGAGTAGTTGAAGAAGAACACCCTATTGCACCACCAGCCCTACTCATATCACCCCAATCTGTACTATCACCGTCACTTGCCATTGCGTTGCGGTCATAACTAGTATTTGAAGCATAGCCAGTAGCATGACCAAGTACAGTGAAATACGAAGTTGAGGCTGAAGTCACATACCAAGGGGCTATATCCCCAGTACCATCACCCATATTTGTCCAAACATTAGACCCATTAGTAATATCAGTACAGGCGTACATTTCTCCAGATGAGGTGTTAGCCCATACAGTGCCTAATCCACCACTAGGATTTGTATCAACCGCAGGGTCAGAACTAGATGTGGTAATACCTTGGACAGTTGCTATCTGTCCTGAACCTGTCCCTGTATTGTCTCCAACTATTCCACTCATAGAGTTTGATCTAAGTAAGATACCACTACGTCAATATCACTAGCTGTTGCAGTTAGGATTGATAGATGATCTGCTGCTTCCATCACAAATTTGCTAGTATGCTCAAATGTTGCTTTAGCTGCTAGAGCTTGGGTGTGATAGATATAAGTATCTGCGCCACCGCCCCCATCGTCAATCAAGAGATTAAATGTTTCTGCTGCCCCTGCTGTCTCACATATCGTAATGCTTAAAACTGTATAAGTGTGTCCTGACGCAACTGTTAATAACGC
>Ga0307984_1000656_pt1 | contig 14898 bp, 4 predicted proteins | sample EllFjometageno78_FD_203169 | JGI IMG/M metagenome (GOLD analysis project Ga0307984, IMG submission 203169) | Marine microbial communities from Ellis Fjord, Antarctic Ocean - #78 | ecosystem: Environmental > Aquatic > Marine > Unclassified | place: Southern Ocean | collected 2014-10-09
GTTATTCCAAGTTCCCATTCCCCATATCCACTATAAAGAGCTATTGATTGCCACAATTCAGTTTGCTCATCATGAGCAGTTTTTATATTGTTCATCTTTTTAAGCGCTCTATCTAATGGAAGGTTACCTCCAGCGGAGAGTATTTGTGCACCTGCCATCAATGCTGGATTATCTATAGCAAAACCTCTTTCTCTTATCTTCTTAAGTTCTTGCTTGTAAGTAAATTTAGATCCAGCAGATTTTAATTTCTGTAATTTAGAATCCATTGGAGGAGATATACCCATAGCTTTATAACCTACTCCAGTGAAGTCAGATCTACTTTTGTTTCTCTGTCTATCAATTTCTAAATACATATTCTTAAGAGTAGAAACTGCTGCACCAGCAACTCCACTACCTCTTAAAAACGTATCAGCAACACTGTTAGCTACTTTACCTACGGCTTTATCTTTTCTGTCTTTTTTAAATTTAGCTAATTCATCATTATCATCTTCATCTTCAGGATCGAAAAGCATTCCAAACATAGCTTGCTGTAGTGTACTGAAAATAACATTTTGAGCAGCACCATAGTACATTATCTTAGATACGTTGGTTTTCCAATCTCCACGGCCATTAGCAAGATCCAGGATGGCTTTTTTAGTTAACCTAGTATATTGTGCTGGTGTGTTAGCAAAAGCTAATACAACACGTCCTAGTGGACTTCTCTGCTGCATACTTACTTTAGAAGGATCAGAAGACTGTTGAGATTTTTCAGTTAACTCAGTAAAATCTAAAAAAGCTTTAGTTTCAGCTTCAGATTTTGGCATTCCATTTTTAATCAAAGAATTAACTCTATTTCTATAAAACGATGCACCTCCAATTGATATAGCGAAACTATCAGCATATTGAGTTGGTAGAAATCCTTTCTTCAAAAGATAAGATAAACCACCTCTAACTTTATTAGTTGCCGTTGCTGCAGATCTCGCGATTTCATCAGAATTCACATCTGTTTTCAAACCTGATCTTCTTGATTTTAAATAATCACTATTCATTATGTGAGCAAAATCTTTCCAATATTGCTTTTGATTAATAACTGTCTTAGCCGCTGCTAACGGATTGTTATCACCCCAGTTCATGTAGTTCAAAGAGGATATTGTTTGTAGTAAAGCTGATCTTTGGTTTAAGAACATTATAGTACCTACAGAATCGTTAACCCAGTTTAACCAATTATTAGTTATTCTGTTAGCTCCTGAAGGTCTATTACGACCAGTTTTCATACTATACAATGTATCATCTAAAGACTCTATATATCTGTTGCCAAAAAGAGCTTCTAATTTCAACTTATTCTCAGGACTATATATCTGTTCTACATTATCTAACCAAGGTGCTAAATATTGTGCTCTAGTCACAGTGTTGACATTATTTATCAAATCTGTAGTTATAGTACCAGCTAACCAATCTCCCTGTGGAGCTGGGTATCCTTTTTCACCTGCTAAAGCATTTATTTGTTCAGCAAATTGCTGAAGTTCATAAGTATCATCAACATGTTTTACTAAAGCTTTAACATCTTTTTTAGATAATGACTCAGGTGTTTTACCTTGTTTATCCCATAAGTAGGTTCTAATAGCCTCTTCATTGCTAAATCCTCTAGTAGCTTCTTTACTTAATTTAGCAGGAGTGTTTTTAATTTTAGACTTAAGATCTGCCCATTCAGACATAGCATCAATCTTAGCTGATTCAAAATCACGTATTCCTTTGTTATAAGGTCTCTGTAGATTCTCCTCAAACCACTTCATGTTTTCGTCACCTTTTTTACCTTTACCTAATAAAGGATAAAATAAACCTTCAAAATCATCAGCAGAATAAGGTACAAAAAATTGATATTTTTTTCTATTTTTATCACCTAATTTTTGTGCTCGTGCTGCTGAGTATACAGCATCAGATTTTACACCTTTAGTTGATGCTATAATATCATTAAAACCCTTGTCTAATAACCTGCTTGATAAAGCTTTAGCTTGTTGAACTTTTCTAGTAACACCTAGATTATCTAGAGCACTTTTAACAGCATCAACATTAGCTTTAACATCGTCAGCAAAGTAAACATCATTATATCCTTCAGCTACTTTACCTGTAACCCACATGGCTTTAGCATTAGGTGTTCCGTCACCTAAACCAGCTATGTTTTCCACAGGAATATCTATACTTAAGCTTGATTTCATAAACTCATGTATAGCAGGCGCAGCATTAGGAGGTCTAGCTGTTAATACAAATAAATCTCTACCGCTTTTTGCATCTTGTATTTTTTTAGCAACACCAGCTAATGGTCCAGCTTTACCTTCTTTAACTTCACTGAATTCAGAGAAATCAAACTTAGCTCCCGCTGCTTCTAACGTACTGAATTGCTCAGCAAATTGTGTAGCATCTAAAACTCCATTAGTGCCATCTGGCATACTGTAAAGAACATTAGATTTACTTGTAGCCAATGTATCATCAAAATCAAATACTCCAGCTGATTTAACAGGACCATTTTCATTTACTTTTTTCTTAGCTTGATCTGTTAAAAATTCATCTGTAAAGTTTCCAGCAGAATCTATACCATATTCTTCTCTAATAGTTTTACCAGTAGAAAATTTAACAATACCTGAAGTACTTATTCCGCCAAAGTCATTAACTATAGGCGCAAAGTATCTTTCTAAATAACTACCAGTATACATATTAAAGCCTTCACCCATAGAGTTTCCTCTATTAGCTTGGTTTAATATACCATTATCCTTCTTATCTAAAGCCCAAAGTTTATAGTTTCTTTGTATGTGAGGAAATATTGAGTTAAATGGTACTTGTCTTCTTATTGCATCTAATAAGAAAACTTTAGCTGTATTAGCCTGCATAGCATGTTCTAGTTCATACTCTTTACCATCTTTACCAACTGGATTAATACTCATTCCTTCAAAACTAGCTCCGTTCCTAAACCATCCAGCTATTCCATCACTTGTTTTTGTCACTAAATCAAAAGCTAAAGAAGCTCCTTTTGGATCTTTTTTAGCCATTTCAAAAAAGCCAGTGTTTACTTCTTTAAAAAAGGCATCATTCTGGCTTACGTAATCTAGTAGTTCATCATGTTTTTCATTACCTTTTAGAAATGGTTGTAAACTTTTTTTAGTTATTATTTGTGTTGTAGTATCTTTACCATTTTTACCTTTTTTTGTTATAGATTCTCCAAATTTATTAGCTGGAATAACTATTTTAAATTTATCAGTAAAAAATTGTTCATTTCCTTTACTATCAATCCATGTTTTACCTTTTATAGTAGCAAATTCATCTTTGTTTTTAGCAAAATTGGCAAATCTTTTATTGTAAAGAGCGTCTAGTTTTAAAAACTCAGCATTAACAGCTGGATCTTTTGATCTTTCTCTTACAGAGCCAACTTTAGTACCATAAGCTCTAGGACCTAGTTTTATTTGACTTGATAACCCAAATATCTGTACATAAAGTTTACTTTTATCTAATTTGTCTAAAATATCAAATGTTCTGTTTATTTCATTCTCACTTTTGAAATTTAAACTCCCTGCATAACCTGATAGTATAGCAGCTACAGCATTGCTAAGCGGTCTATTACTAGCACCAGGTTTTATTTTATAAAAATTATTTAGAGATTCAATTGTTTCAAGAGCACCTTTGGGTGGTAAAGGCAAACCTTTTAAAAGTCTGCTTCCTAATGTTATGCTGTTTTTTATACCAAATTCATCATTTACAGATGGATTATTAGTTGCATAATTTACCCTAAGTTGATCAGAGTATGCTTGAATTATTTTATTTACTAAAGTTTTATTCTTTCTATCTGATTTAGCTTGATTAGATATTCCTAGTTCTGAAGCTGGTAACGTATAAAAATCAACTACATCTTGTTGATCAAAACCATCTTTCCAACTTTCAAACATTGCAGCTGTCTCTGTAGTACCCTTATTAGTGTTACCACTTAATAAAAGGTTACCAATATCTTCCCAATTTTTTTGAAGATAATTTTTAAAATCTTCTGAGTTTTTAGTATTTTTAAGAAACTCTTGTTTCATAGCATCTTTAATGCTTAATACTATCTTATTTCCATTAGAATCTAAAACATCTTTACCATTCTTATCTTTTTTATTGATAGATGAATTAGATCCCATTATTGTTTTAGCGAACTCAAGATTACGTGCTGCTATCATCTTGCGTATAGTACTAGGAGCTTGCACTTTCTTAGGTGCCTTACCCATTACTTTTATATCTTTTGGATTAGTTATAGCTTGAGAAGCTGCTAAAACAGCTTTCTCAGTACTTAAGTTCATGTCTTTAGCTATAACAGCTGGCAGACCGAAATTCTTTATTGAGTTAACATTTATTTTTGTAGAAAAATCTCCGTCATTACTAGCTAGTTCTAAAACACCTTCAGAATCTAATCTTTTAGCACCAGAAGTAGCTTGTTTCCCAATTCTTTCTTCTACTACTCTAATTAATCTTTTATCTAAAAGACTCTTCGCATAACCACCAAAAGAACCTATATTTGGATCATATGATTTAACTAATCCAGCTAAAGAGCTGGCTTTGTTTTTATCAGGACCATACATCAAATCAGTAACTAGATTTTCTTCACCATACAACTGTGCTGCTTCTTTGAAATCTCTAATAGAACTATCTGGGTTGTTGAAAGCATCAGAAACAGTTGCTGCTGCTAATTCTTCATAAGCTTGAACTGCTTCTATTTGAAAACTCTCTGGGGCATTATTTTTTTTAGTCTTAGGATCGTAAGTATAATCTTGAAACCTTTCATTTATAGATCCATCTTCGAAAACATAAGGTTTTGAAGATAATGCAGGTCTATTATCAGTATTAACTCCTTTTTGTATATTTAACGATGTGTAATTTACATTATCACTTTTAAAGTTATTAAAGTTCTTAAGAAAATCTAAAGTGCTAACAGCGTCAGTAGGAAACTTAAATTCACCACTGGTTGTTTCTTTTATACTCTTTGAAAATATTTTTCCTATTTTTTCTAAAATACCTACATTATCTAAACTTAAGTCTTTTATCTGAACCTCACGCATAGAGTCACTTAGGACAGCAAGAAACTCTTGACCAAGAGCTTTTTCATCATTAGTGTCTTGTTTGTATTGGTCCAATCTAATGTCTGTTAATTCTAAAGCTTCCTGCATTTTAGGATCTGAACTGTTTTTTAATTCTTCTCTAATTTTAACCTCTAAAGAACTAAGTTCTGCTACAGACATCTCGTCCGTGATAAAATGATTTATTTCATGTGATTCAGTATTTAAACCAGATCTGTTACCATCTAAAGCTGCTTTTCTAATAGTTGATTCCACTATTATAGCTTCATTACCTAACTTTATACCAGTAGATTTTCCATCGATTAAGTACTGTACTTGTTTTTGATCCTCTTTACTTAAATCATTCCATTTTTTTTTAGGTTTACCATTTTTATCAAAAAACAAATCTTTAGCTTCTTTAGTGTCAGCTAAATTAACCACTGTTTTGTCAGCAAAGAAACCTTCTGTAGAATCGTTGACCATATCAGCCAGAAACCTTCCATTTGTTTCTCTCATTGCTTGACCTCTTTCAGCTAAAATAGCATTTTGATTTTTAGCAATAATAGCTTCTTGTTCTTTTATTTTACTTTCTAATATCGCTTTATCAGTGGATTCTGGTAAAAACTCACCATTTTCTTTAAGATTATTTATTTTTTCTTGAGCCTTCTTTTGATTTAACATTTTATCAAAAACTACTTTTTTTCTAGGACCATCTAGATAACGAGTTTTATCATTTGCCGAAATCTCTTCCACAATATCAATCTGTAGTTCTGTTTCAATTGCTTCATCATTCAAAGCTTTTAACTCTGCATTTCTTTGTCTATCTGTAAGTCCTATATTTTCGTATATATCATTTTTATTTTTTTGATAAATAACGTCAAAGGCATTTTTTAGATTTTTAGCTTCAACTTGACCACTTTGAATAAAATCTATATTAGATTTTATAAAGTTCTTCCTAACACTTGCAACTGTTTTTCCAGCTCCCAAGAATGCTAAACTAGTTATACCCGTTACAGCAGCAACTTCTTTATAAGCAGCTAATGCTTTTGGAGAAGTTATAGCAGATAGTACATTTTCATCTAAAGCGCGGGCTACCGTTGCATCAGAATTAACCTCTTGACCAACTTCAGCTGGTATTTCAGCAGCTAGTGGTACACCTACGGTTCTAGCCAAAGCTTGGGTTAAACCTCCTTGATTTATCATTTCAGAAGCTGATCTACCTACAGCTTTCCAACCAGCTTTAGTAGCTAAGTTTTGTCTAATTATAGCCTTAACCATACCTTTCATAACTCTTGAAGGTACTTTTAAACCACCCATTAGTACAAAGTTACCAACGTTGTCCATCAGCATGTTTAAAAAACCAGCATCAAATGCTTCGTCTAAATCAGCATCTCCAGCCTCTATAACAGCATACATTAGTTCGGCTCTCTTTTTAGAAGGAATTTTCATGAATTCTTCTTCTGAAATACCGAGAGCTTTCGCTGCTTTACCTGTGATTATCCTTTTAGCAATAGCACCAGTTTCCTGCACATAAGTACTTCCTCCTAACGTAAAAAGAGCACCAAGAAATTGTGGTCCCTGTTTTCCTATATTTGTTGATATATCATTTAACGTTACTCCATCTTTATCAAAAATCTTAGCTTCGTCCATTCTTGCCATTTCTGACTCAAACTCATCACTTTTAGATATGTTTGATAAAATCTCAGATTTTTCTTTTTTAATGATCTTATCATAATAAGCTACAGCTGACCCTGCATTTGCAAATCTTCTTTTAACACTTCTAGCAAGTCCAGTATTTTCTCTTTTTGGTGTAAAAATAACACCTCCTTTAGAATCACTTGTAATACCTTCACCAGATTTAATCTGCTTTATAGCACTTATAGCACTTTCTATATTTCTACTATTAGAAGCCATTGAAAAATCTTGATAAGCTTTAGGAAAAGTCACTTTAACAGTTTCCAGCGTCCCTCTAACTATTCCCTTTGGACCATATACTTTGTCCTGATAAGCTTCATCAGTATTAGTTATGGTTTCTTCAACTACTTTTTGTATTTCTTTTACAGCTCCTTGGTAAACTTTAGAGTTTTTAGCTGAATTTATAATTAGTTCCTTAGCAAATTCGTTTAACTTACCTTTAACTTGTTCTTCTGTTATAATACCTTTTTTAACATCTCCAAGAATTCTAGCATATTCTTCTTTTAAAAGATCTTCCGATCCTTCTATTATTCTATCTTGGAAATTAGCTAATATAGGATCTTTTTTCATAAGATCTAACATTAACTTATTCTTAGCTTGCGCTAAAGAACCAGCAAAACCTATCCCAAAGGTAGAAGCGTCTACTAAAGCTTTGTTGTCAATTTTAGTTATAGATTTAACTCCGCCTTTCATCGCAGTACCAGGTAAAATCACTTCTTCAGATTGATAGTCTTTAGCATTTGAATCTCTAATATCCTTAACATTACCTTCTGCTACCTGTGTTGCGGTTCGCTCTCTAGTATCTGTAGCTGTTTTATTATCAAATTGAGTTGTATTTGTTACATAAGCTTTCTCTATGTTACCGTCTTTATCTCGTTTTGCACCAGGTCTTGGTGTTAAACCTTGTCTATTTAGCGCTTGAGCATATTTCTCAAGAGACATACCATAAGATTTCTGTATTTGATCTCTTGTGAATGAATTGCCATCAACTATAACAACTTGATCTTTTTCTTTTCTTTTAATTGCACCCTTACCACCTGTTACAACAACCTCTTCAAGTGCAACATTGCTAGATTGTTCTACACATTCTCCAGCATCATTTTTAACAAAACCTTCTTGGCATGTGCTTTCAACCTCATTAACTTCATCAACTTCAACCTCTTCTGAAATTACAGTTTCATTTTTAGTATTTTTATCGGTTTTTTTATTTAAGTAGTTAGCTAATTTTTTATAACCAGACTCTTCTACACATTCTCCAACATCATTCTTAACGAAGTTTTCTGGACAATCACCTGTTTCATTATCATAACCTTGAACAACTATCTTAATATTCTCTTCTGGCTCACCAGCCGTGATCATGTTTTGAACAATTGTTTCTAAACTCATTTAGAATATTTTTTAATTAAATCTGCAGCAGTAGGAGCTTTCATGGTTAAAGGAGATTCTTCAATTTCTGCACTTTCTATTATTTCCTGTATTGGCGGCATTTCATCATTAGGAGAAGGAGGAGTTATTGTTTCTTCAACAATAGCTTCTTCTACAACTTGTGGTTGTTGTATCTGCTGTTGTACCTGCTGAGGCTGTTGGTTTGGTTGTTGTTGTCCTGATGATATATTGTCAGGTTGTAGTTGTATATCCTTTTGAGCTGCTATTTCAGATGCTTGATTAGATACGTTAGATGCTAGTTGATCTGGATGTGGTCTTCTTTGTCTTTGATACTTACCACCTATGTATTCATTTAAACTACCGAATACTCTAGAATCAGCTTCGTTCTTCCAGCTATTTTCACCATCGTTATAATTAATGTTTTCCATTAATTCTTTAACTTCATTACTAGGTAAATTCATATGATCAGCCAAATAAGATCTAACTCCATTTGGTCCTGCTTTCTTGATAGCTTCTTGTGAGAATTTTAATATCTCCTGCTTGTGATCACTTACGTCACCAGTGTCTAGTATTTTTCTACCTTGCTCGTCCACTCTAACTTGAGGTTGGCCATTAGCGTCTAAACCTAAAGCTTTGGCTTTTGGATCTAATAACAAATTTATAGGTGGAATTTTATGCACTGGTAAAGGTACATTTATTGAATCAAATATATTGACTTCAAAATCACCTTCTAAAGCATTAGTTCCTTTACCTGTTAATTTAACTCTACCTTCGTCATCTAAATCTAAATTTATCAATCCTTTGTTCAAACCAATTAAAACACCTTCAGCATATTGATCCATACCATAAGACAAAGTACCGTTTTTTAAAGCCGAATTATATGCTGCTAAGTTAGCATTAACAGAATCTTTAAATCCCTTAAGATTAGCAACCATCATCTGAGTATTAGCCATGTCTGCTGCGAATTCCTCATTACTTATGTCACCTTTTCTTTTCTTATTAGTTATATCACTAGCTTTCTCAATGATAGCTCTCGCTACACTTTGAAGTTCAGCTTCAAACACACCTTGTGGGTTTGGTTCATCTTGATTTAATTTCTCTTGAGATGTTCTTTTGAATTGTCTATCATATTCAATATTCCTTGCATCTGTAATCATCTGCTGCTCAGGACTATTCTTCTTAGCAGCCTCACTTGGATTGTATGTATTCATTTATTTACTAAAATATTGTTAATATTAATCTGGGAGAGGATAATTTGTTGTGTAATTTTGATTCACAGAACCTACAACTGGAGTTGGATCAGTTGCTCCATTTATACCTGCAATAGCTTCGTTTTCTGCTAAAGCTTCACCAGTTTCATTTATATTATTAGTTGAAATATCTAATAAATTAGCTAGCACATCAGCAGCATCACTTTCCGCTTGAGATTGTCCTCCTGCGATTGCTAAGTCTGTATTTGTTTGAGTTATAGAATTTTGAAGATTAACTTGCTGTTGGTTTTGTTGATTTGCAGCGGCAGCATTTTCTGCAGCTTGAAATTGAGCTAATTGATTTGTATTAGCTGCACCTGCGTTAAATTTCTCCATATCATTCTGAGCACCAAATATACTCATGCTTCTTTGGTTAGCTTGACCCGCATTAAATTGTTCAGAAGTATTACGCGCTTGAGCACCAAATTGTTCTCTTACATTCCTTGCTGTTGTGTTGAATTGCTGTTGACCTACGTTGAAAGTAGATGCTGTGTTACCTTGAGCTAGTAATTCTCTCTGTAAAGATGATTCACCTTGAAGACGCATTTGCTCATTAGCTTTCACCTGTCTATCTATATCTGCAGATATACCTTGTTTAGATTTTGCAGCAGCAGCTGCTAATGCAGTTGCTCCACCAGCTCCACTACCAGTTTGCATAGCTAAATCTTGAGAAGCAGCTAAAGCCTGATCAGCTTCTTGGTTAGCCATATTAGCACCAGCTGTAGAAACCTGCATGTTGTTGAAAACATTAGTCAAACCAGTTGCAGATCCTCTTAGCAATTCCATCTGATTAGTTTGTTGAACGTCGTAGTTTTCACCTTTATAAGTTTGGTTAGGTGCAAAAGTTGCTACCTTACCTTGAACAGCCCCATAATTATCTGCAGCAGTACCTAAAGTACCAAGGGTTCCGTTTTCGACATTTCTATCTTGAGCTTGGTTGGCTAAAGTAGCCTTAACACCAGGATTTTCTGCAGTGCCATCACCGCTATAAAAGTCAGTCACGTTAACCTCTCTAAGAGCTGCCATGTCCTCGTCATATATCTTTTTAGCATCTTCAAAAGCAGTCCTCATATCAGCCATGTCGGCCCAAGCTATGTCTGACGCCTCGTTGTTGTAGGTTGTACTGTTATCACTCATTTATAATTTTTTTATTAATTCGTACACTGGGTTTTTAAATTGCTGGTAACCTGCATCTAAATAACGATCTAAGATACCACGTGGATGTGCTTCAGCCCAACCAAACGAATACTTATAACCTAAATCTCTAGCAAAATCTGTTACAAAATTTAACAAAAGCTGTATAGCTTCTTTTCTATTTTTATCTCTATAAGAGGGATCTGAAACAACAGAAGTGGGACTAGCTATTCCTGAATTGGTTAAATTTAACCACATAGCAGCAATAGGATGTGTATCTTCACATACTAAAAATCCACCTAGCCCAGATCTTTTTTCTTCATATTCACCAATTTCAAAAGCTCCTGGTAGAAAATCTCTCCAATCTTGAGCGGTTCCTTTTTTTAACCAAGATGATTTTCCTTCATGTTCCTGACCATGTGCTTTCCACCATTTAGGTAAAAACTCCCAATCAGATTCTTGTAACTTTCTTACTCTTAACATATAATATAATTTAATTTAATTTACTTAGACGAATATACTGCTTGTGAATTTACAGCAAATAATTCGCTTATTGTTGAAGCTTTAGAAACTGGTAATACAAATTTTATAGTTGCATACACGCCTTTCAAGCCATTTACTAATTTTGTTGCATCAGCAACAACTGCCCCACTTTGAACTTTATATGTTGTTTCTTGAGAAACTATAGGGGCGAAATACTTACCTTCCTTATCTTGAAAAGGGAAACTTATCAATGTACTCATATTATGCCAATTGTGTTATTGCTATTGTTTGATCTACTAAAGCTGGATCTATTCTAGTGTTTGAACAGGATATAGTAGCTATAGAAGATCTAGTGGCGGAAGTACCATTTGCATCAGCACTTATAGTGAAAGAAGCTCCTGGTTGTACCACAGCTGTTCCAACTACTCCATTAAATTGCATCCAACCAACACCTGACGGTAACGAAACTGTTATTTCAACATTCCAAGTGTTTGTTATCGTTACGGCTGTACCAAGTTGCGGGATTGTTTCAGACGTTGGAAGTGTTCCTAACGTAGCTGTAAGTTGACCTAATCCAGTTATAACCGCTGTAGCAGTTGTATCTGCTGTTATTATAGGAAGTTGTATACTAAAAGTTAATACACCAGCTAAAGGTCTTAGTCCTCCACTACCTCCTGTTAATACTGGAGCACCAACCACTGTTCCGTTTGGATAACCACCTATGCTGTGCGAATCAAGTTTTAAAACTTTATCAGTTGTAGCTGTATATGTTATTGTAGCAGCTCTTAAAGTTGCCGGATCAAATGGTGATATAGGATAAGCAATACCTGGATTGTTTCCACCATTTAAAGCTAATGCACCTGGAGAAGCTATATTTGTCCAAGTTAATTCTGGTTTCAATGTAGCATCTCCTCCTACTGTTATAGTTCCAGCTGTTGCTGTTGTTGGTACTGTTATTGGTATTGTTATTTTGATATTATCACCAAGTCTAACATTTGTAGCTGTTTGTGGTGCTGTTGATACTGGCATACCACTAGTATTTATAGTTATATTAACAGGATCTACATAGTAATCTGTAACTACTCCTGTGGAAAACACAACCCAGTTGCCACCTGCTGTGTTAAATACTTGAGAAGCTGGTGTTATTGTTGCGTTAGTTAAAGTATCTATAACGTTTACAGTTAATAGAGATATTGTGAAAGCTAAACTAGCTCCAACTCCACTTATGTTTAAAGTTTGTATACTATCATTAGTTCCAACAGTGTGTTGTACTAAAAAAACCAATTGTCCACTTGTTATAGCAGACGGATTTGTAATTGTTAAACTACTACCTGAGGAAGATGTTAATATTACATCAGTTATACTATCAAATTCATATTGAGAATTTAATGGTGAAACGAATATTGCCCATTGGATACCTTCGTTTTGCTTGGCTATAACTGTGTTATTTCCATCAAAAGTTGAATTTGGTGCAGCTCCAGATAATTGTAATGTAGTTGTATATGATGTTGCGGTTGTAGGTACAGTACCTATATTGTCTATATCTGTTTGTACATATCCAATTTCCCAACCTGAAGTTCCTTCATAACTTAGAGTATTGAATTGTTTAACAGTAGATGGATCATCATTAAAAACAGGAACAACATATGATTCAACAGTTCCAGTTCCATAGAAATTATTACGTGTAATATTTTCACTATGATGCTGCCACAAATTTCCTTCTTTAAGAGTATAATAAGTGTTGTTTAAAGATAAACCTTCTTCTTGTTGATAGGATCTAAAACTAGTCCATCCATTTGATCTATCATCAAATGAAACTGTTAAAAACCCAGAAGATGCGGTGGCTAAATTAGTATCTGCGTTACTATCGTAACCTTGACCAATTATAGTTAGTTCATATATTCTACTGTATTCATCAAAAGAACCTATTATTTTTGTAGAGTTCTTCAATGCATCTCTAAAGAAGTCACTAAGACCAGCTGAAGATATTTCCTGTAGACCAGCTTCATTTAATCTTAAAACTGCTCCTCTATTTTTATCAGTGAAGTATCTTGAAAACCCAAAAGAAGCAAATGATTCAGGATCTTTTGCGATACCGTATTGACCTGGGTAAGCTACTATAGTTCCTAAGAACTGAAACCTACTAGTTACAGGTACTGCTCCTCCCTCTGCTGAGTAAATAAAATCCTTATCTATTGGGGATCTGGATACTTTATCTTCTTGAAACACTAAAACCTGGGTGTCATCTGTAAACAACTTCTGTATAGATCCATCTAAAGGATCAAGAGAGATAGTTAGACCACCTTCAGAGTCGTTAAATTGATTTATATAGTTAATACCAGTTCTTGAATTCAAAAGCCCACTAGAGTGTATCAGTGTATTACCTCTTCTTTCTTCAGTGAAGTTTTCTTGAACAACAAAAGCTCTAACGCCTATATCAAAAAATGGTTGGTTATAACCTGCTTTTATTCTATTTATTTCTAAGTGATCATCTCCTGATCCTCCTGGATCGAAGTCTAGCAGTATACAGTTAAAGAATTTTATATCTATAGCTATTAGCGGTATAGCACTGGATCCATCATCATTCAATACTCTCCCTCCTGTTGAGGTTTCGTAGAAAATATCTAATTCAGAACTAACTGGTTCTGTTTCAAAAACACATAGACCTGTTGATACAGTATTTCCATCATTATCAAAAGTACTTACTGATGCATTTCCACTTGGATTCGCTATAGATTGTACTGTGGTTAGATTACCTTGAGGAGATTCGTAAACATTACCCCCTGCTAGATATTTAGGATATACGTTTACATTACATGGAGATATTGTTGGAGATGTACTTGGAGGTATAACCGCCGTTTGATCTCTTGGTATTTTATTAATACTATCACCCAATCTTTGAACTGAATCAGCTGCATCAACTATTGAAATCCAATTGTAGTACTCTTGTTCTCTTTGTTTAACAACAACCTTGTAAGAGAAAGCCCATGTTGGAATTTGAGACGTATCCGCGAATACTAACCTTAATGCATTAAAAGCAGCTATTGATCCAGCATTTCCTTCATTTGGTTCTATATAAACTGTATCAACACCAGAACTAGATAATATAACTGGAGATTGTCTTCCAAATTTATCAGCAAGTACTATACCAACTTGGTATGTTCTTCTTGATTTAACAGACTGGTTTTGAGTCACCCCACCTATTACTAATCTAGCGATTGCTTCTCCCGTTCTCTCTACGTTAAAAGCTATTTGAGGGATGTTATAATTTTGTAAAAAATTACCATAAATTAATCTACCTCCTCCAACTTCTTGAGATTTAGCTTTTCTAGGAACAGCGTCGTATACTCTAGTTAACTGATCAGAAGGTAAAGTTCTAAATGGATCTGTAGATGAATACGTAAAGTTAATAAAAGGTTCTGTAGTAACCTCTATGTCTTCAACAACATACAAAGTGCTAGAGCCAGATTCTTTGTATATTAATTCTACATTAGAAATGCCATAACCAGTTGGTGTAGGCACTGATAATTTCACCTGATTTATTGCATTTACAAATGTTTCTATTTCTCCAAAATTACCTAAAGCAGAACTAATTGTGTCTGTTTCGTTTAATCTTGAGAAACAAATAGGTGTGAAAGGTGCTAATACACTATATTCATTATCTTCAAACTTCCATCTATAAGAGAATCTAACTAATCTTAATTGTAAGAAAGTAGAATTAACAATGTTTATAGGTTCCTTAGTGGCTGTTGATAGTGTAGCTGCTTCATAAGGTGCAAATTTACATACAGATATTAAATTATCAATATCTGAAGGAGTTGTATAATAACCAGTGTTGTTACGAGCTGTAACCACATTGATTTTCCTTGGAGCATTTCTATTGTCTGTAAAAAACA
>Ga0307984_1000661_pt1 | contig 14785 bp, 6 predicted proteins | sample EllFjometageno78_FD_203169 | JGI IMG/M metagenome (GOLD analysis project Ga0307984, IMG submission 203169) | Marine microbial communities from Ellis Fjord, Antarctic Ocean - #78 | ecosystem: Environmental > Aquatic > Marine > Unclassified | place: Southern Ocean | collected 2014-10-09
GGCGGCGAAAAGCTTTCCGAAGGAGGGGCTCAAGCCGCTCGCGCACGACCTTGGGAAGGTCTTCGGTGGTGCGCGGTGGAGCGAAGAAGGTTTTCCAGATGCCGACCCGCTTGAGTCCGAAGTCGGAACTTTGAACGACGGATTGTCCCAGTTTTAAAAACGACTCCATGAGGAGGGGCGAGAGAGATAAATGGTCGCCTTGATTGTCGTATCCGTGTTCGGCCCGGAGATCCTGTGGGAAGGCGGTGACGCCGGCCAAGCGCGGCTCGATCATTTGCGATTTTCCCAAAGGTCGACTCCCGACTGTCACCGTCGGGGCCATTTTTTCGGTCTCTGGTTTGAAGTAGTCCCCATGGTTGCGCATCATGCGCTCCGGGAGGGTGAAGACGGTGCACTTCAGATCAAAGAGATCGGTGACGGCGTTGTCGTATTGAAAGCGCGTCATCCTGCGGATGGGGGTTTGCGGGTAGATCTTTGTTTCCGTAAGTGACTCTTCGAGGAGAGTTTCCAGGTTGGTGAGGAAGTTCTTTTTCGTGTCGGGCACAAGCTGGGGCTCGTCTTCGGGGGGCATTTCTTCGAAGTCGATGGCTTCGACGATTTTACCCAAGAGTTTGGGATTTTTTTTGAGCGCATCGAGACTGTGAATCTCCAGTAGATTGACCTTTCCTTTTACTTTGTCGTCTTTCCCGTGGCACTTGACACAGCTGGTCTGAAACACCTGAAGGATGTCACCATTTGGGGAAGCTCGAAGCCCCCCGGCCAAGGTGAGAAAAAGAAGGAAGGTGATTCTGGGACGAACCATTTGAATAGAACGTCACCATTTACTAATTCTTACAAGTCTCCTGCGATTTACGGTTTTCTCAAGGGAGGGGCAAAGTTTCCGGGGCTTGTTCAGATTCACGGAGGTGGCCAGTATGCTGATGCGAATGCGGCGGCATCAGTGATCGTGGAAATGAGGCCGCGCTTTTTCGCGAAACAATCTCGGACGATCAGGAGCACCCGCACATCACCTGCTCCATCATTTTTCCCTCATCATCGATGGAAAAAACTCGACCAAAGCGTCCACGGAAAAGACTTCTGGCAGACCGATTACGACCCCAGCCACGAAAAGGTGGAGCCAGACTTACAATGTCCCTATTTCTGATCAAGTGGCTCGAAAAATTACCTTCAAAACTGAGGGGTAGCTCTTTACCAAGTCTTTACAAATCTCACCTGTTCTCCACACACGGAGTTCACGATAGGTATAGATCTTCTATCCCATGCTTATGAACAAACGATCCTCCTCCCCGATCATCGTCTGCCAGGCCGCTCTCTTGGCCCTTGTGACTTCCTCTGCCACCGCCGAGCCGCTCCTCTCATCTTGGCACACCGCCGAATCCGGTGGCTACGCCCGCATTTTTGCCACTCAGGAAGATGAAGCCCTCGAGCGTGGCGGCGGAGCGATCTCCTCACTCACCACTTGGGATTCGGCAGATTACGATGGCGTCACCGTCGGTGATCAGCCCCTCCCGGTCTATGCCGGAGTGCAGGGCATTTCATACTCGGATGATTACGTTTATATCAAGGCCACTGGACTTGCGACGAATACGATGGGTCCCTGGTTTTTAAATGGCGCCCAGACCACCGCCTTCCCTTCCTTCCCCGGAAATGCCGCCATCCTCTACCGCTTCCCGCGCGTGACAGACTACCCCGAGAACTACGCGCCTGCCACCCGGACTCCCACGAATGTTGGAACTTGCGGCCTCTTTGTTGATGGCGTTCCCCTTTTCAACACCACCGACACCTTTTCTTATGACACCTCGGCAGGAGGCGACCAGGAACCGACGAATCAAAACCAAGGAGATGGCTACTGGAATCGCGATGCTTTCATCAATGAAGGCGTCACCTTCGATGCTGGAAATGCCCACCAGGCGATGGAGGCATTCCACTACCACGCCAGCCCCGTGGCGCTGCGCTACACCCTCGGTGATTCGGTCGATTACGATTCCAGCGTCGTCTATACAGGCATCGACGGTGTGAGCCCCTACACTGAAAATTTCAATGGCCAGCACAGCCCGATCATCGCATGGGCCAATGACGGCCTCCCGATGTATGGCCCCTACGGCTACGGCGATCCTACCGATGCCACCAGCGACGTCCGCCTCATGGTCTCCGGTTACCAGGAGCGCGATGGCTCGAATGGCTCTACCGACCTCGCCGCGATTGGTCGCACCACCTTTCCCCAGTGGGTTGTTTCCGAGGGTTTTCGTACTTCCCGCGCGATCACCGCGCAGTTTTACGGGCCCGCCGTTTCCACCACCTTCGTCCTAGGTCACTACATGGAGGATTATGCCTATAAAGGTCACCTTGGCTTGACCCAAGGGGTCGATTTTGATCTCAACGAGCAGAATGTCCGCTACTGCGTCACCCCTGAGTTTCCCGATGGAACTTGGGCCTACTTCACCTCCGTGGAGGCAGACGGGACTCCCGCTTATCCCTACAATCTTGCCTACAACTATTTCGGCGATGCCACTGTCGCTTCCGGCGTGAGCGAGATCGCTGAGATCGTGACGGAAGTCTTTCGCGGAGCGCCCACCATTCCTCTTGTCCTGCGTGGAGCCAGCATCGATCAAGAGAATGACGAAGTCACCATCGTCTGGAATGGCATGGAAGGCGGGCAATACGTGCTCGATACCAGCTCCGATCTCGAAAGTTGGACCGTCGATGCCATTTCCCTCACCGCCACTTCAGGTGCGGTTGCCGTCACCGAGTCGGGTCTGTCGAAAAATTTCTACCGCATCGAGCAAATCGATCTTGCCACCTATGACACGACCGAGTTCAGCACCGCAGCAGGCGGTGGCGGACCTGGTGGTGGACCCGGTGGTGGTGGCGAAACCCCTGGCACCGGATCCCCGGCAGCAGGCTTCGTCTTTAGCTTCGGAGATGGCCCGCCCATGGCGAACCTCGCGTCCAATATCATGGTCGGGAATGTCACCGGCACAGTCGTGACCTGGGCCCTCAATGGACCGAGAGGTGGCACCGCGACGATCTCCTTTGATGACAGTGGCTTTGTCTCCGGGGAGAGCTACACCGCAAGCTTTGTCGCGACACCTCCGGGAAGAGCCGCCACGACTTCCACCTCTACGAATTCGTATGCGAAGCCGTAGGGACGAAAAAGGGGGCATCACTTCAGTCCGTTCTACACGGCTTGATCCGCCCTCCTTAATTTTGTCATCGTTGGACCATCATCACGCGGGCGAAGCCTGTTGTTCCCTGCGGTAGGGGGATGGTGAAGGTGCGGGTTCCTGCAGCGGAATTGAGAACCTGAGTCTGAGTGGTGAGATCGACGACTTCCCAAGTATCGAGGTCGGACGATCGTTGCACTTGGATAAGGGCATCATCAGCGGTGAGATTCGTGACGTAGTTGAAGGTCGATCCGAGCAAAGTGGGATTCAAAGTAGGCTCACCAACGAGGGCGTAAGCGAGAAGCGATCCGCCGGTGAAGGGGGTGGAGTCGGAGTTGCCCGGATTGCCATTGATTGCGGAGGAAGGGCGCCAGCTTTGGGCGGATTCGGAGTTTCCTCCGGCGTAGACGAGGGATTGTCCATTGCCATCTGGTTCTTCCGGCCAGTCGTCTTTATCATCGTAGCGCACGGTGAAGATCACGACATCATTGGCGTCCGAAAGAGTGAGCCGCTCACCCTTGTCGGAAAGACCAGTGTTCTCCTGGAAGGAGCCGGCAATGATGGCGTTGTGAGTATTTCCGTAGACGCTCTGGAAGGCGACGAGATCGCGCACGACGAGTAAACGAGCGCCGGCGGCGAGGCTTGCGAGCGATGAGTGAAGGTCGAAATCAAAGGCGACGCCATTGGTGAAACGAAGGCCGGCTAGGAAAACATTGGCGGCTCCGGTATTGGTAATTTCCAAGAACTCGGCAAGAGGTTCAACTAAGGGTTGATACATGATCTCGCTGATGACGAGGTCACTTGCGCCGACAGTGAAGTTTGCCTGCGTGAGGGCGGACCACTCTCCGTTGGCTGCGCGGGAGCGGGCCTGAAGATTGAGCGATTGGGCGATGGAGAGAGTTCCTCCGGAGGCAATCATGGTGGCAGATGGATTGATGTTTCCGCCGGTGAGACGGGGGTCGGAACCATCGATGGTGTAATGAATGGCGGCAGGCCCGGTGACGGTGATGTTCGATCCCAAGGCAATGCTGCCGCCATGCTGGGAGAAGTCCGGCGCGTCGGTGTCCGGGTAGAGATTGGCTGCGCGCATCTGAGAAAGAACGATGTTGGTTCGCTGCGGAATATAGGTTCCGATGAGCCAGTCATTCGTCGGGGTGTAGTGATCATCGCGCGTGTAGAGATCAAATTGGCTTGAGGTCCAGCGGCCGGAACTGACATCGCGGCGGAAGTCTCCCCAGCGCGCGGATTCCGCGATGAGGGCATCGTTCATCGGAGTGGCGCGGGTGGTCCAGGTTTCCTCGGAGACCGCGGGGCTCATAGGGCCGCCATTGAAAAAGTGAGCACGCACGTGGTCGGCGTAGCGGAGGCGATATTCCACGTTGAGAGCCAGTCGACGTTGGAGTCCGGTGGGTCGACGGTTGCCGTTCTTGCCTAGAACGTTGGTTGCGAGACTCGTGCTAAAGAAATCGGGTGGATTCGGGAAGGCACCGCCTCCCACATTGGTCACCGCGAACTCAGAATCCCAAGGGAAGAAGAGATAGGGAGCGCCGGGTTCGCGCTTGCGGGCGGCACGCCAGTTGTGGCCATCCCAATCGCGGTTTCCGATGTAGGCATTGAGGACCATGTAGTCGATGAAGGCATCGAGATCGAGATACTGCTGGATGGCGGCGTAGCTCCCGGAACTCGCGATATTTCCGTAAGCAATATTCATCATTTGGTTGAAGGCGACGAGGTCGCCATTAGTCGCAGAGGAAGAATTAACGGTGTCGTAGTCATCATCACTTCCGCCAAAGTAGTTCGCCATGTGATCGGCATCAGGGCGTTCGTGGAGGTCGTAGAGGCCCCAGTAAATTCCATTGAGGAAAAGATGGGTCCAGCGGCCGTGGGAGCCATTTTGACCCATCTTGAGGAAAAGGTCGCTGGTCCATTGGTCGCGGCCATAAAGGGCGTGGTCGCACTGATACCAGTGCCGGTGCATCCAGCCAAAGTTGTATTCCGGGCGGAGTTGGAGGGCGTCGAATGCCTCGACGGCGGTCTCTCCCACGGGGGTGTTTTTGAAAAGCGGATAGCGCAATTTTCCGGCGCCGTAAGCGGAGCGGAAGCGGAGCGAGAGGGAGTGCTTGGGCGTGTCCGTGTTTCGTGACGAACCTCCTTGGACACGGACTCCGGCATCGATCTGGAAGCCTGGTTCAGAGCCGTCGGAGAGAATGAGCTCAGCAGAGGTCGGACGTTCCCAAGCGATTCCTTCGCGGGAGGGGTTTTGGTAAATTCCGGTGGAAGAATGGAAAAAGGAGTCGGGATCGAAGACGAGCGAGAGCGTGGGCAGCGAGGCGAAGGCTTCGTCGAATTTGTCAGCATATGCGGGATCATCGACGATGTCAGAATCCATGTCGTAGTCCGCGCGTCCTCCGCCCCAAGTGGTGGGATAATCGGAGGGTCTGGTTTGGCGGACGATGTCGTCGACGAAGAGATAAGTTTGCGTGTCGATGTTCGTCGGTTGAAAGCCGGTCTTGAGCGCGATGGCCCGGAGAGCGGTGGTGGAACTGATGGAGATCGCGCCAGTGTAAATGGTGCCGTTTTCCTCCGAGGGTTCGGTGCCATCAGTGGTGTAGATGATGGTCGCTCCGCCAGTCACGGTAGAAATAGAGAGGTCGAAGGGCGCGCTGTAGTAGCCACGATCGTGGGAAAAGGTGGTGTCTTTTACAAAACCGATCAGAGGGATGGGGCCGTTTGCCACTCCCGGAGACGGTTCGGTGAAATAGCCGTAGCTTAATTGGCCTCCGCTCTCGGTTCCACTGAGTTCGGGAAGGGCAAGGAACTCCGAGGAGTCGGCACCTGCACTGGAGAGATTTAGCCCGTGGATCGCGAGAACGTTGGTGCCTGAAACAAGAGAGGCGGTGGAGAGGGAAAATGTTTCCGCAAGGAGCGCTTCCCCATTCGGATGGATGGCGGTGGCGGTAGAATTGTGGGTGAGTGTTGCTTCGTCTGGAGCATTCGCAGAAGCGACACGGACGCCGTTAAGGTAGGCGACGAAGCCATCCTCATAGCGCATTTTGAGCGTCAGGGAGGAAAGGGAAGTGGTGACTTCGAATGGAACCCGCAGGTAGACCGAAGAGTTTCCAAACCACATCGCACCGGAGGTGTTTCCGCCGGTGCCAATGAGTTCATTGTAGCTCGAGCCGTAGCCGATCGCGGTTTTGGAAGCGTTCCAGGTGGAATCATCGAAACCGGGTGTCTGCCAGCTGTTTCCGATATCGCCGCTGGGAGAAAACCAGGTCGAAGTGGCCCCGGCGGCAAGGATGTCAATCTCGGGTGTGGAGGTGCCGATGCCGTAGGAGATGTCTTCGAATTGCGAGGGATACTCAGGCGAGAATTCCTGGATGAGAGTACCATCAGGATTGCGCAGGGAGAGATACTCTCCGTTTCCGCTGAGTGAGAAAGTGGTGTGCAGGTTTCCGCCTGCGTCGGTGTAATTTTCTTCGAGTCTTCCGGAGGCAAAGACGACGAGAAATTCTCCTCCTAAGATGCTAGTCCCGCCGGGGAAAGAATATTTGGCAGGAAGGTCCGGGTCATCGCTCAGGAGGTAGCCTGAAAGATCGAGGACTTCCGTCTCCGGATTGTGGATTTCAATCCAGTCGGTTGAATTACCATCGCCATCAGCGAGCGAGTTCGCATTGATCGCGACGAATTCGGTGATCTGGGGAGCGGCTGAGGCGAGCAGGCTCGCGCAGGACCAGAGGGCAAAAGAAGCACCTTGTAGAAACAAGGTGCTCTTGAAAAAGGGAAGGGAAGCCACGGAGTTTATGGAGCGGGGACTTTGATGATGCGAAGGAAGAACTTAGGACGGTTTAGTGGAATGTTGAAGGCCTTCGTTGTCGAGGCTTCGGTCGCTACAACGGGATCCGAAATTGGGAACCAGTTTTCGAGATCCGCAGAGAATTCGGCATCGTAGTTCTCTCCGGACTTGGAATTCCAGGTGAGAGTGACTTCAGAAACGCCGTTGTAGCTGATTGTGGTGATGCCATTGGACCCCCCTGACGGGGGGCTGGTGGTGGTAGCGACGACGTCGAACGCAGCGGTGATCTCCTCGGTGGTGAGGATGCGGCTGTATGTGTTCAAGATTCCGATCTCACCGATGAAGCTTTCTAGGAGGGCTGGTTCGGCATCCGCTGCTTCGGTGCGTCCACCGAGGTTTACGTTACTCCCGCCAACTCCACCTGAGCCAAAGAAGAAGAGAGTGGCACCATTTCCGCCAAAGATGACGTCGCCGGTGGCAGATGCAGTGATGACCTTTCCGTAGGTGTCACGAACTGAGGCCTCGAAGGTGTCGTTGTCTGAGCTGATGGAGAAGACGACTTGAATAAAGTCATCGAGATTCACTCCGTCGAGGGGAAGAACGACGTCAAGGGTACGGGCATTTACGGCGCTGCCGATGAAGCGCAGGCTATCTTGGGTGATTAGAACGCCGAGGCCGTTTTGTCCGCCGCCGGTTTCAAAGATCACTTGGTGATCGGCAGTAAGGCCGGAGGGCCGAAGCCAAATTTCAAAAGTCGCATCGGCATCCTGGAAGGCACCTACGGAAGCACCAACGTTTCCGCCTTCGGCCTGATAGGCACCGGCGATGTTGGTGTTGGGGCTTGCAGTTAAAAGAGGCGCGTTTCGGAGGAGACCGATGACATTGAGCTTCTTGATGTCGGCTTCGTCGGCCCAGGCCGCTTCACTATTTCCATCGGTCGCGGCAATATAGCGGTGGTCTGGGAGTGGTCCCGAGATCGCGGCTACAGTCACATCTGCGGTGGTGGAGCCAAAACCGTTGGTGGCGGTCAGGGTGAAGGTTGTGGTCTCGGTGAGGATCACATTGGTGGTCGTGAGGGCAGAAACATCGGTGGCACCGGGGTCTAACGTGATGGTATCAGCGCCGATCACGTTCCAAGTGAGGACGACATTTTCATCCACCGGCAAGATGGCAGCCGATGAGGTGAAGGTGTTAATCTCAGGAGTAGCGCCGGAGAGAATCTTGATGGTGTGGGTGTTTTCGATATCTCCGGTGGTGCCCTTCAAGTAGTAAGTTGTGGTCTCGGTGGGAGAAACCATCGTGCTACCGGATCCGGCAGAGGTGAGAGGAGCAAGATCGGTGACGTTGCCGTTACCGTCGTCGAGAAAGAGGGTGTCGTAAGGGTCGGTGATGGTCCAAGAGAGGGTCGCTGGGTTTCCGGGGGAAAAGCTCTGTCGATCGGTCGAGAAGTCGGTGATGAGCTGAACGCCAGAGGGGCCGAAGCTGGCATTGGCTGCGAGCTGGGCATCCGTCAGGACTCCGTTGTCATCCGAGTTGTCAAAGAATGCCACTTCGTCAATGGCACCGTTTAAGCCATTTCCCGGACCGTCGGGAATTTCCGTTCCGATGAGGGTTTGAAAGGCATGGGGGAAGCCAATGGCTCCGGTGTTGATGGTGACCGCCTTGCTGGTGGCTGCGGTGATAGCCGCTTCGTCGATCGTTGAGCCATCGACTTTGATGAGGGTGATTTGGAAGGCGTTTCCATCGGCATTAGCCGAGTCGTAGCGGAAGGCGACGAAATACCAGGAGCCATCGGTGAGGAGAGCAGTAGGATGGGTGAGCTGGCTGTTCACTCCGCTGTTGTCGCGCACGAGGACGCGCACGCGGTCGCCTTGGCCACCGGTGTCGATTCGGAGACCGTCCTGGTCATTCGTATTGGTCGATTGTGATTCGAAGTAGCGATCGTATTGATTAGCGGTGCCCAGCTGGGTGAAGAAGGAAATGGTGAACTGATCAGTGGGTTGCACTGCGGCATTCGTTCCTAGGTCAAGTGCACCGCCTTTATCGAAGCGGTAGGACGTTCCCAAGGCTGATGCGGCGGAGGGATAACCGCGCTCAACGAAATTGAAGTCGGAGTTGGGAGTGGGGTCGTAACCGAACATGCCGGCGTCATTGCCCGCGACATTTTCTACGACTGCGGTGGCGGCTGATGAGGATGATTCATCGAGGGGATACCAGGCGGCGAGCTTCGCGCTTGCCGGAAGAGCTGACGCGATCGCGAGCGGGAGGAGGAGTTTGGAGACGGAGGATTTCATTTACGAGTGTGGGTTAGTGATGGGAACCGAAAGTGTGAGCACCATGGAAGGAGCGGCTTCGGCGGCTTGGTTGGCGAAGATGCTGTCACGGAGTGCGGCGGCATTGAAGCCGGCAGGAAAGGTGGAGAGATTGGCTCCCCCTCCGGCGTTCCCACCGTTGCCTGTTTCTGTTTCCAAGACCTGAGCGCTCCAGCCGGTGGCGGCGGAAGTGGTGTCGTTGTGAGCGATGATCGAGGAGGATGCAGTTGCACCTCCGGTGGTAATGAGACTTTGATTGTAGGGACTTGGAGCATCCGCGGTGCCGAAGTCGATGAGAGTGGTGGCGGCACTGGCTGGGCCGAGAATGACGGCGGAGACCAGAGAGAAGAGCATGGGAGTGTTGTTCATGTCGTAAAACGGGCTGTGATGGTATTTGTCTGCTAACTGGATGTCACTGAGAGAATTAGCTCAGTGCAGTTTTGTTGCGAAAAACAAGAACCCTGTATAAGTAATACCGCCTTTGGCATAAAAAAGTTAACATCTTTTTTTATGAGGGTTAGATTTTTTGGGGCGGGGCAGTATTGGATTAGAAATTAGCCGATGAATAATAAGCCCCTGGAAACCAGCTCGGATGATGTCCGCTACGAGACATTCGTGGCGCGCTTTGCCAAGCATGAGCCTGACTTGCGGCGCTTTATTCGATCGCTGCTCCCGACTTGGACCGACGCCGATGACGTGCTTCAGCAAACGGCGATTGTAATTTGGCGGAAGTTTGATCAATACGATCCGGACACGACTTTTATGAAGTGGGCCTGCGTCATTGCCCGTTTCGAGGCCCTGGCGTATCGACGTAAAATGGCTCGTGACCGCCTCGTCTTCCGGGAAGATGTTTTCGATTTGATGGCGGAAGAGGGTTTGGCGGAGCTGGAGGAGCGGAACCCCGAGGAAGCCGCTCTTGAGCATTGTCTTGCCGCGATGCCCGAAAAGCAACGCGGTTTCGTGGAGCTTGCTTATACTCCCGGGATTAAGGTGAAGGAAATGGCTGAGGAAGCGGGATCAACCGCGGCGGCGTTTTACATGCGCCTGAAGCGCATTCGGAGGCAGTTGATGGACTGCGTCGAAAAGAAAATTTCAAAAGAAGAATCATCGATATGAAGAGCGAACGATTTCAGGATTTACCGGAAAGAGAGCAGGAATGGGTCGATGCTTATTTGAGTAGAAAAATTGATGAGGAGTCATTTGGCCAGCTTCAGGAAAGAATGCTGGAAAGCGCAAATCTTCGGGCGGTGATGCGCCGGTATCTCGCTCTCGACACCTCGCTCCATGCTAAAGCGGGAGGAGAGCAGTCGCCTTGGGCGGAGCTCGAGGAGCAAAAGTCGGCTCCCAAAGCGGACAAGATCATCGGTATTTTCCCAATCGCAGCAGCAGCGGCTGCCGCCTTTTTCTTGGGACTGGGATTGATGCACTTCGGGGCGAAGACGAAAAATGCTTCGGGGGTTGCCAAGGATCGCTTTGATCAGTTCGAGCAATCCGAAAAGGAGCCCCAAGCGGAAGGGTTTGCGGTAGTCGGAGGAGTTTATGACGTGGCTTGGGGCGATCAGCAGGGAGAACTCCGGGAAGGCGATACTTTGGGGGCCGAGTCCTTGCGCCTGGCTGCGGGAACGGTGGAGATTCAGTTCTTTTCCGGGGCCATGATGACCTTGGAGGGCCCCGCCGAGATTTCGCTGAAGTCCGCTTGGGAGGCATTCTGTGTCGAGGGAAGTGTCCGTATGCGCGTTCCGCCTGCGGCACGGGGCTTCAAGTTGAACGCGCCTTCGACCGCGATCGTCGATCTGGGAACCGAATTTGGCCTGGAAGTGCGGGGAGGGAAGGGGCACGTCGAAGTCTTCGATGGCGAAATTGCCCTGACTCACCAAGGGGAAAAGGAGCAGATTCTTAAAAAGGGGAGGGCCATGGGACTCGATCCCAACGGGCCGTCCGTCGATGTCACGACGGGACAGGTTGCTTTTCCTGATGCCGGACGCTTTGGCGTGAGGGCGGCGCAGGAGTTGCGAAGCGACTATGAGCGTTGGGAAGCGCACCGCGATGCCCTCGCCGGCGACAAGCGCTTGTTGGCTTATTACACCTTTGATCAAGGGCCCGCAGGGAGGCTGATGCCGAATCTCACGATTCCGCGCAATCCGCAATTTGATGGCGCGGTGGTGATGGCAGAGCTGGTCGCTGGCCGCTGGCTGGGTCTCAATTCGGCTCTTGAATTTCGGCGACCAGGGTCCCGCGTGCGGGTGAATATTCCGGGCGAGTTTTCAGCCCTCACCTTTTCCTGCTGGGTTCGGATCGATAGCTTGGACCGGCAATACAGCGCGCTCTTCATGGGCGATGGCTACGAAAACGGGGAACCTCACTGGCAGATTCGCAATGACGGGAAGATGATGCTTTCGGTCATGGTCGATGAAGATGCACGCCACCCCATTTACCCAGAAAAAACCCGCTTTCACCATGTCTACTATTCGCCCCCGATGTGGAATCGCGCGATGAGTGGCCAGTGGGTTCATCTCTCCTCCGTCTACGATCCAGCACATCGAGCGGTCTCTCATTACGTGAATGGCGCGCGCGTCTCACGTGAGACCATCGAACCGCTCTTCCTTGTCGAAAAACTCCGCATTGGAAATGGCGAGATCGGTAACTGGGGGCAACCTTTCCGGGAAGATCCTACCTTTGCCATCCGCAATCTCAATGGGCGCATGGACGAGTTCGTCATTTTCCATGCCGCCCTGAGCGATCAAGAAATAGCCTCTCTCTTTGAAAAAAGCCGCTCCAAGCACCGCTAGACGAACGACCCACTTCCATGACTTCTCCTCGCCTTTCGATCTTCGTTAGTATTTTGGCCTTCTCCCTTGGAAGCGCCTATTCAGCCGCCATCGACTTCGCAAAAGACGTCCTTCCGATCCTTGAAGACCGCTGCCTCAAGTGCCACGGTCCCGATAAGCAAAAAGCCAATCTCCGTCTCGATCGGCGTGCCATCATGCTGAAGGGCGGCGACTCCGGCCTCCCCTCTATCGTGCCCGGTAAGCCGGAGAAGAGTTTCCTCATCGAGGTGGTCAAGCAGCTCGACCCCGAGATGGCCATGCCACCAAAGGGCGACCCCCTCACCAGCGAACAAGTCGCCGCCCTTGAAAAGTGGATTGCGGAAGGTGCCAAATGGCCCGGCCAGATGGATGCCGTTGCGGCAAAGCCCACTTCAGATCACTGGTCCCTCCAGCCCGTCAAGCGCCCGGAAATCCCAGCCGGGAAAAGCCACCCTATCGATGCTTTCCTCAGTCGAGCCCTCGAAAAAGCGGAGCTCAAAGCGAACCCCGGGGCCGACCCGCTCTCCCTCGTGCGCCGTGCCTCCATCACCCTCACCGGCCTTCCTCCCACGCCCGAGCGCAGCGCGCGCTTCGTCAGTCATTTTAAAAATGACCCGCAAGCATACGAGAAGCTCATCGAGGAACTCCTCGCCTCCCCTCACTTCGGCGAGCGCTGGGCGCAGCACTGGCTCGATGCCATCCGTTGGGCCGAGACAAATGGCTCCGAAGCGAACCTTTATCGTAAGAATGCCTGGGTCTACCGCGACTACGTCGTGCGCGCCTTTAATAACGACGTTCCCTACAACCAGTTCATCAGCGAACAAATCGCAGGCGATACCATGGGCGCAGGTGAGGCCACCGGATTCCTTGTCGCAGGCCCCCACGTTCCCGCCGCCACTGTCGGCGCCGAAGCCACGGCCATTCGCCAAGCCCGGGCCGACCGACTCGATGAAGTCGTCCAGACCGTCGGTGCCTCCATGCTTGGCATGACCGTCTCTTGCGCCCGCTGCCATAATCACAAGTTCGATCCCATCTCCATCCAGGACTACTACGCCCTCACCGCCGTCTTCCAAGGCGTCGAATTCGGCGGTCGCCACCCCGAACTCTCAGACGAGCACCCCCGGAAGAAGCGTGCCAAAGAACTCTACCGACAGATCTTCAAAGAGCGTCAAACACTCCGCCAAGCCGGCCTCTCTTGGGCCGAGCACTGGGGTGGTTTCCAAGACTACCAATTCAAAGCCGAAACCACCAAGGCCGTCCGCATCGACTTCACCAACCCCTCCGTCTTCATTGACGAACTCGAAATCTTTGGCCCCAAAGACCATCGCCAAAACTTCGCTCTCAGCTCCGAGGGCGCCACCCTCAAGACCGACCCCGCGATGACCCAAAATCGTGGCGACCTCCACAATGCGAACGATGGCTACTTTGGCACCATGATGTGGAAATCCAAGGCGCCAAAAGATTCCCCTGATCGCCCTTGGGTCGAAATCCACTTCACCGAGCCACAGACTGTCAACCGCTTCCGCTCCTCCTCGAACCGCGAATATTACTTCGAGACCGACTACCTCGTTAATAAGCAGGGCAAAAAATCCACGGCCTACTACCCGCCCAACTTCAGGATTTCCACCCTGCAGGAAGACGGCACCTGGAAGCAGATCGCCCACAGCCAGTACGCAAAAAATCGCCTCAATAAAGATCCCGAACTCAAGGCCGCTCACAACCGCCTCCACACCCTCATCGGTCAGCTCTCTGAGGAAGGTCCCCGCCACTCCTTCATCGGCCGTTTTCAAAAGCCCGTCGGCACCAAGGTCCTCCACCGTGGCTCCCCGGAGAACCCCCGCGATGAAGTCATGCCTCGCGGCTTCGAGATTCTCGATGGCGACCTCGGCCTCGACTCCAGCGCACCCGACCCAGAGCGGCGAAGAAAATTCGCCGAGTGGCTCATCCGTCCCGAAAATCCGCTCACCTCACGCGTCATGGTGAACCGCATTTGGCACCATATTTTCGGCATGGGCATCGTCCCTACCGCGAGCGATTTCGGGCTCGCCGGAGCACCGCCCTCCCACCCCGAACTTCTCGATTTCCTCGCCTCAGAATTTGTCGAGGAGGACTGGTCGATGAAGTCCATGATTCGCCTCATCGTCACTTCGGATGCCTTCCGCCGCGCCAGCAATCCGGAAAGCCTCGCCCTTCAGAGCGATGCCAGCTCCACCCTCCTTTGGCGCTTCCCGCCTCGCCGGATTGAGGCCGAGGTCATCCGTGATGGCATCCTGCAAGCCTCCGGCAAGCTCGACCCCTCCATCGGCGGGCGCAGCTTCCGCATCCACAATGAGAAGCAGACCTACTCGCAATGGGAAGTCGTCGATAACCACGGTCCAAAGACCTGGCGCCGCATGCTCTACCAAGAGCGCATGCGCCGCGTCGATGACCAGATCTTCACCGCCTTCGATTTCCCCGACTGCGGCCAGGTCCGCGCCAAGCGCTCCATCTCCACCACCCCGCTCCAAGCGCTCAATCTTCTCAACAGCCCCTTCGTCGTCACCCAGTCAGAGTTCATCGCCGAGCGCGCTCTGAGCGATGCCGGGGGAGATCAGAAAGGTGCCGTCACCCGCGCCTTCCACCTTCTTCTCAATCGCGCCCCCTCCGGGCAGGAACTCACCGCCAGCCTCGAGATCGTATCCGCCCACGGTCTCCCCATCGTCTGCC
>Ga0307984_1000663_pt1 | contig 14764 bp, 8 predicted proteins | sample EllFjometageno78_FD_203169 | JGI IMG/M metagenome (GOLD analysis project Ga0307984, IMG submission 203169) | Marine microbial communities from Ellis Fjord, Antarctic Ocean - #78 | ecosystem: Environmental > Aquatic > Marine > Unclassified | place: Southern Ocean | collected 2014-10-09
AGCATGGGCTACTGAACATGCATTGCTGCGAACCCTCAAGGCAGAAATGCTGACAATCAATCATGCTGCTCGATCGGCATTCACTTCTGCCAACTTCAAAGAAGTTGGAACCATGCAACAGTGGTACCACATGTCAGATGGATGGCAGGATATGGTCATCATGCAATGGCAGAGACCTAAGCGTCAATCATGAAGCGGTTTCGTTGGTTAACGAGGTTCGCCATAGGCTTGGCAGCTGTGGTGGCTGTGGCCATGGTTGCAGAAAGGAAGTACCCTGCTGGACCAAAAGACATCGTGGTATTGACAGTCGACGCAGAGACAACTTGGCAAGCTGTTGATGATCAATTGGATGGTTCCCTTCAGCCCTGGGTGTTGAAGCATTGGGCATGGCGAGCAAAGAAGGACAACAGGCACCCACACCCAGGATATTACCGCTTGCGACACAAGGAGTCCACGCTTGCCATGTACCGACGAATCACCTTAGGTTACGAAGATGCCATTAGGGTTCGCTTGAGAGGCTACCAGTCTACGGATGCTGCGTTGGAGGATCTAGCCAGTCACTTCCCCCACGATAAATCCGCCTTCAGTGAAGCGCTGCAGGATTTCCCAGACCTGGTATTGATGCCAAACACCTATGACATGTACTGGTCAAGCAGTCCAACAAAGGTCTTTCAGCGCTTGGCGCGTGAATATGACAGCTTTTGGGATGAATCAAGGAAGATGAAAGCCATGGCCCTTTCTCTTGAGCCTTCAGAGGTTATGGTGTTGGCTAGCTTGGTTCAAGCTGAGTCAAAGATCCTGAGTGACATGGCAACCGTTGCCAGCTTGTACCTCACGCGGCTTGCCAGGGGCATGAAGCTTGAGTCAGATCCAACCGTCATTTTCGCGGTGATGGATCGTGAGCCAGGCCATGAGAAAATTCGCCGCGTAAGTCGAGCCATGACTAAGCTAGATCATCCCTACAACACGTACCACATCAACGGACTTCCACCTAAGCCGTTGGCAACAGTGGATAGCCACATCATTGACTTGGTGTTGGATGCTAGGCCTGGTGATTACCTCTTCATGTGTGCTGATCCAGATCGACCGGGTCATCACAATTTTGCCAAGACCCATGGTGGGCATATCCTCAACAAGCTTAAATACGTTGCTTGGCTCAATGGCCAAGGTATTTACCGTTAAACAAGAAGGCCGAACACTCAGTGTTCGGCCTTCGGTTTAATCAGTGATCAATCAGATCAGTGTTGCACAATGAATTTTCTCATCAAGGTGCCACCTTCAACTTCAGCAATCACAGTGTACATGCCATTGGCCCACGCACTGACATCGATGTCAAAGCTGTTGTGGCCAACGTCGCCTTGAACTGCCTGATGCATAATTTCCTTTCCAAGGAGGTCAATCACCCGTAGGTTCAATTTCAAGGGTCGGTCACCATTGAATTGCAACTGTGCAACCTGACCAACAGGGTTAGGGGTGATATGCCCAAGGAAGAATCCAGGGATTTGATCTTCATCCATACCTATGCCAACAATGTCAGCTGGAGTACCTGCAGGTGATTGCTCCAAGCAGAAGTCGTCAATAGCCCATCCTTCATTCTGTAGGGTGAAGTCAGCGCCAAATCGGAATCGGAAAACCAATTTACCAGCGTTTTCCACCGTGAATTTGATGGTGGAGGTGATCCAGCCATTGGTGTTGCCGCTCCAACCTGGACGAATGATGTCCAATGATGTCACGTGTACCGTGTTGTACCACAATCCATTCTGCAAGACGTTTCCTAAGGTGTACCAAGTCACACCACCATCATAGGACCAATCCACTGAGCCACCATCGTGGTACTGCTCTGTCAGCATGTTGTGCTTGAAAGAAAGGCTGTAGGTGTTGTTGGGGTTCAAGTAGAAGAATGGTGTGTGCACAGCGCTTTGACTCATAGAGCTGTAATTGCTATCGGCAAACGTCACCCATGCATTTGACCCACTAGCCGCCGCATTGATTTGCGTCTGGTTGGGGGTTCCAAACTCCCAATCATGCGCCAATTTCTTGTCGTTAGCGTGCAAGGCAACCCATGAGGCAGTCGTGCTTGTTTCAAAGTCATTGCAGTAACCATTACCTGTTGTGATAGCAATCTCATCCAAGACATCAATTGTGATGCAGAGTTGATCATCCGTGGGGATGTCATCCAACTTGCTGTCAGGCTTGAAGGTTTCAATACAAACACTGTAGGATCCAGCGCCACCATTGAGCCAGCCTTGTTCAAAGTCGTACCACATTTTTTGCCCCTTGAATTTAGGTGTGATATTGCCATTCTTGTCCTTGAAGATCACGGTTTCATAGTTGCTCCACGCACCGCCGTTGACTTGGAATCGTACAAGACAGCTATCCAAAGGCTTAGCTCCTGTGTTTTCAATGCGGACACGCAAATGGGCTGTGTCGGCAGGGATGATCAGGTACTCCCTGGTGTCAATAGCAATAGCTGATGCAGAGTTTTGCGGTGGGACATAGACCTCAAAATCATCAATGGACCACCCTTTACCCGTAGCACCCGCGCCTGATTTCATGACAAATCGAAGCATCAATGGGTTGCTGTTGTAGTTCCAGATATTCAAAGGAAGCATGGAGGCGATGTATGACCCTCCGGTGCTGCCAGCCCAGCCAGCTGAGTTTAATGAGGCGACGTTACTTGCGCCATAGCTTGAGCCATACCAGTTTACGCCGATGGCAACAGCTGCTGTACCAAACAGGTTCCACTGTCCACCTTGGAAGTATTCAACCTTACCGCCATCACCCGTAGCAAATGAGAACTTTTGCTTGAAACGCAATTCAGCGCCTTGAATGGTGTCAAAGCCTAGCAAGGTTGGAACGCGAAGGATTTCTGTGCTGTTCTCTTGGTAGTCGTCATGTCTCCCAGTAACCCATGCGTTGCTGCCCGATGCTGCGCCGCTGAATCCAGGTTTTGCAGGTGTGCCATGTTCCCACATTTGCATGGTTCCTAAGCCACCTTGAGTAAAGAAGCCCAGCTCATCACCGATGCAGTTGTCAAAGTTCTCAGGCCCAACAGGTATTTGAAGGCTAGCCCTTGCAGAACTAATTTTGCTGGCTGTGTCATTGAAGGCAAAACCATCGCCTGTCATCATGGTCCATGCCTTGACCTCAAATTCACCCAGGTAGTAGGTGGGTGGTGTGCTAACAGTCAGTGAAACTTCACCGCCTGCAGGGATACTGCCGGTGTAGGCAGTGGTGTAGGTGGCTGAATTACTGCTCGTACACAAATCATTGACTTGGTAAGTGATAGGGATGTTGCTTTTCGCGACGCTACCGTAGTTGCGAATTTTCATGATCACACTTTGAGGGTTGGTCAATGTGGTCGAATTCAATGGGGAAGAAATGATGCTTACGCCTAAGTCAGTGGCAGGTCGGTCATAAATAACCAGGTCATCAATGGCCATGTCAGCCTTGTCTCCGCCGCCAATTTTCCTTGCCAAAATGCGAATTTTAATCACTTGACCCACATAGGCACTCAAGTCAACCATCTGGAATTTCCAGTCTGAAATCTCTTTCACATGCTTCTGGCCAACAAGGGGTGCGCCCGCTACTGTTTGCCAATTGTTTGACCCATTGGGTACCACTTGCACATTGAGGATATTGATGTCAGAGCCGTAGAGGTAATACCAGAAGGATAGGGTAGGGTTGGTCAGGCCAGTCAGATCGACACATTTGACGGTTCTGAACAGTGCGGCAGGGCTGTTAGAGCCATAGGATCCTTCAGCGTAAATGTAATTGCCGTCATTGCGTTTCCAGGACCAACGAGGGCCGGTACCAGTTGTTGCGGTCAAATCATTACCAACCATCCATGCAAACTCACCTGAGTTGCTTGCTGGGTAGACTTCCCAGTCTACGGTGTTGAATGTGCCAGCATTGCCCGCGCTGCCATTGCCGGCAACCCAACCGGGCCCATCAAAGGTTTCAATGGCAGGAAAGCCTGTGATGGGAGCTATGTGCTCAATGAACTTGAAGCCAATCGTGTCATTGTTTAAATTGGGATCACCTGGTGCCTCACTCCATGCATAGATGTGGTAGGTGCTGTAGGCAGAAAGATCTGCCTTGGGACTGAAAGTGTAGGTTGCCGTGTCACCTAAGGTCATCGATCGGTAGACGGTATCGCGATGCGTAACAGTGACTGATGTGCTCAAATTGGTCACAGAAAATGCCAATGGAATGGTGTCAATGGGGAAGAAGCCCTCAGAGCGGAAGTGTACCCGAACGTCTTCTGTACTGGTGTATTGACAGAAGCCATTGTTGGGCTTTAAAAAGCTCACCATTTCAATGTCTGCAGGGTCTGGCTCGTAAACAGAAAGATCATCGATGGCTATGTCACCCATGTCATTGGCCGAGGAGTTGTTCTTGTTCCCAAGGAATCGCACACGGATGATTTGGCCCAAGTAAGGATCCAAATTGATCAATGCTTTAGACCAGGGCTGTGAGGAGTTGCTGTGCTTTTGCCCAGCCACCAACATCACACCAACAACCCATTTAGGGGTTGCGGATCCTGTGTCAATGTCCACGCGTAAATTGCCCATGTGTTGACCGTATTTGTGGTACCAAAACTCAAACACAGCATGGTTCAGGCCTGTGAGCTTGATGCAGGGTGTAATCAGCAGGGTGTTGTTGTTGGCATTGCCTTGTGAAACTTCTGTGTACAAGTACTTGCCACCTCCTGTGGTGTGATCGCCCAATGGGCCAGTGTTTGCTGTACCCGTTGCGCCTTGGCGAACGGACCAACCGAATCCAGAACTTGTTGGATTGGGAGAGACAGACCAGTTTTTCCCTGAAGGGGGATTGCCTTGAGGGAAAATGCCCCGGTGGCTGGACCCTGTGTTGCCAGTGCCAGATCCTTGAATCCAATTGATGCTAGAGAAATTCTCAACCCAAGGGAAGGAGGTAACCACGGATGGGAAGCTGTTGCTGGTTGTTACACCGCAAATAATGGGTGGTGAGGGGTCAATCCAAAAGGTGTTGTAAATGGGAGATGCAGCCAATGATGGGGCCCGACTCATGTTAGGACAGGCACAGTCATAAACTTCCACATACCAATCCATAGAGTCGCCCATGATCAATGAATTGATGCTGTAGCTGTAGATGGATGAATCTGGACAGGTTGCAGCGTTGGCGGGGGTCATGGTCGTGTCGTTCCATGCGCCGCCGTTGAGGCGTGTGAATAACACCACAGAGTCAATGCCAGATTCTGCATCTAAGGCTTTCAGCTCAATGATTTGTGATAATTGGTAGCGTGCACCAATGGGCTCTCGTCGAGGTATCAAGTCAAAAGTGATGGTTGGCGGATTCAGTTCACAAGGGGCTGCGTCGACCTTCACGTTGTCAACAAACCAACCAGCTGGGTTGGCTGTGCCTGAGGGACTTCTGTATTCTAAGATGAACTCTACCAAGCAGTTAGCGTAGCCGTTGCCAGTTCCTGATGGCCCCACGCCAAGGACGGAAGAAACATCAAAGGTTTCGTTGGCCCACCATTGTGCGGTTGGCGCTGTGCCTGTGCCTGCAGGTGTTAGGCCGCCCCAGTAGGGGAGCGCGTTGGGATTGGCGTAGGAGAGTTCGTTGAAGTAACTGGTTGCAGGGAATCCAGCACTGCTGCCATCGTAATGTGATGCAACCAGCCGCGTCCATGTTTGGCCGCCATCGTTGGATACGCGAAGCCATGCTTGTTGACCAAAGTGAACCTTAGCAATGTGATCAAAAGTCAATCGAACAAAAATATTACCCACGGTGCTGAAGGTGTCCGTGCGAAAAATAATGGAGTCGTTGGCAACAATTTTTGCGTGGTAACTGTTGGGTCCAGAAACAGCAAGCGCTGATGTATCGTTCCAGTATGGTACGGTCACCAAGGGCCCGAGGCTGTGGTAAGTCCAGACAGAGTCAGGGCCAGAAGGTGGATCAAAGCTCTCAGTGAAAACCGTTGTCTGGGAATGTGCAACAAAGCTAGCTAGGGTAGCCAAGCAGGTCAGTGTTGTGCGTAGAAAAAATCTCATATTCAGCATTCAGGTATTAGGGAAACCCATAAGCTTCAAATATAATGTTTCCTGCGGCGGTAGAAACCGACCTGTTGAGATTTTGTCTAGGGTCAACGGATGTCGACTTGCAGGCAGGTGGTGCCATCCAGGCTAGCGGTCAACCGATCGCCAGCTTGCACGGCGGCAACACCTGAAGGGGTGCCAGTGAAAAGGATGTCGCCTGTCTTCAAGGTGAAATACCGACTGGCGTGCGCAATGAGCTGATTCACAGTGAAAAGCATGTCTCCTGTGTTGCCTTTTTGAAGCATGCCAACCTGGTTGTCTAGTTGCAATTCATGGGTATCGCTGCTCTTGCCAACAGGCATCCATTGCCCTATGGCAGCAGATCCGTCAAAGCCTTTTGATTTCTCCCAAGGCAATCCTTTGGCTTTCAGTGACCGTTGAAGATCTCTTGCGGTGAAGTCGATACCTACCGTCATGGCATCCACATAGTTCCACGCAAAGGCTTCATCAATGGTCTTACCCACTTTACCAATGCGGAGCACCCATTCCAATTCATGATGAACTTCTTGGGTCCATGATGGAATGATGAAGGGGTGCCTTTTTGCCAATATGGCCGAGTCTGGTTTGCAGAAAATCACAGGCTCATCAGGCATGTCGTTGCCTAGCTCAGCGACGTGAGCAGGGTAATTGCGTCCAATGCAAAGGATTTTCATCGATTCTTGAGCCGGATAGCTGTCAAAATATTCTTCGTGTAAATGGGGAAGTCGGCATTGAGCATCCAGCTGAAATAGCCGGGATTGCTTGCAAGGACATCCACCACACGTTGACCACGGTACTTCCCAAAGGAGAATTGCTCGACACCTGATTCATCAAAAGTGATGAAGCCGGCGAAATCAGCAGCCTTGTGGCGTGTAGAGTAAGTTGCCAATCCCTCAACACCTTCAGGAAGGTCATCGTAATGGTCGATTTGCGCCAGCAACACATCCAAGGTTGCACGCACATCAGCTTCTGCATTGTGGGCATTCTCCATGGCTTTTCCTGTGTAGAATTTCACTGCTGCTGACAGGGTCCGCTGCTCTTTTTTGTGAAAGATATTTTGCACATCAACCACATGGACCTTATGAAAATCAATGGTTAAGTCAGCGCGAAGGCATTCCTCTGCTAAAAAGGGGATGTCAAACTTGTGGCAATTGTAGCCAGCCATGTCGCAGCCGGCGATAACGGCCTTGACCTCGTGAGCAATAGTTTTGAAGCTGGGGCAGTCTGCAACATCTGCATCGGTGATGCCGTGAATGGCTGAGACTTCATCCGGAATGGGGATGCCTGGATTGACGCGCCACACGTGGGTGCTTTCAGCGCCATCAGCGCCACGTCGAATGACACACATCTCAACAATGCGGTCATTGGTGATGCTGAGCCCCGTGGTCTCCAGGTCAAACACACAAAGTGGTCGTTGTAACTGCATCAGATCACGCGATTAGGGTCAAACTGCTCCAGGTAGTCAGCCACACGCTTGACGAACATGCCACCAAGGGCGCCGTCAACGACACGGTGATCGTAGGAGTGTGAAAGGAACATCTTGTGTCGGATGCCAATCATGTCGCCTTCTGGGGTTTCAATCACAGCAGGTATTTTACGGACAGCACCAAGGGCTAAAATGGCGACTTGTGGCTGGTTAATGATGGGTGTGCCCATTACATTGCCAAATGTTCCCACGTTGGTGACGGTGTATGTGCCGTTGGCAACGTCATCGGGGGACAGTTTGTTGTTGCGAGCCTTGGCTGCCAATTCATTAACCTCCTTAGCAAGACCACTCAGGCTGAATCGATCAGCATTTTTAATCACGGGAACAATGAGGTTGCCACTGGGCAAGGCAGTTGCCATACCTAGGTTGATGGCCTTGTGCACAATGATGTTGTCACCATCTACGCCGACATTGACCATAGGGAAGTCTTTGATGGCACGCACTACCGCTTCCATGAAGATGGGCGTAAAGGTGATTTTAGTGCCATCACGTTTTTGGTAATCGTCTTTCACACGATTGCGCCAGTTCACGATAACCGTGACATCAGCTTCAACAAAGGAAGTGACATGGGGTGATACATGCGTGCTCATCACCATGTGATTGGCTATGAGTTTACGCATGCGATCCATCTCAATGATTTCATCACCCTCCATCACTGGCACGGGTGGTGCTTGATGCGCGGAAGCAAAGGCTGGCGCTTGCTTTGTCAGAGGAGCGGAAGGCTTGCTTGCCTTTGCGGCAGCTGCAGGCGCTGACCCACGCTGACCTAGGTGGGTCATCAAATCTTTCTTGGTCACACGGCCATCCTGGCCACTGCCTTGAATGCCATCAAGTTCACTGATGGAGAGGCCTTCCTCAGAAGCGATGTTGCGCACAAGGGGACTGTAAAAACGGCCATTGCTCTCGCGAGGAATGTTTGTTGGCTTGGATGAAGCCGCACCTGATGCAGTCGCTGCAGTTTCATTGACCGCTGCAGTTTGGGGTTTGCTATCTGTCAGAGGAGTGGTTGTTGCGGTAGCAGCAGGGGGACTAGCCGTTTCAACCTTCGTTTCAACCGGTGTGGTAGGCGAGGACGTGTCGCCAGCCTCTTGAATGTGGGCAATAACTTGGCCAACTTGAATGACCTCATCTGCAGAAAAAAGCTGTTTGATCAACACGCCAGAAACAGGGGAAGGGAGGTCGCTGTCAACCTTGTCTGTTGCTATGGTCAACAATGACTCATCTGCATCAATGGTATCTCCTTCAGCCTTCAGCCATTCAGTGATGGTAGCTTCTGCAACAGATTCGCCCATCTTGGGCATGATCAATTCAAACATATCCTGTGTATTGTGAATGGCAAATTTACGTTAAAACCGAGCTGCACGAAGGATGACTCTTAGATCCCAATCGACACTCCAATGGGTGAAATAGCTGTCATTGGCTTGATCGGCAATGCCTGCATTTGGGTGCCTGGAACTGTGCGCCAAGACGCCTAGAGGTAGTGGGTGTAGCAGGTCTCCCTTGGCTTGGTGATCCGCATCCCCCACCCATGTTAGCTTTCCCGTGAAAACCAAGGGAATGTGCTTAAGCAATCGACGGGTGCTTTGCTTGAGAATCATCAATGGGCTCAGCAAGCAAAAGCTGAAGGCAACCAGACAATCTAAGCTGCGTTTTTGTCGTTGATATCTTTTTTGTGACAAGTTGGGTAAGCGTTTCACCTTGTTGGCATTGGCCATGTCGCTACCCAGCAATGTTGAAAGCTCTGGGTAGGCCATGCGATACCTGAGGTTCATTCCTCGGCAAGTAATCATGGTTTGAATGATGGACTTGTTGCGGATTTTAGATGGGTAGAAGACCAATTGGTTCAACTGAAGGCTGTCAACACTTTGTTGAATGTCATCCATGGTGATGGAGAAATTGATGCCGCTTTGTTCATGCGCAGTCAGCCGACCACCAACATGTCCCGTACGAAGCATGGCATCACGTGTGCCAGACCACCATACCTGAATAAAGCGTCGCAATAGGGTGACCAAGAGGAATGTGGCTGCGCCGAGCAACAGCAAGGCCCTAGAGAAGCGCAGTTCCTCAGGGAGCAGGGCGTAAATACCCATCAGCAATAACGTGCCTGCTGCCCATCCAGAAAAAATGGAACGCAAGCTGCTGTGCTGCCGGTACCCCCCCATGACCCAAAGACCAGCCAGCCAAATACCTTGGTAGGCAGGGATGATGATTTGCCGGTACATGTCGGGGTAGGCGCCGCCATCGATGTACCGATGATTGGTTTCCCAATAGTCAGTGATCAGCCACATGCTTGCGACAGTCAGTCCCGCATCAATCAATGGTGGCAGGGCAACCTGGGTGAATCGTCGCATCATTGAAAGCGCGCCACGGGCAATGATGCCCATCCTTAGCGTGAAGACAAATAAGCTGGCCTTGTTGGAGAAATGCTTTACAGCAAAAATGTGCATGGCTTGGTAAAAGGTTTTCACATAATTCCAACTGGCATGCTTGGTGCTTTCGCCTTTGTAATGAATGATGGGCTGCCGCCCCAAGTAATGGTTTCGCCAACCATCACTCTGAATGCGGTAGGACAAATCAATGTCCTCGCCATACATGAAGAATGACTCATCAAAGCCGCCTAGTTTATCCAGGATTTCCTTGCGAACCCACATCCATGCGCCACAATGTACGTCAACGTCACCATTCTCATTTTCAGGTAGATGGCCCCAGTAGTATCGACCATAAGATGTATGTTTAGGCCACAGCTTACTCAGGCCAATCAGTCGGTACAAGGCAATCATTGGGGTAGGCATGCCACGCTTGGATTCTGGAAGGAATTCACCCGCGCCATCAATCATGCGACAGCCCATGGACCCAATGCCTGTATTCGCATCCATGACGGCCAGCGCTTCCGTTAAATTGTCTTCAGGCAAAACCGTGTCTGGGTTGAGGAAAAGGATGTGCTCTGAATCACTCTGTGACACGGCTAAATTGTTGGCCTTGCCAAAACCTAAATTTTCTTGCGATGCAATCAACGTAACCGATGGGTGCCACTGTCTCACCATATCCACCGTGCCATCGGTAGATGCATTGTCAACAACTAGGATATCGGCATCGATGCCATCAATAGCTCTCTCTACAGAGCAGAGGCATTGGTGAAGCAAGTCCTTCACATGGTAGCTGACGATGACAACAGATAACCTCATGACCTGAGGGTTTGTTCAAAGGGGAGTCGCTGCTGAAAACTGCGACTTAACGTGATGTCATCAGCGTACTCAAGGGAGTCACCAACAGGCAAGCCCCGGGCAATGGCTGTCAACTTGATGTCTGTGTGTTCAAGGCGTTTGTGCAGGTAAAAAGCGGTGGTGTCACCTTCCATGGTTGCACTCAAGGCCAAGATGATTTCCTTGATGCCTTGGTTTTCTGCCTTTGAAACCAGGTCATCCACCGTCAGGTCGTTGGGCCCCAATCCATCCATGGGGGATATCAAACCACCCAGCACATGGTAGGTGCCGCGATGGATGTGGCTGTTTTCCAATGCAAGCACATCCCGAATGCTTTCCACCACACAGATGGTGACTTGATCGCGGTAGCTGTCAGAGCAAATGCTGCACAACAGTTCATCAGAAATGCCATGGCATGTACGGCATCGACTCACCTCTGCCAGTTGCTCTATGGACAGGCCAAGGTCAAGCGATTGCTGCTTGCCTTGACGGACAAGGTGCAAGGCCAACCTCAAGGCAGACCGCCGACCAATGCCCGGCAATTTTGCCAGTTCGCGAACAGCTTTTTCAAGGGCAAGTGAAGGGAGTTCCATTGGCATAAAAGTAAAGCCCATATTTGTGCCCATGAAGCCCCTTTCCATATTGCTTGTCATGTTCGTCTATTTTCTTGCGGTATTGGCCCTTGCTAAGTGGACTTCACGTGGTGCTGACAATCGGTCATTCTTCACTGGTAACAGGCAATCCCGATGGTGGCTGGTGAGTTTTGGCATGGTGGGAGCCTCCTTGAGTGGGGTGACATTTATTTCTGTTCCTGGCTGGGTGTCATCCTCATCGATGGCCTACATGCAGATGGTTTTAGGTTATGTGCTTGGCTATGCCGTCGTGGCAGGCGTGCTGCTTCCCTTGTATTACCGAAGCAATAGCAGCACGATATATGGCTACCTGGGTCAGCGTTACAATGACCTTGGACAACGCAGTGGCGCATGGCTCTTTTTGCTTTCTCGATGGGTAGGTGCCTCTTTGCGCCTGTACTTGGTGGCCATTGTTTTGCAACAATTGGTTTTTGGACCCCTGGGGTTGCCATTTGTGCTCACCGTATGCCTCATCCTTTCCCTGATATGGCTGTACACCAAGCATGGGGGCATCCAGACGGTTGTCGTCACGGATGTGGTGCAAACCCTGGCCATGCTAGGCGCTATTTTTTATGGCCTCTATGTACTCACTCAACAGGTTGACATGGGCGGCCTGGGAGCTATGGATTGGCTTGTTGCCCAACCTGAATCTCAATGGTTCTTCTTTGACTCAACCGATGGCAACCATTTCTGGCAGCAGTTCCTTGCAGGGATGTTCATCACCATTGCCATGACAGGTTTGGATCAAGACATGATGCAGAAAAACTTGACTTGCCGAAGCCTTCGCGAATCCCAAATCAATGTCATGACCCTTTCTCTGGTGCTTGTCGTGGTGAATTTCATGGTGCTAGCGCTTGGTGTGTTGATGACTCGCTTCGCTAGCGATCACGGCATTGACGCAAGTGGGGATGCCCTTTTCCCTGCTGTAGCCATGCATGCAGATATGCCATGGATGCTGGGAATACTGTTCGTGATTGGTTTGGTGGCTGCAGCGTTCTCTTCTGCGGATTCAGCACTCACCGCATTGACGACCTCTTTGAGTGTTGATGTGTTGCGCGTTGAAGCCATGTCACCAGATAAAGCAAAGCAGGTCCGACAAAAGGCCCATGTACTTGTCACCATTGCTGTAGGGGCACTCATCGTCGTGCTCAAGCCTTTCGCTGACCCAAGCATCATCAAAACCCTGTTCACGGCAGCAGGCTACACCTATGGCCCCTTACTTGGCCTGTTTGCCTACGGCATACTGAGTCAGCAAAGTCCACGGCAGGCCTGGCTGATCCCTGCCATTGCCGTGACGAGCCCATTGTTGACTTATGCTGTTGCCACGTTGTCACCAACGATCCTGAACTACACCTTTGGTTTTGAGTTGCTCTTACTCAATGGGGGACTCACCATGACCATGCTGGCATTGGCGCCAAAGGCAAAGCATCCCTAAACAACAAAGGCGACCCCATGGCCGCCTTTGTCAATTCACAGGGTGCGCCGATGACCCCGTCAATGACGAATCAATGGCAAGACCTTCACTTGATCCTTGCTGTGAATGCGAAGCATGTACCTGCCAGAAGGCAAGTCACCTAAATTCAATTGACCATCTTCAGGTAGATTGCTTTCAATGAGGGTCCGGCCAAGCATGTCGATGACCTCGTAAGACTGGACCACCGCATTTTGTGGCATATGTACCGTGATTTCGCCATTGCTTGGGTTGGGTTGAATGAACCAATCTCCAGCGGACCCAGGCTCATCGATTCCTACCCCTGAGATGTAGAATGTGACATCAGTGCTGTCCCAGCCACAACTGTTGTAACTCCCTAAAGTGACGACGTAATTGCCGCCAGCTGAATAGGTGTGAACGGGGTTTTGGGTGCTGGTGGTATTGCCATCGCCAAAGTCCCAATGCCATTGACTTGGACTAGCTGTTGAGATGTCTGTGAATGTTGCAGTTTGTTGATTGATAGATCGCGTGAACGCCGCAATGGTGGGGTAGCCTAAAGTAAACGTCATCGTGTCATCATCCTGCCCGCCTGCACTGTTCAGGGTCAAGATTACATCCTTTGACCCACCGGAGAAATAGGTCACCGTGTGGGGTCCTATGCCACTAGCTGTTCCCGGCGTGGAGCCAGGTCCAAAGTCCCATGTTGCAAGGGCATTGCCAGGGTTCAAAGCTGTGAATTGCAGGCTGTCTCCAATGCAGGATGAACTGCTGGCAGTGCTGCCAATGCTAGCAACAGGTGGTGCAGCACCCAGGTTGTAAACTTGTACATTGTCAATGTATAAGTTATTGCCATAGCCATTGATAGCGGCAAATCGGAATTTCACCGATGGGCCAGATACCGCAGAGCTTAGCAGCACCGTGTCAGTGCGCCAAGCGCCAGCTGAGTTGGGTGTGAATGCAGAGGATTGGAAATTCACCGTTGACAAGGCAGATCCCTGCTTGAGGTAGCTGGTAGCTGTCCAAGTAGATCCACAGTTGGTTGACACATCTACACGCAAGCCATCCTGGTAGTTGGTACTGTAGGCAGCATAGGCAACATCAAAGACTAAAATCGCTTGACTTGCACCGGTCAAGTCAACCCCTGGGGTCACCAAACGGTCCTCACTCAAGGGGTTGTTGTAATTGAAATTGTCCATGTAGGCAGTTTTGGTTGAAACGCCAGAAGAACCAATGGCAATTTTGTCGGACCATGTGGTGCTGTTGTCTACGTTGTCAATCTGCCAGCCACTTGGCAAGAAGGTGTTGAAGGGTTCCGAGAAAGGAAGGATTGTTCCGCCATTGATGACAATGTTCCCTGTGCCAAACGCTGTGTCGCTGCCGTTGCCATTGCTTGCAATCAGACGAACGCTGTAGTTGCCATAGCTTGTGAAGGCGACTTGTGGGTGTTGGCTCGTTGAGTCTGTGCCATTCAAGTAGCTGAATCCTGTGCCAGGTAATAGGGTCCATAGCCATTGGTTGGGGCTATTGACACTCAGGTCACTCAGGTCAACAACTTCATTCACACAGGGGGCCATGTTGCTGATGGAAAGGTTGGCGGTAGGTGCAGAGCTGACTTCCGTAATGCTAACTTCATCAATGGCCATATCAGAAGACCAGCTAGATCCTGTGATGCCCCTGAAGCGAATTTGCACAACTTGACCCACGTAAGATGTCAAGCTGATGGCTTTTTCAATCCACTGAGTGCCTTGACTGCCAGTCACCGGGGTGATGATGTCATTGACCCATTGGCCTTGACTCATGATGTCCACATGCAGTTCTCCCATGTTGCTGCCGTTCATGTGGTACCAGAATTTTATTTCTGGCAAGGTGGCAGATGTGAGGTCAATGCATGGTGTCATGCTAAGCGCTTCAGCGTAATCGCAACCCCCAGATGCTTCCAGGTACAAGTA
>Ga0307984_1000664_pt1 | contig 14754 bp, 16 predicted proteins | sample EllFjometageno78_FD_203169 | JGI IMG/M metagenome (GOLD analysis project Ga0307984, IMG submission 203169) | Marine microbial communities from Ellis Fjord, Antarctic Ocean - #78 | ecosystem: Environmental > Aquatic > Marine > Unclassified | place: Southern Ocean | collected 2014-10-09
TCTGCCAAGGCCTTTTATCTGTTAGTTTCCAATGATGGATTGCATCAGTAGTTCCATTAACAAAATAACAATGCGGGAATTCACTAAGATCAATAATTTCATGAACCCAGTTTCTATGTGTTGCCTCAACCCAATCTAAGTCTTGAGTTGCATCACCATTGCCACGTTTGTAATATGTATCGGACACACGTTGTTCCTTCAACAAATGCCAAACATCTGCTGTCATAGGAACATCTACCCAAGGGTTATTTCTTAATGTTTTTTTATTTTCCAAAATCTATCCGCCAGTTTACCACCTAAATCATACTTACCCAGTATTAATTGTCGTGGATTTTCATGATGTACTTGATGATAACCATCACCGCCTAAAATCCAATTCATCCATGGTCCATCAGTAGGTCCATTCCAATGACCAATTATATTCAACATGCCAAATCCTATCTTAGCAAAGATAAATGGCATGGCGGCTGCAGCCCACCATAAGTATGGAGATATTAAAAAACACACAATCCACCATGCTGCTAGGAATGGTTTCCAGTACTTATGTCCAAACACTAAACGTGGATTATCATATAAGTCTCTTGCAAATTTAATTGGTATCTTTGGTATGGTCCATAGAGTTAATGCAACCTTCCAATAACCTATATTTTTATAATTGTGAGGATCTAATGGACCTTCTGGGTCTGCGTGGTGCATTCTATGAGAAGCTATCCAACCAATAGGTGTACGAACGCAAGCAATCATAATGAGTATTATGAATCCCCATTCGTGTGCTACGTTTGTTTTAAATTGTTTATGAGCAAAGTATCTATGTAGACCTACAGATACTGCATAGTGAGTAATCACTTGACACCATAGGAAACCTCCTAGAGTTACCCATCCCAATAATTCCCAATTCATTATCATTATCCTTTCAATTTATACATGTATTTATATGCCATAATATATAGTATAATTTAATAATATATTATGGCATATAAATAGAGTTATAAATGAAATTAATTTGGTAATGCGATAATGTTGAACATAGTATGTACAAGTAAACCTGGTGATGGATTATTATTTTATAGTTATGAATACTGCTCACACTTAAATGAGATTGGTATAGAAGCTAAAGTCTGTGTTATAACTCATAGAAATTTTACTTCTAGTGAATATATTGAATCTATTACCGACAAATATATCCATTGTAAAAACATAGAATTTAATGATAATATCATTAATAATGATATAGATGTAGGTGACGATGATATAACATTGATCTTAGGAAGAAGTATGATGTCCTTAGCTCATGATTCATGGAATAGTTATAAAATTTGGCAGCAAAGGTCCCTTATAAAATTATTTGCCGGCAAGCTTATTTCAGTTTACTCAGAGAACAGCCCACGTGGATATCAAAATGCTATGCATTTTTTTAACCCACGTGATACTGTTAATTTATGTGACACCGACGTTTACCCTAATGGTGATGGGGATCACTTTGAGAAAATAATACATTTTCCTATATACAAAGAAGTAATAGATGACATTGAATTTGACCATTTATTCTTAGGAACTAATGAGAAGTATTATGAAACGGTGCAGAAAGTAATTGGAGAATATCCCGACCATGGTGTGTTAACTTATCATAAACCATCCGAAAGATATTTAGACTTTGATATTAACAATCTTCGCTGCCCAGTACCCAATCTATTAGGCAAATTCAAAACGTACGTTTATACCAAAGATACATTCGATCCAGCCCCTAGATTATTCCAAGAAGCACGATACTTTGGTAAAGATATAATTTATCAAAGAAGCGATGATGTTAAAGATGGTGGATATTGGTATTGGCAAAGAGGAATAAAAGACCAAGACTTATCGGCAATCACTTCAGCTATTGATTATTTCACATCAGAATTCTCCGTTAATAAAGCTGTGTTGATGGATAGGATAAAGAATAAAGACGTTTGGTTTTGTAGTATACCATGGGTAATGGCTTTTACTGATGAACTAGGTGTATATTCTCAATGTAATTTTGGCCAACCATCAGAAAAAACAATACAGGATACATCTATTCAAGAATGGATGACTAGTTCCGTTATGGAGAATATTCGCATTGAAATGGTAGATGTAAATTCTAAATTTGAAACCGTTAATAAATTTTGTTCTAAATGTATTAATGATGAAAAGAACATAGGTAGATCGAGAAGACATATAGCTAACGAGATGTATTCCCATCTAAGTACCCCTATTAATTACAGAGCGATTATAAATGCAGCCACACGGAGTATGAGAGGTGAACCTTATGAATTTAAAAACTTAGGAAGAATACTTGAAATACAAGTAAAATCATTTGGTATAGAATGTAATTTAGATTGTCAGATGTGTCATCATTTTAGTTCTTCAATTAGAACTAAAATGGCATTTGACAAAGGTGTATGGAATGATGTTGTGTGGGGTAATAAGAATAGTAAAGAAAAAATGTCAGCGTATGCTATGGCAAAAAAACCAGTAGATAAGGTAAATCAACAAATTTTAGATATTGCACCATACATTTATAATTTAAAAATTATTGGTGGTGAACCATTAATTATGAAAAAGCATTATGAGTTATTGGATAAATTAATAGAAATAGATCAAGCTAAGCATATACAAATAAAATATCAAACAAATGGAACTGTGTTAGCTTCTGGTAAACATAACGTACTTAAGTATATTCCACAGTTTCGTAGCGTTGTAGTATGCGTATCTTTAGACGGGGTTGGTCAATATAATGATTATATTAGAAGAAGATCTGATTATGATACAATAAAAGAGAATATAAAAACGTTCGATACATACCCAAATGTTCAAGTTGATCTAAATTCTACGGTTACATTTTTTAGTGTATTGCACTTATATAAAATCGCTGATGAATTTGAACATGAACATAATTGGTGGCCGATAGATCGACCAAGCCAAATGAAAGCCAATAACTTACCACAAGAAATAAAAGATAGGTTGATTCCCATATATGAAAATATTCCATATATGAAAGAAATTGCGGATCTCCTTAGATTACCACCTGAACCAGATTTTAATATGCAAGAGCTTTATAAATATTGTTTAGATATGGATAAATCTTATGAAGGAACTCAATGGGAAATGAATTTATTTGAAATATTTCCAGAACTGGAGAAATACTATGAGAACTAAAATAAAACTAGCAAGTGACGTAGCACGGGTTGCACAAAGAAATTGGGACTTGAGTAGAGATATTCCAGCAGAAGATTTAGATACATTAATCTATGTAGCACAAAATAGTCCAAAGAAACAAATGGAAACACATTATGCTTTACATGTTTTTACTGACAAAGAGAAGATAAGAGCAATATATGATAACACTAAAAAGTTTTCTTTATTTCCTGTGTCGGAAACTCCAAAAGAAGATGATATGTCAGGTATGTTTGAAGATAGAGATGGAGAGTTTTGGCAAGATGATGAATACTCTGTAAAAAATTCTCAAATTTTAGCTAATGCTATATTTGTATATACTGAAGATCGTCGTACAGTAAGAGGTGGCACTCACTTCTTAGCTCAACAAGGTGGTTCGCCAAATATCTTATCTATTTATGAAGAGCAAATAGATTTTTCAATTGGTATTTCAGTTGGTCAATTAATTCTTTCAGCAGCAATGATGGGATATAAAACTGGAATATGTTCAGCACTCGACACAAATCCAATATCTGAAATATTAGGTAAGAGATCAGATGGTAAACTTATGAATCCAAAACTTGTTATTGGTATTGGCTATGAACAGGACGGTGTTGATAGGAGATTACATCAAGAAACTTTAAATAAAGATATACCATATGAAGAGAGGCGTACAGGTGAAGATGATAAACCATATCGTTTCCCTACATTTGAAGGTGTAACAGATGTATATATTAATGGAGTAAAGCGATGAGCTCATCTGAAGCAGCAATGAATAAACAAAAAGAAGATCAAGAAAAAATACCACTTCACCAAGAAGAATTTGTACTAGAGATTAAACCAAGGTGTTTAACCTTTGACCCTAAGAGTTATCACAAGCCCGCAGCATATACATCAGACGGGTTTATGTTGCCCTGCTGTTGGCTAGATGATCCAAAGAATGACTTTGGTGTAGAATACTTTGGGTTGAAGGATGAACATCTTCGTGTTAAGAATGTTAATGAATTAAAAGATATATTTCAATCAGATGAATGGGATCACTTCTTTGATACATTACTTAATGACCAAGAAAGAGCAATGAAGCATTGTAAATATAAATGTGGTAATTTGAAAAAAGATAATAACCTTTACTTGACGAATATAATATGAGATTTACAGAACTACAACCAACTGATAGAATTGCCGATTGGTATGCCCTCAATGAAGTATGGGGTTCACCTAATATTGATTCATCACATCGCTGTATCTTAAGGTGCCCACAATGTCTTAGACAAAAGAAAGAAGGTATACCTAGAATAAAGAAAGCATATGATCTTGAGACAAAGGACTTTAAGAAGATCATAGACTACTATCAGCACTGTCTAACATTTTGTGGTCAGATTTCAGATCCAATTTATAATCCACACTTTTTAGAATTCTTAAAGATGATAGATGGATCTGGAAGAGGTGTACGGATTGCTACTTGTGGTCAGTCTGTTAAGAACCGTCATACACGTGAGTGGTGGGAAGAAGCATTTACTTATGGTATGAATGAAAATGCATGGTATTTTGGTGTTGATGGTATAGATGAAAAGAGTGAACTGTATCGTATTGGTTCTAACTTCAAAGAAGTATGGGAGACAATGCGATTAGGTAAATCAATGGGTGTTGCTATTGTTTGGCAATTTATTATTTTTGGTTATAATGAACATGAAATAGAAATTGCCAAACAGATGGCAAAAGATGAAGGCTTTACTTTATTGTTAATTAAAACCAATAGAGGGTTTGATCCTAAGTCCAGGAACATTAAAGATAACATGAAAGAATTGTATGAGAATTTTCCTAAGCCTAGTGTAAAGAACACTGTAAAGAAAATTAAAAACGAAGAGTACTTTAATGTTACAACTGAATTGCAAACATGGCGAAACACTAGGAACACATAATGAAAATAACATACGATAATATAGAACTTGATTTTTTCGATTTGGATATGATTAAAAGCGATTTAACCGTATACCCAACATTATGGGAAGATAAAACGTACGGAGTTAAACTTTCCGATGAAGGTCTACCTGCACGCGTAGTATTATCAATATCAGGTGGATGTGATTCTGCCTCAGTATTGTATCTCTGCTGTAAACATTTTCCACAAATAGATTGGATACCATATACATGTAGAGACGTTAACGCACCTAAGGATGCTGATGCTGCTATACAGATAGTTGAAAAGATGCAAAAGGAATTACCTAATGCAAATTTAAGAGATATAAGAGTCTTTGAATTTAATGATAGAGATCCAAAATCATGGGTAGATGCTGATTGGGCCATAGCTAACATGGAAAGATATAAGGACATGACCACTATTGGAATGTCCAAGGTAATCCAGATCGATAAAATCACCGAAGACCTAATGCTTGAATATGACTATCCTTTACGATTAGATGGCATGTCTAGTAACCCATCAATCGAAGAAATGGAAAAGCATGGGTTCAATCACACAGCTGAACCTAGACGTAACCATGAAGCAAACTGGCCCACCATGCGCTTTACTATATGTCAACCATTCATTAATGTAGATAAGAGATTTATTGCTGATATATTCAAGCAGAGTGAATTTATGATTAATGAGATCTATCCACTCACAAGATCATGTGTAGGCACCGCTAGATGGACTGACAACTTTACTAGGGTGTGCGGCACTTGCTTTTGGTGCCACGAACGTAACTGGGCATTCGGTGACGAATTATACCCTATGCCTAAACCAAGATGATAGACATAGATTGGATATTGAATAGCTCTACACATCTTAATTTTGAGGCTGGGATAGCATGTAGACTACAATGTGGTGGATGTATGATGCGTCATGATATGAAATCAACTGCAATGGGTTGGCCTGATAGATATAATATTAGATTTGAATCATATAAGGTGTTACTTGATACATTTAATAACTATGATTTTTGTGGCAATCTATCTGACCCAATATACCATCCTGATTTTATAAAAACCTTAGAATATATGAAAGGCAAAGATAAAAGGATGATATTCCATACGAATGGTAGTGGTAAATCAGAAGCATGGTGGACCAAAGTATTTAAATTATGTGAAGGCGAAGAGCGATGGAGTTGGACGTTTGCACTAGACGGTTTGCCAGAAGATTCGCATAAGTATAGAATTAAACAGAATGGTGTTCAAGTATGGGAGATGATGAAGCTAGGGAAATCGCTCGGGGCTAACATTGGATGGCAGTATATTGTATTTAAATATAACCAAAATGATATTCAAGAAGCTCACGTTCTAGCTGCTCAGTACGATATAAAATTTATGGAGATGCATAGTACTAGATGGAAAGACGATAGTACTACAGAGTTTGGTGGGACTGGTACTGGTGTAGATATGTCCGTATATAAACCAGAAGAAAAACATCGAACTCTCCCCAGAAATGAATTAAATGATATCGATAGAAAACCAAATAATATAATAGTCAAAGATAACATTACACCTAGTGTAAAGAGAAAGATTGAAATAGATCCAGACTGTCTTAGCACTAAGTTAAGAAAGCCAATTATGTTCAACAGCATGGGTTACTTCATCCCATGCTGTGAAAAAGATCAATGGGTAGAAGCTTTAACTAAACGTGGTTTTTATCAAGATAGATTTCATATTGATAATCTTAAAACACCAGAAGATATTAAAAACGTTTTTCTTTCTGATGTCTGGCAAGATTTTTATATGGGATTACTTAACGACCCAGAAAACGCTCCACAAAATTGTAAAACATTTTGCGTTAAAAATGATAATATAAAATCAGATAGCGCAGGAAAAGACCCAAAGGGATTTGTATGAAATATTTAATATGTTCAGGTGATAGTTTTACTGATCATCACCATAGATCGGCACCGCATCCAGAAATGGATACTAGTTGGCCAAAGTGGCCAGAACTGCTAGGTAAAAAATTAAACATGAAAGTGATTAATGTTGGAGGATCTGGTCAAGGCAATGAATTCATATATGCAACACTGCATGATGTAATAGAAAGTATAGAAGATAAAAGTGAAATAGGAATGGTTATTGCTGCTTGGTCACAATGTAATAGGAGGGATTATCAACACGCATATACATTTACTCCTCCTAACAAATTTAATAATTCTAATCATCCAAACTCATTAGGTGGTGGTATGGGATGGTACGCAGACCCCATCGATGATGGGGGTGGTGTAACTGGTTGGGTGAAAAGAAGTTTAAGGATTTTTAAAAGTTTTGAATATATGTGTGAATATCATAATATACCATACTTTCAAACTCAAATGATACCATTATTCATCGATCATTTAAATGGGCATGCCACTAAAGGATGGAAGAGTAGGAAATATACTGGTAACTATAATGAAGACTTAAAGTCGATATTAAAAATAGTATTAGAATATGATAAAATCATAGATGTAACTAAATTTATAGGGTGGCCTGGATATGAGCCTATTGGTGGTTTTACGTTAAGTGATGAATTATTAGGGAGGGGTACTGACGAAGAGCAATATGAATATGGTTTTCGTATATCAGAAGAAGATAATCATCCTAATGCAGCAGGACAAGTTAAAATAGCGGAGTACTTATATGACAGGTTGGGATAGAGAATATTTAGAAAACAAAGAAGAGTATCTAAAACTCTTTGACAGTGTAATGCAAAAAGAACAAGAAAGAAATATAGAATTTCTTGAGAAAAGTTTAAAGGAAGTCACGGGTAGAAAGTTTGCAGTTGCATGTGGCAGTGGAACTGATGCTTTACACTTTGCTCTAATAGGATTAGACATTAACTCATCTGAAGATGAAGTGTTAGTTACTAATTTCTCTTGGATATCATCAGCATCCGTTGTATCTATGGCTGGAGCCACTCCAGTCTTCTGTGACGTCGATCTAGACACATATCACATATCACTAGATAGTATTAAAAGAATGTGTACAGATAACACAAGGGCAATCATTTACCCATATCTATTCGGAAGCATATCAGACTCGACTGAGATCCTTGAGTTCTGTAAAGAAAACAATATTGCATTCATAGAGGATGCTTGTCAAGCCTTAGGTTCGAGCCTTAATGGAAAGAAGGCGGGAACGATAGGTGATATTAGTACCCTAAGTTTCAACGCTAATAAGGTTGTTGCAGGTATTGCTGGTGGTGGTGCTGTGCTCACGGATAGTAAAGAGCAAGCGGTGTTGTTTAGAAAATTAAGAAAGCACGGTGAAAATGAAGTGCTCGGGTATAATTCTAAGATGCTTGGTATGAATGCTGAGTTTATTGATTTTAGATTAAAGAAGATGGATGAGTGGCAAACTAAACGTCAGGCGATTGCTAAGAAGTATGATGAAGCATTAAGAGATCTGCCAGTACATATACAGGAGCCATCAGCTGGTTTAAATCATAACTACCATAAGTATGTTGTTAGGTTTGAAGATAAAGAAACAAGGGATATGGTAAAAGATCAATTGAATGCCTCAGTGCATTATGGTACACCATTGTCTGAAAATGAGATGTATAAGTATATACAACATCGCAAGGATGATTGTCCAAACTCTAAACATATTAGTGAAACCATATTGACCTTGCCGATGAATCCTTACTTGACAGATGATGAAATAAATACAGTGACTAACACAATTATGATATTAGTATGATAGAAGCAATAGACAATAGAATCGTTGTTATTGATACCGATGACAATATGATTGAAATACCTGAGATAACCGTGCTGTATCAAAGTATGAAAATTATATTAGGTGATGTAACCATTGATAAAAATTTAATTAAACCTACCGAAGATATATATGATTATATAGTAGAAAAGATATACCTCATGCCAGAGTATGCCCATGAGATATCTTTTAAATCTTTTAATGACAACCCTAAAGATAAAATATTAATAGCTTTTAATAAATTCCTCTTTGATATGATTGAAAAAAATGAAAACACTGGAAAACATACAGACTAATTATCTAGCAATAGATTTCTTTCTAACAATGTCCTGTAATAAGGATTGCCATTATTGCACCAGCTATACTTTAGAACAACGCAACTTAACCGTTGACATGGAGTTCTTGAAGAGCACTCTGCATTATTTAAGAAACTATAAGTGTAGAATCAACTTGCTTGGCGGTGAACCTGGTTTAGTTAAAAACCTATACGAAGTTATTGATGAAGTTAAAAGCAATCCTAATCACGTGTGTGAAGTATTATCCAACTCAATGGTGCGCAGAAGATACCCTGATATATTAAAAGACCCTGACGTGGTGTATGTTGAGCATATGATTTTAGATTTTTATGAGCATGAGATCACTAAGCTAGGTCACAAATCACATCAGTTTCTTGATGTTAATGATATGAACAATTATAACCTAGTCATTAAAACCCCTAACTTTACAAAGTATAAACACCTATATCCTGATGACATGGAAAAGCTATCTCATGCAAATACATTATGGAAACAGTTTAATGGTAGGTCACCTATATTCCATGTTGAGACTCAAGCAGCTGAGATCGATAGGAAGATGTGTTCAGCCTTTCCTATGGTTCCTGTCATAGACTTTGAAAAGCAACACATAGTACATTGCTCTAAGAAGTTTGCAAACAATTCAATCCTATCTAAGAACTTCGATATAACACAAGAGAACATCGATAAGATGATGACGTTCAATCTGTTTAAATATGAAAGCTACTGTGTTAAATGCACTGAGTACGTTAACCCTAAGGGACATTTCCCTCTAAGAAAATATGTGAGCCTATTAAATGTATAAGATATCTGCCGTTGCCCTAAACCTGCATGACCACAACACATATGATGGTGTGTGGCATAACCAAAGGGAGAGGCATACAAGATTTAAGCATAATCTTCCTTATCATGCAGAGGCGTACGCCCATCAATCGGATATACTGAACCCAAGTGACTATAGACTCAATGATGAATTCACTGAGCAGTACTTTAAAAAACCTGAAGATGGTATATTAGCATTTACTTATACCTATGGCGGTGTTAGGAAATCAAAGGAAGAGTTACTTACCACAATTCTTAAAGGGCATGACGCAATATTTGATTGGCAACCAAAACACTTATGGGATTATTATCATAAAGACGGAATATACTTTATAGATCATCACCAATCACACGCTGCTTATGCCTTCATTAATTCTGGGTTAGAAGAGTCAGACTGTTTAGCCATTGACGGTATTGGTAACAGATACAGATGTTGCTTCTTCGATAAAGATGGAGAGATGACTGACCTATCTGATGACCTACCTATCGGTTGGTTATGGAACCACATGTCAAACCTAACAGGCTTTGGTACGTTATGTGCCGGTAAACTTATGGGTCTTTCAGCGTATGGTAAGTTCAGTGAGTATTATTATGAAGTTTTTAATACAATATGTGATGGTGCAATAACAGAAAAGAAGCAAGAGAAATTTAGTCATATCGATATAGAAAAATACGGTGTAGAAGACTTAGCACATACCCTTCAACAATTTACCATGGATAAAATAAAAGAGCACGTGTATCCACTAAAGACATCTGATAACATTTGTATTGCTGGTGGTGTATCATACAACGGTTATATGAACGAAGAGTTTACTAAACATTATACCACGGTATTCGTACCACCGGCTGTAGGTGACGAAGGCCAATCTATTGGTGCATATCAACACGCTGACTATACACTAAATCACAATAAGCATGTGGCAGAAACTTTTGCTGGATTAGAGCATGACACAGATGACGGTGATGAACTGGACATAACCGCAATAGCCCAAGCAATAGCTGATGGTAAAATCATTGGATGGTTCCAGGGTAAATCTGAGAGTGGTAACCGTGCATTGGGCAATAGATCTATTCTTGCTGATCCTAGAAATCCTGACATTAAGAATATCATTAATGCTACTATAAAGGGCAGGGAGGACTTCAGACCATTCGCACCATCTTGCATGGAAGAACACTATCAAGAATACTTTGACACTAATCAAGTGAGTCCATTCATGTCACGGATAGTCCAGGTTAAATCTGATAAGATTCCTGGAGTGACACATATAGATAATACAGCTAGGGTGCAAACGGTCAATAAGGAATTTAACTTAAAGTTCTGGACTCTTATTAATGAATTCTATAAGATAACCGGTGTGCCGATGCTATTGAACACCAGCTTTAATCGCCATGAGCCTATTGTAGAAAAGCCATGGCATGCACTCAGAACCTTTAAAGAATCTGGTTTGGATATATTAGTTATTAATAATCTGGTGTTTACAAAATGATTGACATAGATTTGTTACAAAACATTATGAAAGAGATAAGAAACAATAATGACCTATTGGATTCGTTTAGTCCTAATCAATTTAAGTCTAAGCTTAATTTAATTAATCATGTTAATAGTTTAGACATATTAGACAAAGATTCTGAAGTAGTAATATTCGGTTCTTGGTTTGGCAGTATATTGGTGCCATCGTTGTATGACACCGTTAAAAAGATAACGATGATTGATGAAGACCCCAAAGTTATTCACACTGCCAAATATGATTTGTACAAAGGGCGAGATAAAATAGATTATATAACAGGCAATGTGTTCGAGAAGTTTAGGGATACATTTTCAAATTGTACTTTATTTATTAATACATCATGCGAACATATGTCACCAATGAGAGAATGGGGTGTAATGAATGAAAGCCGTGGTGAACTATATAAGAACCCTTGGTGGGATCGATGCTCACCTGCATACTTTGCTTTTCAATCTAATAATATGTTTGACATACCAACCCATATTAATTGTGTTAATACTATAGAAGAATTCAAGTTGCAATTGCCTCAATCAGCTGAAGTATTAATTGAAGATGAAGTAGAAGATGAGAGGGGTACTAGATTCACCTTGATAGGCAAATTATGAGAAGAGCAATTTATAGTATTTATGTTGACATACCAGCTGAAGAACATTATGGCAAATCTAAAAATAGAAATGACACGGTAGAAAAAGCCGCCGTAACTGTTGATGCCTTTAAAGTACATTACGATAGATTGGTTGTATCTAAAAAGGATTACGCTGATTCCATTGGTGTAACCTTTAAGATGTACGGATACGACGAGCAGTACAAAACCTTTGCAAAGAACTTCACTAAAGACTTCCCAGAGTTTACTGGCTACGAAGTAATCAACTTCTATAAGATCCATCTCCTCAATGAATTAGCAAAAGATTATGATGAAATTTTATATCTAGACTTTGATGCTATACCTTTAACAAAAGATAACTTCTTTGAAGCATGGGATTTATCAAAGGGAATTTGTGTTTTAGATAATAATGATGCTGTCATTCATAATATAAGAGTCAATCATAGTATTAGAAGTCCCTCGGCAAAATATTATAATTGCCAAGCTATGCTTATAGATGGTGGTTACCCTCATAGGAATGATGTGATTAATACTGGAATTATTGGTGCTAGAAAAGAAGATATAATTAAGCTAGATTTCTTTGGTGGATTTAGACATATAATAGATTTAATGACATCATTAAGAAGCAAGGGATACAGCGAAGCTGGTTTATACCCACAAAATATTATTGATATGTTTCGGTATGACAACGAAACTATTTTCTCTTATAAAGTCCAGGTTAATGATGTTAACATACAATGGTTTGATACTGAATGGCATTACTTTTTTGATAAGCAAAAGTTTATACCTGCTCAAACAAAGATAGTCCACGCAATATGCAAAGACTTTGATTGTGTGTGGAGAAAACTTGATGCTTAAAATATGCACCGTGTATTTCGGTGACCTCTATACTCCAGACTATGTAGAAAAATTATTCAGTAGTATAAGAAGAAACTCAAGTATCCGATTTCAATCAGTATGCATAAGTGATAATCCTAATGTTAAAGCGGATCTAGTGTTACCTTATAATCATCATAGTGATGTTAAAAAGCATTGGCATAAGCTCAAATTCTTTTCTCCGCACTTTGCTGATCAATATCCAGGCGATGATATTATAGTTATGGACATTGATCAAGTCATAACAAATAATATTGATGATCTTATAGGTTACCCTGTGCATGACAACGAATTAGTTACTTATGGTATATGGTGGAAATCATTGTTACATACAAACGGTGGATTTTATAAATTTAAATCCGGTAGTCTAAAGTTTGTATGGGATGATTTTATTGAGAATCCTGAGTACTGGCAAAACCATTATTATATTAATGGTGACGTACATTTTAAATATTATGGTGAACAAAATTATGTTAACTGGAAAACCGAAGAATACAAAGCAAAAATAATTAAAACACCTGGAAAATGGATAGGCAGATACCATAGTGATATTAGAGACAATGTTGAATTAAATAAAATATATTGTGACAAGTTTGATGCTGAGTATATGATTTTAGATGAGGTAAATGAAAACATTAAAATTGTCCATTTCACTGGTCCAGGCAAAACAATACATGAACATAATGCGCAGTGGATTGAGGAGCATTGGAAATGAGAATAATATGTTGTTTGTTCGGTGATAAGTTTACTCAGTGGCATGTTGATAACTTGAAGCATATGATTGATACATACTCTGGTTTAAAGTATGATAGCTTCGAGGTTATTACCGAAGACTTATATGGCAACTGGTATAATAAATTTCAGATGTATGACAAATTTAGAGATGGTGAGAACCTATATTTTGATTTAGATATGGTTATCAGTGGTGAACTGCCTAACTTAATTAGAAAAGAATTCACGTTGTTAGATGATACTTGGTGGAGAGAAGAAGCTCATACGCCTCTTAACTCTTCTATTGTTTCTTGGACAGGTGATGTGTCACATATATGGGATAAGTTTAAAGCTAATGATACTTATTATCTAGAAAAATACAATAAGGGAAGTGATGAATTTTATTATCGTGAGGTGGAGTACCAGACGTACGATCCAGTTTGTCCAAAAATTAATATGAACAAACTGAATACAGATTATAATGTATGTACTTTAGGACAGATGCATCATGTGATGGAAAAAGGTTGGACTGGCTGGTGGAGCCAGTACTTTATTTCTTCGCAGACGCTTTCTTCACCGGCGCTTTCTTGGTGGAAACAGCAGCTTTAACTTCTGGCGCAATAGGATTTTCTTCTACAATCTCAAAGGCACATCTTAGTATATCAAATTTAGTTTTGGATTTTCTTAATTTTGTTTTTACTGTAGTATTTTTTGAGTCTCTAATTTCTTTTATTTCAAACAGTGCTAACTTTAAAGCAAACATATCATCTTCATTTTCTACATTATTAAATAATGCTCCTATAAGGGCGGGATATGTCTTTGTTTTTTCTAGTTGTACTTCTTGCTGCACTTCTTGCTGCACTAAACCACTATCCTTAGCAATTTGAATTGCGAATTCTTTAAATGCTTCCGCTTCCGCTTTTTTAGCGTTGTGGGTTTGTTCATGCAGTTCATCTATATTAACAATCTTTAATAAAGCTTTATAGTCTGAATTATTTTCGTCAGCTTCAATAATATGTGGTCTTGTAATATCTCCATCCTTTAATAGAATTTCAATATTCTTTCTTTCATTGTCAATGAAATTAGCCGTGACATA
>Ga0307984_1000665_pt1 | contig 14748 bp, 18 predicted proteins | sample EllFjometageno78_FD_203169 | JGI IMG/M metagenome (GOLD analysis project Ga0307984, IMG submission 203169) | Marine microbial communities from Ellis Fjord, Antarctic Ocean - #78 | ecosystem: Environmental > Aquatic > Marine > Unclassified | place: Southern Ocean | collected 2014-10-09
TAATAGAGCAACCAGAGAAACAGTAGCAATTAATCATGCTAAATGGGATCAAGCAATGAGATGGTGTAAAGCAAATGGTATTACATTCAGGGTAGTAACAGAAGAAGACATATTCAGAAACGGAAGTAGATAATGATTTACTTGTATAAAAAGACACATAATAAAACGGACTTGGATGGATAAAGTATGACTAAACGTTTAGAAGAACTGTTTGATTTAGCACCTAGTGCCCCTGACGATGCAGACACTGCAGATGTTAATGAGCCTATAGAACAAGCTCGTGCTGAGCTACCTGTTGAAACATTAAAAAATATTGACAAAATAGAAACAGCACTTACGGCAGTTAAGGGATTAGATGCCAGTGACGAAGAAATGGATGAGTTAGGCCAACTAGCAAAAGACTCCTACAAAGATCTTATGGATCTGGGTATGAATGTAGATAGTCGATTTGCTAGTGAGATATTTGGTGTAGCAAGTAACATGTTGAACCATGCCATATCTGCTAAAACAGCTAAAATTAATAAAAAATTAAAAATGATTGACTTGCAATTAAAAAAAGCACAGTTAGATCAAAAGAAATTAGTAGACAATGCTGGAAACGAAACAATAGAGTCAGGACAGGGGTATGTACTGGATCGTAACGAAATGCTTAAAGAACTATTAAAGAATAAAGACACTAAACAATAAACTAGCATAAATATTGCATAGTTAGGGGAAACAATAATGAAAACATTTACAGAATATTTAACAGAGTCAAAGCAAACTTACTCATATCGAGTTAAAGTAGCAGGTGGCTGTGACAAAGATTGCATTAAAGCACTAGAAGACAAATTAACAAAATACGATTTAATTAAAATGTCAGATCCAAAAATAACACCAGTTACAGAAGATCCGATGGATTTTCCAGGTGTTAAGAATATGGATGTTTGTATTTTTGAGATCGAATTAGATTATCCTGCAAGTCAAGAAGAACTATATGAGTTGCTTGAACGTTGCACAGAAAAACCTAAATCACAGATTAAAGTAACATCAAAACATTTTGCTGATTCATGGGAAGAAAATGAAGGTAGCGAAGCTGAAGAATCTCCAATTTTAGAAAAAGAAGAAATGGATGAGTCTCCAGGTGCAAAAGAAGCTAGTAAAACGTATGCAGATCCTAGCAAAGCAGTTCCTGAAGAAACAACACAATATGAGATAGCAGGTGGCAAAACCCCTAATGCCCCTACTACAAACGATCTACCAATGCAAACTCAAAGTGCTATAGGTAGTACGAAAAATAAATTACCAGACGTTAAATCGTTTGCTAGATAAGAGGATACTATCATGGACATGTATAACGTAATAGACACATTAAAAAAGATCGAAAACCCAACAGAAGACCAGAAGGCGGCAATTACGTCTGCTGAAACAACTCAACCAATTATTCCACAAGGTGTTACAGAAGTTAGCACAACTGGGGACAATCTTTATGCACAATATGGTAAAGATGCTCACGCTGATCTAGTAAGATTAGCTGAAGTTCCAGTGATAACTGTACAGAGTGATATACCTAGCGATCCAGTTGCTGAATCAGTAGAAGTTAAAGAAGCACAAAGCCCAGCACAAAAAGCGGCATTCCAAAAAATGCTAGACGCTAAAAAAGGCAAAGATGACACTAAAGAATCTGACGAAAAAGATGAAGAAGAAGTAGTAGTTGACGAATCAGTAGAAACAATTGAGCTTGAAGAAGCATATGATGCTGAACATGTTGCTAGTATTATCGCCGGTCACGAGAAACAAGGAAACAATGTTGTTTTAGATCGCCCAGAAACAGACAGTGCAGGTTTTACAGTTACATTTAAAGATGGGTCACGTAGACATTACAAATATTCTCATGCAAGCACAAAAGTTGATTCTTTAGAGCCAACAGATCCATTAATAGATCCAAATGCTCCTAAGCGTGAACGTGGACGTCCTAAAAAAGAAGGCCTCGGTGAAGAAGGAATTGAACAATCAGAACCAGCAGTACTTGATACAGCATTTGTAACAATGGAATCAACAGAAGAAGATCCAATTACAGCTATGTTCGAAGCAAAACTTAATGAATCAGTTGAAACAGAAGAAGTTGCTGAAAGTTTACAAGTTGTGCAAAGCATTGACGACAATAATCAAGAAACAGTAAGCGTAAATGCAGGTGGTGAACATACTGATATGCTTAAACAGTTATTAAACTTGTCAGGACAACGTTCAGATGGTTACGATGAATATCAAGGCAAAGAAGAAGAAGTTGAAACTGAATCACGTGATATTGAACATGCTAACACGCCACATGAGCAGGTAGCTGATGTAGATACACAATTAAATAAAATGGCAGGTGGCATAAATGGCCCTAAACCAAGATCAGCGGCAAAGTCAAACAGTAATGCTTTATATAACGAATCAATTACTGATGAAAAAATGATGGAATTATACAAGGCCTATAAAGGTAGTGAATAATGAAATCATTAGACGAGTATCTTAAGGAAACTGCTAGACGGCAAGTAAATCCAGTAACAGGCGATCAGGTTGATTTTATTATCAACCAAGATACTGTCATTGAGTCATTGGTTCTCGAACACGACGATGAAAGCATCACTCTCCACTTAGACGAAGAATGTCAAACAATGTTAGAACATTGTGGCTGTGAATTTACAGGCGTAAAATTCTTTGATGTGTTTGATGAAGCAGAATACAAAGGACGTGAAGTTAAACTAAACGACCCGATACGTACTTCTGAAAACCCTAAGAAAAAATTCAAAGTATATGTTAAAGATCCTAAAACAAGTAATGTAAAAATTATTCGTTTTGGTGATCCTAACTTATCAATCAAAAGAGACGACCCTAAAAGACGTAAGAGCTTTCGTGCTAGACACGGATGTGATAAAGCTAAAGGTAAAGATAAATCTACAGCTAGGTACTGGTCATGCTACCAATGGCGTTCAGGTGCTAAGGTAAACAACTAATGAGAGCTAACGATTTTTTAACAGAAAAAAAACAAGGTAAAGTGAGTCAAGAACTCAAAGCGGCTAGTCCAGGTAGTTACAGTAATCCTCTAGATAGGTATTACGGACTATATCGTGCATCAATGATAATGGCAAGAAGCCCAGGTAATTCTGATGATATTGACACAGAATCACAGATGGGTGTAAGACCATATATGGGTGCATATACAGAAGTAGATAAACAAAAAATTGAAGCGGCTAATAAAGCATTAGGTGTTAAAACAACTGTTACTGCTCGTGGGCCTAGTGAAGAATTAGAAGGTGGCAACACAGTTTCTCCAATGACTGGTGCTAAATGGCAACGAAAGAAATAATAAACAAATGCTCACGTTGTAGGTGCGTGTCACATTGCGGACAAAGCTGTACAGACTGTTGGGATTGTCCTGACTGCCACTGTGATCTTTGTACACCGATCCAATTAGATAATAAAGGGTTTCCTTACCCTACCGGAGATGATTAATATGTTTGAATACGCAGTAAAAATTGTAAGAGTAATTGACGGCGACACCGTTGATGTAGATATAGATTTAGGATTTGGAGTAGTACTTAAAAAAGAACGTGTCCGTATAATGGGTATTGATACTCCAGAATCAAGAACAAGAGACAAAGTTGAAGACTTATTCGGTGAGAAAGCTAAGTCAAGAATGAAAGAACTCTTAGGAGAGTCAGCAGTATTAGTTTGTAAAAAATATGATGCTAAAGGTAAGTTTGGTCGTGTATTAGGTGACCTTAGTACTGAAGATGGTCGTATGGTAACTGACATTCTAATAGAAGAAGGACATGCTGTTGCTTACTTCGGTGGTAGCAAAGAAGAAGTAGCGGCAAAACATTTAGTTAACAGAGAAAAGCTATTGCGTGAGGGTGTTATAACACAAGAAGACTACGCCGCCGCAGTTAAGTTAATGGAAGACTAAACCTCCTTAGGAGATAAATATTATTATGGCACTTACACTATCAACAGCAAATCCAGATCAGTCAGCGTTAGTTAGACCAACTGACCAATATGATCCTAACGGAATATCTCACGCAACTAATACAGGCACACCGTCTAATACTAAAGCAGATCGTGCCACAGCTAAACTAGCATATTCTCTTTTTGTACAAGACGTTAAAATTGCACTAGCAGTCGGCGACAGTGCAGGCCCTTCAGAATTCCCAGACGGCAGTGAAATAGAATACGCAGACGATTAATAATGTGTTTGCTTGAATTAATGTTCCGTTAATCAAATATCCTCCCTGTATTACAACAAAGACGGCTTTGAGCTTACCTAAGTAAGACAACGTTACTACGAAGCGGAAAACCACCCTCTTGACTGCAATATACTTACTCATTGACCGTAGAAAGAGTGTAGTACATCCAGACTAACGGTTAAAAAATCAGAGTACACAGAACAAGCTCTATAAGTAAGTAGAACAACTAATCACTAGGAAGTACCCGATGTTTGACGCAACAAAATTAAAATTATATTATGACCATGCTCTAAATACTATTAAAGATGAGGGAGAGGATCCGGTTCATAATGAAATTACAGGACAAGTAGTTGATCAATTTATAGTTCCTTTAAAATTAAAAAAAGATGCAAGAATATTAGACATTGGATCAGGGGTTGGATACTTTACTGATCACATGAAAGCCTTAGGATACACAGACATCACAAGTACTACCTGGACAATCGGTGATGAAACTGCATTAAAAAATAAAGGCTACAAACATATTAGAACTGATATTAACTTTATTAAAGAGCCAGACAACATATATGATTTTATTTTTTGCCGACATGCACTTGAACATAGTCCCTTTCCTTACTTTGCTCTATTAGAATATAACAGACTACTTAAAAAAGGTGGACAGATGTATGTAGAGATGCCAGCACCAGTTGGACCACGTGGATACGAAACATGGCCACAACACTATACAGTATTAGGTGAGGTAGCATTGCAAAGTCTAATAGCTAGAGCCGGATTTACAATAGAATGGTACCGCAATGCACAGATTCCTGTTACTAATAATGAAACAAAGAAAAAAGAACAAGAAACATATAACTGTGTATTAGCTAAGAAAATAGGCAATATTGAAGTTAAATAAGCGTATGGATATCAACGATTTAAAAAAACTAGCAGGTGTTACTGATAATCACGGTAATTCGATGGGCGAAAACATAAGCCACACTGCGTCAGAGAAATCATCGTATCAAAGAACACACGATGTACGCCCTGGAACTGAAGAATGGTTTAAATTATGGTTTGCACAACCTTATTTAACAGGCGAAAACCCAATGCCTAAGGACAAATAAATGGCGGCATCTAAATCATTAGACGGTGTCTTAATCAAAAAGGCCCATAAAAAAACTACATATACACAAGAACAAATAAATGAATTCGCAATGTGTGCAGACCCTACATCTGGTGCTATGCACTTTATGGAGAACTTCTTTCATATCCAGCATCCAACTCGAGGTGGCATACAGTATAAACCGTTTGAGTATCAAGAACGGTTGATAAACACATATCACAACTATAGATATTCAATATCAATGATGCCAAGGCAGACAGGCAAATCAACATCAGCCGCAGGCTATTTGTTATGGTACGCTATGTTTGTTCCTGATAGTACTATTCTGGTTGCCGCCCACAAATATGCTGGTGCTCAGGAGATTATGCAACGAGTACGTTATGCGTACGAAGCATGTCCTGATCATATCAGAGCTGGAGCAGTTAGCTATAACAAAGGTAGCATAGAGTTTGATAACGGTAGCCGTATAGTAGCACAAACAACAACTGAAAATACTGGTCGTGGTATGAGTATATCAATGCTGTATTGTGATGAGTTTGCTTTTGTACGCCCTACTATTGCTCGTGAGTTTTGGACTTCAATATCACCTACATTAGCAACTGGCGGTAAAGCAATTATTACATCAACACCAAACTCAGATGAAGATCAATTTGCCTTGCTATGGAAAGGTGCTAACAAAACAGAAGATACACACGGTAACGAAACTAAACTTGGGATTAACGGATTTAAAGCATTTAGATCATATTGGAAAGAGCATCCTGATAGAGATGAGAAATGGGCAGATGAGGAACGTGCTAAACTGGGCGAGGAACGTTTTAGACGAGAAATGGATTGTGAATTTATTATCAATGATGAAACACTGATAGCACCAATACATTTAATGGGATTAGAGGGTGAGGAACCTTCAGAAAGAACCGGACAAGTACGCTGGTTTGGAACAGTAGTTCCTAATCATTTGTATGTAGTATCATGGGATCCAAGTCTAGGAACAGGCGGAGACTATGCGGCTATGATGGTATTTGATGCTACAACAATGTCACAAGTAGCTGAATGGAAACACAATAAAACTACAATACCTGAACAAGTTAGAATCTTTGCCGATATGATCAAAGTATTAGAAAGTCGTGTTGGTGAACAAAATAACATCTATTACTCAGTAGAGAATAATACCATTGGTGAAGCCGCCCTGATATCTATAGACGAGTACGGAGAAGATAACATCAAGGGAGTATTCTTAAGCGAAGATAAAAAAGCAGGCGCTGGTCGTAGGTATCGTAAAGGATTTAATACAACACATAAAAATAAATTAGCAACCTGTAGTAAATTTAAAACATTGCTAGAGCAAAATCGGTTAACAGTTAAATCTAAATCTTTAATTAGTGAACTTAAAAACTTTGTAGCAAGTGGTACAAGTTATGCGGCAAAACCTGGAGAACATGACGATTTAGTTATGGCTACTATATTAGCAGTTAGAATGCTACAACAAATACAAAATTATCACAAGAGTATTGGAGAAACAATGAAAGACCACAGCGACAATCAAATATCACCAATGCCGTTTATAATGTTTTAGATAAATACTGACATGATATCAACAGAAGACATTAACCAAAATTTATTTAATCTCCTAACTACTAAGAATTTTGATCTAGTAACTAGAGACATTAAAGGAAAAGACACTGCTAATCCAAAAGAAGCAAAGCTGTTTAGCTTTGATTACGAAGTCGACGATAAAAACTACGGAACTGTTGTAGTTACTATTACTACTAACAGTAGTTTAGAAGTATTTTATGGTGACGCACTTGGAAAAGGCATGGAAACAGATCATAAGTCTGAATGGTATGATTTCCTTTATCAACTAAGACACTTTGCTAGACGCAATATGCTAGGGTTTGACTTAAAAAATATGAATAAACTAAAATACGCAATGCAAACAAGAAGCCAGGTAGATGAATCTAAATACTACGGTTATAAAAATACAAGTTATACTAAGCCCACTAAAGAAGCTAGACTTAAAATAATACATTCAAAACCAATTGATGAAGAACGAGGTGATCAGCGTTATAGAAATATACAAGCTCTATATGTTGAAAATAAAGCAGGTGAACGTTTTAAACTACCTTTTACTAAATTGTTTGCTGGACGTGCTATGGCAAGACACATAAGTGAAGGCGGTACACCGCATGATGAGTTTGGTCAATATATTTGTGAACTAGTATCAGATATTGGCGTACTAGCTAACTTTGTGAGAGCAAGTAGAGGAAAAGATTTTACAGATGAAGGTACAGCTATGATGCGTGAAGCAGGTGTTAGACATTATGCTGATCTTAAGAAGAAAGTAAAAAGAATGATAGGTCGTAGAGGATATAAAGAACAAGTTGAAGCATTTGACCCTACTAAAAATGAGTCACATGAAGAAATTACCGATCAACTACGTGATATGTTTACAGAAACATTGCTAGACACTAGAATTGAAGAAGCCATTCCGGTGCTAAATAAACTTGAATCAAGGAACTCAGTTATGAAAGAAATTACAGAATTTACCGATTGGGCAGAAAGTATTGCTACACCAGAAGGCAATGTTTGCCCAGATTGTGCTCACGACGATTGCATATGTGTCAATGAAGCAGAAGAAAGATGCGAAACTTGTGATGGAAAAGGCTCATGGGAAACGCCAGACGGTGCTACACATGCTTGTCCGGACTGTAATTCAGACACTGATCAAGAAATTGACGAAGGCAAAATGAAAGAGCTACATCAAGACTTGGAAGATATGACTGATGAAGAATTTGAAGAAACACATAAATCTAAAAAATCAGATTGGATAGAAGTTAAAGACAAAGATTTAAGAATGGATGCTAACAAACCAGCATACATTAGCAAAATGAAAAAACATGATAAAAACGAGCGACCAAGTGATTGGGCATCAGCAATGGCATCAGAAGGTAAAGATCAAGAAGTATATGAAGGCCCTACACGTAAAGACTTCCAAATGGTAGCTGACTTATTAAAAGCAAATCCAGATCAAGCAAAGAAAAAAGAGTTAGCAAATCATCATGCTGATATGTTTGCTAAACAAAATCCACGCTTTGATAGAGAACGTTTCCTTAAAGCGGCAGGTATTGAAGAAGGAAATGACTTTACTGAAAAATTAGCCAAAGCAAGATCTTCAGGTGAAACAGAATTTGAAGTAGACGGCAAAACATATAAAGTACAAGAAGACGAATTAAAGGCAATATTGAGGTTGGCTAGATAGTTCCTTAAGAAAGAACTGTAGAGAAAGAGTATACTGTAGATAAGTTATGCTCTTTTTTTACGACTTTGGTAAAATATACCAATATAACCATTGCAATGCTAAATAAAGTATCATATAATGTAACTGTTGTATGATTAATACACATTAAAAACTAAAAACTAGGCACATTAAGGAGAAACACACATGGCATCTTTAGCAGAAATTCGAGCTAAGTTAACACAAGCAGAATCAAGAACATCATCAAACTCACAAGGCGGCGGCGACAACGCTATCTATCCACACTGGAATATCGCAGAAGGAGCAACATCAACCTTACGCTTTTTACCTGACTCAGATCCAAACAATTCATTCTTTTGGGTAGAACGTAACATGATCCGCTTACCATTCAATGGTATCAAAGGTGAAATGGATACTAAACAAGTTCAAGTACAAATTCCATGTATAGAAATGTGGGGAGAATCTTGCCCAATTCTAGCAGAAGTAAGAACATGGTTTAAGGACAGTTCACTAGAAGAAATGGGACGTAAGTACTGGAAGAAAAGATCTTATATTTTCCAAGGCTTTGTAAGAGAAAATACATTAGCAGATGATAACACACCAGAAAATCCAATCCGTAGATTTGTTATGAGTCCACAGATTTTTAATATTATTAAAACAGCATTAATGGACCCAGAAATGGAAGAATTACCAACAGACTACTTACGTGGTATTGATTTCCGTGTTGTTAAAACACAAAAGGGTGGGTATGCTGATTACACTACATCAACATGGGCACGTAAAGAAACTGCACTAACAGAAGTAGAACAAGCGGCTATTGAAACACATGGCTTACATAATTTAAATGATTATCTTCCTAAAAAACCAAGCGAAGTTGAACATAGAGTTATGAAAGAAATGTTTGAAGCATCAGTAGACGGTAGACCATATGATGCAGAGAAATGGAGTGCATATTTCCGTCCATACGGTATGAATGCTCCAGCTTCAACAGGGTCATCTGAAGCATTTAGCACACCAAAAGCAACAACTGAAGCAGTAGCAACACCTACTCCAGTAGTAGCACCAGTAGTAGCACCAGTAGTAGCACCAGTAGTAGCACCAGTAGTAGCACCAGTAACTGAAGCAGTATCAACACCTGCTCCAGTAGTAGCACCAGCTGATGCGGCACCTGCGGCTACAGGATCAAAAGCAGAAGATATACTTGCAATGATTCGTTCAAGACAACAGTCTTAATAGAAAATTATCTGGCGGTGGTAACATCGCCATGATAACTACTGATATGAAGATTGCGATTACAGGACATAGTGCAGGCATAGGCCAAGCACTAGCAAAACAATACGAAAACCGTGGTCATGAGATCGTCGGTCTTAGCAAACGACACGGCAATAACATCAGAAACATCTCAAAGACAATAGAAAAAATTAAAGATTGTGACATGTTTATTAATAATGCACAAAGCGGGTACGCACAAACAGAGCTATTATTTGAAATATCTAAAGTATGGAGAGATGTTCCAAATAAACATATTATTAATATATCATCAATGATGACACTTAATCCAACAGTTGATGAAGCATCAATGATAGAATACAAAAATCAAAAACAAGCATTAGAATTAGCACATTGGGAACTAGTACACAAACAAGGGTGGCCACAGATGATATTAGTTAAACCAGGTGAAGTTAAGACTGGAGATTGGAGTGGACCTAAAGCTGTAGACGTTACTGCGTGGGCAGAATTTGTAGTGAACACAATAGAATCGGCGACGCCGATTCTGAAAGTGTATGAAATATCCTTAGGTGCAGACTATACCCATGGATCCTAAAGATTACTTAACTAACAAAACGTTTTGTCCTATACCCTGGACAGGGTTTATGTATAACTCAAACGGCGATGTACTAAACTGTATACGCAGTCAACGACCTATAGGCAATTTAAAAGATAGCTCAATACACGATATATTGAAAGAGAACACAAAAACTAAACAGAACATGCTTGACCACAAAGAGGGATTAGGGTGTAATGTATGTTATGATCTCGAAGGAGAAAAGAAAGGATATGATATGATCAGTGATCGTATCTTTTATCTTAAAGAATTAAAAACAGTAGACAATACATTATATGATCAAGTTGATAATTTTAAGTTACACAAGATAGATATACGTTGGTCGAACGTATGTAATCATGCTTGTGTATATTGCGGCCCAGAATACTCTAGTAAATGGGCAACTGAATTAAAAATACAAGTTCAAGAGCCCACACCTGAACGTGTAGAGGAACTTAAACAATTAGTACTTGATAATGCACACCAACTTAAACACGTTTATCTGGCAGGTGGTGAGCCATTATTAATGAAAGAGAATTTAGAGTTATTAGAAATACTTCAAGAAAATAATCCTGACGTGAACATAAGAGTAAACACTAATCTGAGTAAAACAGGAACTAAAGTGTTTGATAAAATTATGGAGTTTAAGAACGTACACTGGACTGTCAGTATTGATACAATTAAAGAACAGTTTGAATACATACGTTATGGTGGAGTATGGAAAGACTTCAATGAAAACTTATTACAGTTAGTTGGTAAAGGACACAAAGTAAGTTTTAATATGTTATGGTATGCTATGAATTTTAAATCAATATTTGATACTGTTGATTACCTTAAAGGACTAGGCTATCATAATAATAGTTTTATAATAGGACCGTTACTTGGTCCGAGTTGGCAAGACGTTAGACATTTACCAGATAATGTATTAGATAATCTAATGATAGAACTCAATAACAGGATTAAAAAAGAACCTGGGTTTTTATTAGAAGATAGTTATCGTAATATGCTAACACACTTAACACAACCATTTGACAGTAATTTAGAAGCATTAGAGATTAACTTAAACATGTTAGATATGCGTAGAGGTCTAGATAGTAGATTGGTATTTCCGGAGATGTATAAATGTTTACTAAGCTAGACGACATACTATTTCCAAACAAAGTTGAGGTCATTGACTACGACGGGAAATACATATACCCTATTTTTAAAAATGCAAGTTCTAGTTTAACAGAGCACGCAACAGTTAATAACTATAAAATTATTTTGAACGAGCAAATAAGAAAATTAGATACTATAGAAGTTTTTATTCGAGATCCTAAGGCAAGGTACGTTAGTGGAGTAGCTACATATTTGTTTAATAATAAATTAGATATTAATGTAATACAACCTGGGATATTCTTAGATAGACATTATCTACCTCAATTGCATTGGCTAATAAACTTAATGAGATACATGGATTTAGATAGTAAACTACACATTCATAGCTTAGAAATGATTAAAGAATTTACACCATTAGCAGTTGCTCCAGAGAAATGTCTGTTAACAGATACCAGCATTGCTGATCATCAGGATTTGGAAATGTATATGAGATTAGATAATTTAATATTTAATCAGCTAACTGGTCAAAGTTGGACACCTAATCAAATAATGACACACTTATTAGCACAAGACCCAATGGCATATTTTACAGTTATCGGTAAAACACAAAAACTAGCAGAGGTAACACATGTTTTGCCCTCGTCTTAAACACTTCGCTAGATTAAATGAAGATAGCACCGTTAGTCGTTGTGGCCATATGATTGATGCTCCACGTTTTTCGACATATGAAGAAATGGAATCTAGCGATTGGAGTAAACAGATATTAGAAACTGAAAACTGGCCCGATGAATGTCAACGTTGTCAAACAACAGAACTAGCGTCAGGCACTAGTATTAGAATTGATAGTATACGTAGAGACAAACTCTTAAAGACATTTAAAGAAGACTACCTCATTATAGGTGGTGTCTTAGACAACGTATGTAACTCAGCATGCCAGTTTTGCCACGCAGGGCTATCAACGACTATCGGAAGTTTAGAAAAGAATGTGATTAAGTTAGCGAACGTAACAGCATTTAATAGTTTACCTCTAGACAATATTGTTGAATTAGATATCAATGGCGGAGAGCCTAGTTACAGTAAGAACTATGCTAAACTGCTAGATAACTTACCACCTAATGTTAAGATAGTTAGAATTAACACTAACGGAACAACAGTAATTAAACAGATAGAAAAACTATTAGAACGTAAGATAAAAGTTATAGTAACATTGAGTTTTGATGGTACTAAACAAGTACATGAGTATGCTCGCTTTCCAATTAAGTGGGGGAAATGGGATCAGGTTGTTAGAAAGTATAAACACTTAGCAGACAAACATAAAAATTTAGAACTTGGTTTCTGGAGTACGCTAAACGTTTATACTATTAACGACTTAGAAAATATGTTATTGTATGCAGATCAAATAGGAATTCCTTTTAGTTACGGAGTACTTGAATACCCTGAGCAAATGAATATAAAGTACGAAAATGAGTTTACCAAATTGGCACAAGAAAAGTTTGAGAAATCGGACATATTGTTACTCAAACAACTTGCACCTTTGGTTGCATCAAGTTATAATAATACAAACGAACTAGTAGAGTTTATAACTAAGCAAGATCAAGTAAGAAAAATTAGTTATAAAGACTACTACACAGATATAAATTTAGGAGAATAGCATGGCCAAACCCTTTGACGCAAGTAAATTTAGAAAAAGCATTACTAAAAGTATTCCAGGAATGAGTTTAGGATTCAATGATCCAACAGATTGGGTTTCGACAGGAAACTATGCCTTGAACTATTTAATTAGTGGCGACTTTACTAAAGGTATCCCGCTAGGTAAAGTAACAGTGTTTGCTGGAGAGTCCGGAGCAGGTAAGAGTTACATCTGTTCAGGCAACATTGTTAAAAATGCACAAGAACAAGGTATATTTGTTATCTTAATTGATAGTGAGAATGCACTTGATGAGAAATGGCTACATGCCTTAGGTGTCGATACAACAGAAGAGAAACTACTTAAATTGAACATGGCCATGATCGATGACGTAGCTAAAACTATTTCTGAATTTGTAAAAGAATATAGAGACATGCCAGCCGAAAATAGAGCTAAGGTATTATTTGTTATCGATTCGCTAGGTATGTTACTAACACCTACAGATGTTAATCAATTTGAAGCGGGCGACATGAAAGGTGATATGGGTCGTAAACCTAAAGCACTAACATCACTGGTACGTAATACAGTTAATATGATTGGTGCACTTAACATTGGAATAGTATGTACTAACCATACCTATGCAAGTCAAGACATGTTTGATCCAGATGATAAGATATCTGGTGGACAAGGTTTTATTTACGCATCAAGTATTGTTGTTGCAATGAAGAAACTTAAACTTAAAGAAGATGAAGGCGGCAATAAAATATCAGATGTTAGGGGTATTAGAGCAGGGTGTAAAGTAATGAAGACTAGATATGCTAAACCGTTTGAAGGTGTACAAGTTAAGATTCCGTATTCAACAGGCATGAGTCCATACAGTGGTCTAGTTGACATGGCTGAAAAAGCTGGACTGTTAGTTAAAGATGGTAATAGATTACGCTTTGGTGAAGCTGACAGTGCTAATGAAATTAAAATGTTCCGTAAAGCGTGGGAACTAAATGAAAGCGGCAGTCTTGACAAGATTATGGCAACATATGGAAAAGAAGAAGAAAAGATAAGTATTGAAGATATAGAGACTATGGACGATACTGCTGTAGAACAACAAGCACCCGAACCTGTAGTAGAAGTAAAAACAAAGGAAGTAAAATAATATGTCAGAACCATTAAACTCTGCCGCAGAAGTATGGACAGCAATGAAAGAGCACGTAACTGATACAGCACAAGCTGGAAATGATGTAGTAAATGCACTCATCGACAATCTAGGATATGATGCAGATACAATTAAAGCTAGCGAGCTTGGAGTCGATAGAGATATTAAAAAAGCTCTATCATCATACCTCTTAAATGAAGAAGAAGTTGAAGATGACGGACTTGATACCTGGGGAGATGAAATAGACAAGGGTGATGAAGAGGACACCGATTACTAATGTGGTACAATAAAGTAGTTGATAATATTGGAAACATACCAGACTTCCTTATGTATTATAGGAATGAACTAGAAAGTGCCAGGAAAGATGTAGGAGTTTATGGATACGTAGAACGTAACCTATCGGAGTTACCAGGGGTAACAGAACATCGATTCCATCAGCTACAAGAAGTAGAAGCAGTACTTAATTTTCTTAACATACAGTT